>Ga0256839_1005305_pt1 | contig 11990 bp, 21 predicted proteins | sample 354166metaG_FD_185968 | JGI IMG/M metagenome (GOLD analysis project Ga0256839, IMG submission 185968) | Hydrothermal vent microbial communities from Mid Atlantic Ridge, Atlantic Ocean - 354-166 | ecosystem: Environmental > Aquatic > Marine > Hydrothermal vents | place: Atlantic Ocean: Mid...
GCCAGATTGTGGGTTGCGTTTTTCGTCGTTGATGTCGTTTAGCCATCCTGGCACCTCCTTCTGGTCATCCATGACCAGAGCGTTTATCGGCTATCGGGTGGGTTTTGAGATAGTTTCTAAGTTAACAACAGTTGCAGGTTTGGCAATTTCGGTTTCGGCCTTGGCGGCATCGGCCGAGGTTCTTCTTGAGATTGACCTTTCGGTTGTTGATCAGATCACCATTTCGGCAACAGGTGGTCTTTCAGCGGTTACGGCTTCCGGTGGCGACTTTACAGGTGTGTACCTCGACGGGCTCTTTGGGGCTGATGGCGCTTTGACCGCGTCGCTTGTTTCTGGCGATTTGACCAATGCAGAGAATCCTTCGGATGGTTCGCCTGCGCTTTTTCGAGCAAATAGTGGAACTGACACGGGACTGAATATCTGGAGCTTTTCGTCGGACAGTATCGTGACTTTCACGGCGGGTTCATTGGCGTTCACGGGTTCAGCGACCTTTGACCTTGATTCGCTTTCATACGCCAATCTTTTGGCGGGGAACACGAGCGGGGACATCTACTTCCCAGCAGATTCTTTCGACGATATTGCTGGGGGTGCTGTTTCGTTGGGAACCTATTTTGTGATTCCAGCTCCGAGCTCACTTGCGTTGCTCGGGCTTGGCGGCATGGTTTGTGCTCGTCGTCGCCGATAAGTCTCGGTTGATATGATTCTAAAAAGTTGTTTTCGAAAAGCCTGGGTTTTTTCCCGGGTTTTTTGTTTTTGATGAGGGATGAGGTGGGCACAGAAGGGGGGGGGGAGTCAGGGGGAAGTCGGGGTGTGGCCTATGGATTGGGTGTCAATCCAGTTGGGCTCGGCGGCATTGAGGATGTGGTGGTCGCGGAGTTTTTCAAAGAAGAGTTCGACCGCTTGCCGGGCTCGGGCATCGGGATGGAACTTGAGGAGCTGGCCGATGTAGGTTCGGGCGAGGTCGGCGGGCCAGTGGTGGGATTTGGCTTGGGTGGTGACGAGCCAGTCGAGGCGGAGCTCGTTGCGCTTGCGGATGCGCTCGAGCATCATGGCGGTTTCGGCGATTTTTGGTGAATCCACATCGTTGGCTCGGCACATCCAAGTGGCGTAGACGAAGGGTAAACCTGTGAGTTCGTGCCAGGCTTGGCCGAGGTCGATTTGGTGGGGGTAGCGGACGGCGGGGGGGGAATCGACGACGACTTTGTCGCCGATGAGCAGGATGGTTTCTGGCCAGGCTTCGTCGGGGGATTGGGTGGGCTCGATGGCAGGAGTGGTGGCTTTTTCGCGGGTATCAAAGGGTTTGAACTCGGCGCGGATTTGGTACTGTTCGCGGAGGATGAGGTCGGCGAGCATGACAGAGGTGTGGGAATCGGTGTCGGCGTGGACGATGGTGATTTTTTCTGGTTCAACGGCACTGAAGAGGCGGACGGTGAGTGTTGGGCCATCGCAGCCGATCATGCCTGTGGGGATCAGGGCGAGGTTGTTTTTGGGATCGGCAGCATCGACGATCGAGGCGAGTCCGATGTCGGCGGCGCCTTCGGTGATCATTTGCCCGATGCGTGAAGGGACCGCTTTGATGAGCTCGCATTCGGTCCAGGTGTCGAGTCCCTCGACGAGGGTGATGGTATTGAGGAATTCGACGGCAGCGATTCGGGTAGGGGCAGCGGTTGGAATCGTGGTTGGCATGTGGATACTTTGGGTTTGGTGTCGGGTTTGGTGTCGAGGAAAGGGTGAAAACAATGAAAGAATAACGGAATTCCGAGAATGAACCGATAGATTGGGTGGCATCGGCGCATTTTGGCTTTACATTGAATGCGTGCCGGGAAGGAAAGGCTTCACGGAATACGCCCAGAGGCTGTGATTTTATAGCCACTCTCTCTCTTTCTCCCCAGACTTGTGTGATGCAAGTTCCGGGTTCTGGGCTTATCGGTGAGTCTGATGGCTTGGTGACAGGTGAAAGCCTTGTGAAAATGGGGCGATGGATAGGGTATCTGCTCGGACTGTTCCAATGCCTTGGTGGGTAGAGGACACGAAAATATGGGCCTGTGTTTTGATCGCACTCCGCATTTGCGATTGATTCGGGTTCAAGGGCATACACGGATTACCTACCCACCCGGCGTCGGGTTGCGCTACAGCCCGGCGTCGATTTTTATTTTGGCCCTGCTATTTTGGCCTTGTTGAGCCAGTTCGTGATTTTTTTGATCGCGATGGCCGATAAGTGGGCATGGGCGAATCATACATGATTTTGATCGGTGGCGGTGGGCACGCCAAGGTAATGCTCGACGCTGCGCTGTGCGCTGGGATCGAGATTCAGGGATTTGTCGATGACGATCCTGATGCGCCGTTGACTCGGCTGCGTGGGTGCCCGGTGTATGTCGGCGCGTTTGATGATGTGACGAACTATACCCAATGCTGTCCGATGTTGGCGGTGGGTGGTGTGTCATTGCGGGCGAAACTGATTGAGCAACTTGGGGATGTGGATTTTGCGCAGTCGATTGTTCATCCGTCGGCGATGATTGCATCGAGCGCGACGGTGGCGTTGGGTGTGTTTGTCGGACCCGGTGCGGTGGTCAATGCGGAAGCGAAGATTTGTAGCCATGCGATTGTCAATACGGGGGCGATTGTTGAGCATGATTGCCGAGTGGGGATCAATGTGCATGTTGGGCCTCGGGCGGTGCTTGGTGGAGGCGTGCATGTTGGGGATCATTCGTTGATTGGGATTGGTGCGGTGGTGTTGCCTGGGGTGAAGATTGGGAGCGGGGTGGTTGTTGGAGCGGGGGCTGTGGTTGTTAAGGATGTTGGTGATGGTGAGGTTGTGGTGGGTGTGCCGGCGCGGGTGGTGGTTGGGGTGTAATGTATAAGGGGGCTTCGTTTAGTTTTGGGTGGTCAGGGGGTTTCGCTGGTATCTGAGCGGGTTTGTATGCGCATAGACTGGGCGCGGTCTAATAGGTTTTCTCGTGCGGCTTCTGGGTTGTTGGCTTCTTCGACTTGTTCGAGGGTGAAGTGCCATTCGATGAGGGGTTTGAAGTTAATGGGGAGGGCGGTGGCGATGAGGTCTGGGCCGGGGTATTCGTAGAGTGGGGCTTTGGCTTGGCGGAGTTCGTTGATGGTGTTGTAGCCATCGAGTTCGACTCTCACATCGTAGCCGCCGTAGAAGGTGAATCTTGTTTCGAGGGGGGTGATGCCGACTTGTTGGTCGTTGATCCAGACGCGGGCACCGGCGGGGGAAGAGGTGACGCTGATTCTTCGTTCGACGCAGCCGGTGAGGGGGAGGAGGGAGAGGAGGAGGAGGAAGAGGGAGAAAGAAAGATCCCCTCCGTCCGCGAAGACGCGGACACCTCTCCCGTCGGGGCGGGGGAGGAGAGTTGTGATTGGGTTAGGCATCGAGTGCCTCCGGGTGGTTGGTGTTTTTTGGTGTTGGTTCGTCGAACTCGTCGCCTTTGAACATCGAACCAAGATACGCGTTGCGGACCATTTCGGAGTTGATGAGTTCTTTGGGTGTACCTTGAGCGAGGACTTTACCTGCGTTGAGGATGTAGGCGCGATCGCAGACGCGGAGGGTTTGCTGGACATTGTGATCGGTGATGAGGATGGAGATGCCTCGCCGGGTGAGTCGGCGGATTTCTGCTTGGAGGTCTTCGACGGCGATGGGGTCTACGCCGCTAAATGGTTCGTCGAGGAGGATGAGTTTGGGGTCGGTGACGAGTGCGCGTGCGATTTCGAGTTTTCGTCGTTCGCCACCGGAGCAGGTGCGTGCGGGGTCGTTGGTTTTGTGGGACAGGCTGAATTGTGCGAGAAGTTCAGCGGCGCGTTGTTTTCGTTGTCGTCGGTTGAGTGGGAGTGTTTCGAGGATGGCCAACAAGTTTTGTTCGCAGGTGAGGCGCTGGAATACGGATGGTTCTTGGGAGAGGTAGCCCATGCCGAGTTGGGCGTGTCGGTACATGGGGAGGCCGGTGACTTCGGTGTTGTTGAAGATGATGCGTCCGGCGTCGCGTTCGATCATGCCGATGGTCATGCGGAAGGTTGTGGTTTTTCCTGCTCCGTTTCGGCCGAGGAGTCCGACGATCTCGGCGTGTTCGACATCGAGGGAGACGCCATCGACGACGGTGCGTTCGTTGTAGGATTTTTTGAGGTTGATCGCTTCGAGCAGTGCCATGGGGGAAGTATAGGGAGGGGGTGGTGAGGAGAGGAAGAAGTATGCTGAGGGTGAAGAGGAAGAGCGAGGGACAAGGTATGCAGGTGGCAAAGCCCATCAGCATGGCGTCCGGCCCATCAGTGTGGCATCCGGCCTTTTGGGGCTATTTGATGAATCTCATGGTCATGGGGTAGCGGTAGAACTCGCTTTTGTTGGCGGCGATGGCGGCTTGGATCATACCGATGATGCCGAGGATATAAAGGAGGATGGGGAGGACGAAGAAGCCCAGGCCACAGGTGAGCAGCCCGAGGGGGACGATGAGGATGAAGAGCAGGATGGTGTAGATGATGAGGGAGATTTGGAAGTTGAGTGCTTCGCGCCCGTGATCGTCGAGGAAGGGGGAATCGTCTTTTTTGATGTTCCACATGATCAGCGGAGCAATGATGGCGATTCCCCAAAGCACAACATGTCCCATGAGGGTGAGGTGCATCAGCAGGGCAAAGGTTCGTTCATCGGAGGAGGCGTCAGGGTCGAAGGCGCGGCCTCGGGCGTTGATGGGAGGGTCGCGGTGCTGTGCGTGCTGTTGGTGGTCTTCGTTGCTCATAACCCATTATCTCGTTCGGGAGCATCCCCGCAAGGAGTGATTGGGGGAATGGGGGTGGGAATTTCAGGGGGAGGCAATAAGCAATGGGGGGAGAAGAAAGAAAAGCCCCCCTCCGTCTGCTTCGCAGTCACCTTCCTCTAGCCTCAGGCTTCGGGGGGAGGAGATGGAGTTGGTTAGTTGCCGAAGAGGTTTTTTGGGGCGAACATGCCTTGGGACTCGAAGTATTCGAGGGCTTCTTCGGTGGATTTGAAGACTTTGGTGGCCGTCTCGGTGATGAAGGGGGAGGGGTTTTTGGAGGGTTTCCAGACGACATAGACCTCTTTGGCGTGTTCCCAGGCGTGCTGGAGTTCGCGTTCTACGCCGCTGCTTAATGCTGGGATGACCTTGCCGGTTTCGGAGATGAGTTCGGGGACGAGGGAGACGATCATGTCGGCCTGGTCGATGAGTTTGAAATCTCGCATGTATATTTGGCCGTCGATGTCGCCTGCGATATCGAGGACTTGGCGGGTACACATTTTGATTGGTTCGAGCTCGTGTTCGATGCCTCCGAGTTGGTGTGGTTGGTGATCGAAGAAGTCTTTGCCTTCTTTGGCGGCGTCGAGGGCACGGTCGAGGAGGAGTTTTTCATCGACATCTCCTGGATCGAAGGTGATGAAGTGTTCGGCGAGTTTGGCGCGGAAGTCGTCGATCTCGGCCATCACTTCGGGCATGTCGATGACATGGGACATGGGGAAGGAGGGGTAGACTTTTTTCATTTCTGGTCGGCAGAGGAGTTGGAAGAGGGTTTTTGAGGTTTGGGAGAATCGTCCTCTCGAGACGATGTAGAATTTTGAACCTGGGATGGCCTGGGCCATGAGTTCGGTGGCGAGGATTTCTTCTTCTCGCCAGACCATACAGTCTTTGAGGGTGGCGTCGATGTCGTGCTTGGCGTGGAGGCGTTGGTGGACGACTTCGATGTTATCGACGAGGCAGATGAAGAGGTCGGGATTGATTTTCGATATTTGGTCGAAATCGAAGGCGGAGAAGAGTCCGTGACGCCAGCGGAAGGTGGCGTGGGTATTGACGAGCATGTTTTCTTGATCGCGTGAGTCGGCGATGATGTCTTTGAAGGCGGCTCGTCGCAGTGAGTTGAGGCGGGAGATGGGCAGATCGAGGATTCGTCCTGAGCGGATGTCGAGGGCTTCGTCATACATCATGTTGCCGACATGGTACATGTGGATGGATTCGCCTTGGGAGGTGGCGAAGTTTTCGACCTCTTTGAGGTATGATTTTTTGTCCATTCCGACCTGGCCGGTGACGATTGCTCGCATGGTAATTCTCCAGTGTTGAGGGGGATTGTAGCGCGGAAGTGTTGGGTGCATCTGGGTTTGGTGGTCTTGGCGTGGTGCTTGCGGTTTCGGTTTTTGGGCAAGAAGAGGGCGCTGTCGGGGGTTCTGCGCTGTCGGGGGGTGGCGACAGATGCTACAATCAGCCGAACACCACCAAGTTTCTAGGAGCGCATCATGGCCATTCTCGTTGATCAAAATACCAAAGTCATCTGCCAGGGCATCACCGGCAGCTTTGGGGCGCTCCACACCAAGGGGTGCTTTCAGTATGGGACGAATATGGTTGGGGGTGTGACGCCTGGCAAGGGGGGGCAGACCGATGCCAACGGATTGCCGATTTTTGATACGGTTCGTCAGGCAGTGGAGGCAACGGGCGCGGATGCGACGATGATTTTTGTGCCCCCGGCGTTTTGTGCCGATGCGATGCTCGAAGCGATGGATGCGGGGATTCGGTTGATTTGTTGTATTACTGAGGGGGTGCCGGTCAATGACATGATTCTGGTTCGCCGGGTGATGGACGATCGCAATGCGGCGGCCCGTGGTGCCGATGCACAACATTCGCGTGAGTTGTTTACGCTGATTGGTCCCAACTGTCCTGGGATTATTACGCCTGGTCCTCAGACTGGCGATGATACTGCCGAATCGAAGTATACTGACAGGGCCAAAGGTGGCGGGGGCTGTAAGATTGGGATCATGCCTGGGTATATCCATACGCATATTTCTGAAGCGCCCACGGGCAAGTCGGTTGGGATTGTGTCGCGTTCGGGGACGCTGACTTATGAAGCGGTGTGGCAGACCTCGCAGATCGGGATGGCGCAATCGACTTGTATTGGGATTGGTGGTGATCCGATCCGTGGGCTTGGTCATATTGATTGCATCCGGATGTTTGAAGGGGATCCTGAGACCGATGGGATTTTGATGATCGGGGAGATTGGTGGTGAGGACGAAGAGCAGGCGGCGGAATACATCAAGGATCATGTGACTAAGCCTGTGGCGGCATTTATTGCGGGTCGTACCGCGCCTCCGGGTAAGCGGATGGGTCATGCCGGGGCGATTATTTCGTCGGGTGCGGGGGGGAAGCCGACGGGAACTGCGGATACGAAGATCGAGGCGTTGCGAGGGGCGGGTGCGGAGGTGGCGTTGAATCCGTCTGAGATGGGTGTGGCGATGGCCAAGGCAATGGGGATTGCTGTGGCAACGGTGTAGACTGATTGTGTTCAGATTGCGTGTTCAAAAGCACCCTGCAGTTGCAGGGTGCTTTTGTCGTGCGGGGGTGATGAGATGGTGGTGCATGGTGTGCGTGTTGGGAGGGTGAGTCTTGGTGTTATCGGTCGTGTGTGTCGCGATGGAAATTGTGAAATCGTGGGGTGTTTACTCGATTGGGGGATGAAACCATCCGAAAAAATTGGCGAGGAGAAAATGGTTCTCTTGGTATCAAAAACAGCTTTGATTTTCTGGTATTTATGACAATACGCACAGATTCATCGCTTGACAGCACTTTACCGGCTCGCTGGGGTGGGTGGTCTCGGTTTGCAGAGGGATACCTCGCGGTGGTTTTGGTTTTTGTGATCGCCAGCGTAACTTCTGGGGTGGCCTATTTTGCGGTGTATCAATCGGCCAAGCGAAATCAGGTGATTCGGCTCAATGAGCAGGCGGTTCAGATTCGCAACGATGTGTATGCTCGATTTACTCAGTATGAGAGCGGGCTGTGTTTTGGTCGTGGTTTGCTGATGTCGAGCGATTTTGTTTCGAGAAGCGAATGGAAGACATTTTTTAGTGAGCAGAAAATCGAGCAATATTTTCCTGGCGTTTGGGGGTACGGTTTTGTCGAGGTGGTCGAGTCTGAGCGTCTTGAAGATTTTATTGCGCAGGCTCGGGCAGACGGTGCTCCTGAGTATGATGTAAAGAACCATCTTGTGGTTGGCGAGGTTGGGGATTCTGATGTTCACTATTTGATCAAGTATCATGAACCTGAATCGCGCAATCGGTATGCGTGGGGTCTTGATGTTGCGGCCAACCCTGAGAATCGTCGGGTGTACGATGAGGCGCGCGATTCGGGCAAGATCAGTGTTTCGGATCCGATTCGACTTTTCCAAGGGGAGAAGGATGAGTGGGGGCTGGTGTTTGTGGTGCCGGTTTATGAGCGTGATGCAGAGGTTTCGACGGTTGAACAGCGGCGAGAGGCAATTCGTGGTTGGGTGGTGACTTCAATTGGGCTCAATCGGTTTTTTGCTGCCGAATGGCAGGAGGGCTGGGACAATTTTGACATTGAGCTTTCGACTAATTTTGATCATCCCGGTATTTATAGTCAGCCAGTTTTTAGCACGCATGGGTCATCTAATTTTGAACACGATGGTCAGGCAGGTGTGCATATCCCGCTTGAGTTTGAGAATCTTTCTTTGGTGATGTGCGTGGTGCCTAAGCATACTCCTCCGCTTTGGTTATCGACTCGTAGTTCGGTTGCGGTGTTGATTGCGGGTTTTTTATTGACCGGGATTTTTACCTTGATCACTTGGGGTATAACGCGGACTAAATCGCGGGCGATTCGCATGGCGCACTCGATGACGCGTTCGATTCGCCAAAGTGAGCATCGTCAGCGGGCCCTTGCGCTTGAGGCCGAGGCTGCCAACAAGGCCAAGACGGAGTTTTTGGCGAACATGAGTCACGAGATTCGCACACCAATGACGGCGATTCTTGGATACAGCGAAATTCTGGAAGAACATGTTGATGCAGAAACGAATGAGGGTTGCATGGAGGCGATAGATGCGATTCAGCGTTCGGGTAATCATTTGATGCGGATTATCAATGATGTGCTTGATTTATCAAAAATTGAATCGGGCAAGCTTGGTGTTGATATTGGTGCGTGTCCGATTCTTGAGGCGGTCAGTGATGTGTATGCAGCAATGCAGGTTTCGGCATCTCAGAAGGGAATCAAGTTCGGTGTTGAATTTGCCAATCCGATTCCGACGAGGGTTCATACCGATGGGTATCGAATCAGGCAGATTCTTTTGAATCTTATTGGCAATGCGATTAAATTCACACAAGAGGGTTCTGTTCGTCTTGTTCTTGAATCTGACAATCAGCATATTCGGTTCTCAGTGAAGGATACCGGGATGGGAATTCCAGAGGCGGATATTGAAGGGCTCTTTGACCCTTTTGAACAGCTTGATAGTTCGCTGACTCGTCGGCATGATGGGACCGGTCTTGGGCTGACAATTTCGCGGCATCTTGCCCAGATGCTTGGTGGTGATATTGATGTTGTTTCGCAGAAGGGCGTTGGGTCGAGTTTTACGCTGAGCATTCCCGCGAATTGTTTGCCAGACTCAGCCTTTGCCAGCGAGTTGCCCAGAGTAAACAGGGGTGAAGTTGATCGTGTGAGCCGATTGGATGCCCGGGCAGATTTGTTTTCGGGGCGTGTGCTCTTGGCTGAGGACGGAGTTGATAATCAGAAATTGATTTCGCGGATTTTGTGTAAGGCAGGGTTGCGTGTTGATGTTGTGGAGAATGGTCAGCAGGCGATCGATTATCTTTGTTGTGAGCATTCATATGATTTGGTGCTGATGGATATGCAGATGCCGGTTGTGGATGGATATGCTGCGGTGCGTGAGGTTCGCAGGCGTGGAATTGACATTCCGATTATTGCCTTGACTGCTCATGCGATGGATGGTGCGCGAGAGGATTGTCTTCGTGCGGGGTGTAGTGCATATGCGACCAAGCCAATTGATCGTGAGGAGTTGTTTGCAATCATTCGCACGATTCTTGATGGGTGTGGGGAGGGGCTCGCTGCAGCGTAGTTACGGGAGCGGGTTGGGGCTGTTTTGAGATTACTGTGTTGGTCGATCTTCTGGGTTTGAATCCGGGCCGTGGAGTCCGTGGGCGGGTTTGGCGCGCAGGGTGGAAGCCCGGGTGAGGGCATCTTTGCCAAATTTTTGAGTGATGGCATCGGTCGCCTGGTCGATGGCCTGATTCTTTGTGTGTATCTCGGTGTCGAAGAGTTCAGGATCGGCCGCGGACTGGGTGAGCTGGGAGAGAGCGACACCGACGAGGCGAACGGGTCGGAAGGTGTTGGCCCAGAGGTCGAAGAGGGATTTGGCAGCGTGATGGATCACCGCAGTTTCGTTGGTTTGAGAATCGAGTGTAATCGAGCGGGTGATGGTTTCGAAATCACCGAAGCGGATTTTGATGGAGATGGTTTTGGCAAAGCGGTTGTGTTTGCGCAGGCGGGCAGCGACATTGCCGGCTTGCCGTGCGATGATGGCGCGGACTTCGTCGGGGTTGTCGAGGTCGGTGTCGAAGGTGTGTTCGTGGGAGATGTATTTCGCGCCGCGGTCGATGCGGACGGGTCGATCGTCGAGGCCTCTCGATAAGCGATAGAGTTTTTCGCCAAAGTCGCCCAGGCGGGCGCGGAGGGTTTCGACGGGGAGGCTTCGGAGTTGTTTGACGGTGCGGATGCCGAGCCGATCGAGGTTTCGTTTGGCTGATGGTCCAACGCCGATGAGTTTTTCGACGGGGAGGGGATCGAGGGTTTGTTGGATGGTTTCGGTGGTGATGATGGTGTAGCCGTCGGGCTTGTTCATGTCCGATGCGAGTTTGGCGAGGAACTTGTTGGGGGCGATGCCGACCGAGCAGGTGAGGTTGAGTTCGTGCTTGACGAGGCGGCGGATTTCGATGGCGATGTCGGTTGGGGAGACGAAGAGGTGGGTTGATCCGGTGACATCGAGGAAGGCTTCGTCGACGGAGATGGGTTGGATGGCCGGTGAGAATCGTTCGAGGATTTCGAAGACTTGTTTGGAGACCTTGGAGTATGTGCCGTGCGAGCCTTTGACGAAGATGGCGTTTGGGCAGAGCCGCTTGGCGATTGATGAGGGCATCGCGGAGTGGCACCCGAAGGCTCGTGCTTCGTAGGAGGCTGCGGCGACGACACCTCTTGGGCCATCGCCGCCGACGAGGACGGGTTTGCCTCGGAGCTCGGGGTGGTCGCGTTGTTCGACGGCTGCGAAGAAGGCGTCCATGTCGATGTGGAGGATGGTGCGGGGGGGCATGGGGAGATTGTAAGAGCAGCAATGCGGGAGAGCGATATGGTAAGAAGGTGGACAGATTATGGTAAATAGTTGGATATTTGGGTTGTGAATTTCATTGAAATACCCTACACTCCTCAAACATCCGGTTTCGTTGCAGGATTTCATGTATCTCATTTGCAAAAGGGAACAAAATGAGCATCAAGCATCAAGCATTTTAGGGGTTTTGGCCATTAGTTTTGCTAGTTTTCAGTCGGTTGCGCAAACAGATGTAGGGCAGGCGTGTCGGATTAATGAGGGATTGAGAGGGGTATCCAATATATATGATCCTGACATTGGAGATATGTTGACAGGTGATCCATATCGGAGCTATTTGCTTGGAGATTTGAACGGAAACGGTGTCGATGATATTCTGATTGTCGATTATTATGAGTCTCCGCATTTCACAGTAGTAGCCGACGGTAGTTCGGGGAGATATTTTATTCGCTAGAGAGTGTTTCTCCCGACGGCTATTGGTTCGCAGTGGACGCAAAGCCAATTGCAGATGTTGACGAGGATGGGGTGTCTGATTTTATTTTAGTTTCGCATGATGGGTTTTTAGATACCGGCGATGTATTGATTTTGAGCGGTGCAAATGGTAGTGGTATTGCAAGAGTTACGAAAAAAGAAGGCACTGGTTCTGAAACAGTTTTAATCATCGCTCCGTTTACTGATAGAAATCTCTGAACAATCGCGCAACCGGCCTCCATTTTTCTCCGTATCGTCTTGTGGGCCAAGTTCTTTGGCCTTGAAACAGGAGATTGACCAATGCCGATCCGGAAGAATGCGCCGATGGGGTTTGCCGATGTCGTCCTCGAAGACCTCGGCTCTTCGCGCACCTCCAAACTCCTGTCCAAGCTCGACGATGC
>Ga0256839_1005306_pt1 | contig 11990 bp, 8 predicted proteins | sample 354166metaG_FD_185968 | JGI IMG/M metagenome (GOLD analysis project Ga0256839, IMG submission 185968) | Hydrothermal vent microbial communities from Mid Atlantic Ridge, Atlantic Ocean - 354-166 | ecosystem: Environmental > Aquatic > Marine > Hydrothermal vents | place: Atlantic Ocean: Mid...
CTTCCTCTGCGGCCCGGTGGAGCCGGAGTACGGAGGCGCCGGCATGGACTACCTCAGCTTCGCCCTGGTCTACGAGGAGTTGGGCTGGGCCGACTCCTCGGTGCGGGGTTTTCTGGCCGTCCACGCCGGGCTGGTGGCCCTCTGCCTGCGGGACTGGGGCACCGAGGCCCAGAAGCGCGCCTACCTGCCCCGCCTGGCCACCGGCGAGCTGATCGGGTGTTACTGCCTCACCGAGCCCAACGCCGGCTCGGATGCGGCCGCGCTGGAGACAAGCGTGCGGGAAGAAGAGGACGCCTACGTGCTCAACGGCGAGAAGATCTGGATCACCAACGGCAACATCGCCGACCTGGCCATCGTCTTCGCCACGCACGACCCCTCACGGCGCCACCGGGGCATCTCGGCCTTCCTGGTGGAGACCACCACGCCGGGCTTCCGGCGCGAGCCCATGCCCGGCCAAGAGCTGGGCCACCGCGCCTCGGACCACGCCCGGATCGTGCTGGAGGAGTGCCGCGTGCCCAAGGGGGCCCTGTTGGGAGCGCCCGGCGAGGGGTTCAAGGTGGCCATGTCGGCCCTCGACCACGGGCGCCTGGGCGTGGCGGCCGGCGCCGTGGGCGTGGCCCAAGCGTGCCTCGACGCCTGTGTGGCCTTCACCACCTCCCGCCGCCAGTTCGGCCAGCGGCTGGCCGACTTCCAGATGGTCCAGGCCACCTTGGCCGACATGGCCGCCAACGTGGAAGCCGCCCGGTGGCTCGTCTACCGGGCCGCCTGGCTCAAGGACCAAGGGCTCCCCAGCACCAAGGAGACCTCCATAGCCAAGCTCTTCGCCACGGAGATCGCCGCCAAAGCCGCCTCGGACGCAGTTCTGCTCCACGGCGGGCGGGGGTACTCCAACGAGTACCCCGTGGAACGCCACTACCGGGACATCAAGGGGCTCCAGATCTACGAGGGCACCAGCCACATCCAGCGCATCATCATCGCGCGCCACCTGGTGGGCAAAGACGAGAAGGCCGGCTGAGGGCTACGGCCGCTCGGCCAAGGTGACGTCCACCTCCAGCTCCTGACCGTCGCGCACCACGCGCACGGTTACCGTATCTCCCACCCGGTAGCGGTTCTCCAACAGGAGTCGCAGCTCCCGCTCAGTGCGCACCGGCGTGTCGTCAACGGCCACGATGACATCGCCGCCGACCGGCAGGATCAAGTTGCCCAAGCGCACGCGGCGAGTGCCTCCCCGCAGGCCTGCCTGGTGGGCCGGGCTGTTTCGGTAGACGGCCACAATGAGCACCCCCTCGTCGGGCACTCGGAGCCCCAAACGCCGGCGCAAGAGGCGGGCCACGGCCGGTTTCAGGTCGAACGTCTGGCCCTCGACGCCCAGCCACGGGTGGCGATAGTACCCACGGGCAATGAGCTCGGGCACCACACGGGCCACCGTGTGGGCCGGGATGGCGAAGCCGATGCCCGCGTTGGCGCCCGAGGGAGAGAAGATCGCCGTGTTCACGCCGATCACGCGCCCCTCGATGTCCAACAGGGGCCCGCCCGAGTTCCCCGGGTTGATGGCCGCGTCCGTCTGGATCACCTCGCCGATGAAGCCGCCCGACTCGCTCTGGATCACGCGCCCCAGCGCGCTGATGACCCCCGTCGTCATGGTGCGGTCGAAGCCAAAGGGGTTCCCGATGGCCACCACCATCTGGCCCACCTTGAGGGAGAGGGAGTCACCCAGCTCCAAGGGCCGCAGGCTCACGTCGGGAGGTACATCCCGCAGCCGCAGCACGGCCAAATCATTGGGCGGGTCCACGCCGACCACGTCGGCCTCCACCTTGGTGCCGTCGGCCAACGTCACCTCCACCTCCTGGGCGTTCTTGATCACGTGGTAGTTGGTCACCACATGTCCCTGCTCGTCCCACAGGAAGCCGGAGCCCGTGCCCTCAAGGGGAACCACCTCCAGGAAGAAATTGTACCGGTACGCGCGCGTGGTGATGTGAACGACACTCTGACTCACGGTGGCGTAGAGGGTGCTCAGCCACTCCTCCTGAGCCCGCAGGAGGGCCAGCGCGTCGGCCGGCGGGGAAGGAGCCAAAGCTTCGGGCGCGGCTGTAGGCGTGGCGGTAGGTGGAGGCGTGGCCACCTCGCTGCCCCCCTCGCCGGCCGCGGGCGCCGTCGTCAGCGGGGCCAGCGCGGTAGCAACAGTTCTCGTCACCCCCTGGAGGGCGCGACCGGCGCCACAGGCCACGGTGAGGGTGAGGCCCACGGCGATCAGAAGCACCACGTGAGTGAGCCGGCGCAAGATGACACCTCCTTGCCACATCAACAGGACAGAACAGCGCGAAAGGAGCGCGCCGATCGTCGTTCAGCGACGATCCGGCTCACAACTTGCCCAGCGGGTTGAAAGCAGTCGAACGGAACTGTAGCACGAAACGGCCACGGCGCCAACCACAATATTGGGCGTGCCGCCCGTGCCGGAGGGCCTAACTTGACTTTTCGCGCGGAGTGTGTACTGATATGCCCACGGGAAGCCACAGCACCAGCCCAATCCGCACACCGGAGGCCCCCATGAGCCTTTTCGTCTACACTGTCGAACAGATGCGAGCCCTGGAGGCCGCGGCCGACCGGGCCGGCCACACCTACCACGCCATGATGGAGCGCGCCGGCCGGGCCGTGGCCGAGGTGATCGCCACGCTCTGGGACGCGCAGGAGACGCGCGTTGTGGTGTTGGTGGGGCCGGGCAACAACGGCGGCGATGGCCTGGTGGCCGGCCGCGTGTTGGCCGGGCTAGGATACCAGGTGGCCGCTTTTCTGTGGAAGCGACCGGCCGACGAAGCCCGCTGCCAGGAGGCCCGCCAGGCCGGCGTTTCCCTCATTCCCCTGGCCGGCTCGGACGAGGGATGGCGCACGTTGGACCGGGCACTCCACAGGGCGTCGGTGGTCGTTGACGCCCTCTTGGGGACCGGGGTCTCTCGTCCCATCGCCGAGCCGCTGAGCACCTTGCTCGAGCGGCTGCGCGCCGTGCGCCAGCGCCCACCCCGGCGGGAAGCCCTCGTCTGGGCCCAGGCGACTCCCCACCACTCCCTGCGCCCACGGGGGCCGGCCCTGGTGGCCGTGGACCTTCCCACCGGCCTCAACGCCGACACGGGCGCCGTGGACCCGGCCACCGTCCCGGCCGACATCACCGTCACCTTCGCCGGCCCCAAGGTGGGAATGCTCCTCCCCCCCGGCAGTGATGTGCTTGGTGAGCTGGTCGTGGCCGACATCGGCATCCCCCCGCAGGTGACTTCGGCCGCGGAGCACGCGGGCGAATTCATGGCCCCCGACGCGGCCGCCGCCCTAGTGCCCGCGCGCCCCCGCTCGGGCCACAAGGGCACCTTTGGCCGCGTGCTGGTCGTGGGGGGAAGCGCCAACTTCGTGGGCGCCCCGGCCTTGGCCGCCGAGGGCGCCGTGCGGAGCGGCGCCGGCCTGGTCACCCTGGCCGTGCCCACGGCCCTGGCCGAAGCCCTCACTGCCCACCCCGACCTGACCAGCGTCACGTGGCTCATGCTCCCCCACGACTTGGGTGCCCTTCGGCCCGAGGCCATCAAGGTGCTGGCCGAGGCGCTTCCCACCTACAACGCCCTGGTCCTGGGCATGGGCTTGGGCCAGGAGCCCATCACCCAGACGTTCGTCCACGAGCTGCTGGGCCTGCGCGCCCCGGAGGCCCCGAGGCCGTCCATCGGCTTCGTGCGCTCCTCGGCGAAAGAGGCCAACTCTCCCCTCCTCGACTTGCCCCCCACGGTGCTGGACGCCGATGCCCTGAACGCCTTGGCCGCCTTTGAGGGGCCGTGGGAAGAACAACTGCCGGCCGGGCGCTTCGTGCTCACGCCCCACCCCGGCGAGATGGCCCGCCTCACGGGCCTTGACGTGCGCGAGGTTCAAGCACGCCGCCTGGAGCTGGCGCGCCGGCAGGCCCAAGCCTGGCGCCAAGTGGTCGTGCTCAAGGGGGCCTTCACCGTGGTGGCCGCGCCCGACGGCCGGGTGAGCGTCTCGCCCTTTGCTCACCCCATCCTGGCCACGGCCGGCACCGGCGACGTGTTGGCCGGTCTCATCGGCGGCCTCCTGGCCCAAGGCATGGCTCCCTTCGACGCGGCCCGCTTGGGCGTCTACCTCCACGGCCTGGCCGGCACCATGCTGGCCAGGCGAATCGAGGGCGACCGGGGCATGCCGGCATCGGAACTTCCCCCTTTCATCAGCGAAGCCTTCGCCGCCCTGCAGTGAAGATTTGGTGACAGCGAGGTGTGAAAACAGATGACAACGACACCTTCTCCTCCAAAGCCCTCCACCGTTCGCGTCCTCTTCATCTGCGCCGGCAACATCTGCCGCTCGCCCATGGCCGAGGCCATCTTCCGCCACAAGCTCGAGCGGGCCGGCCTGGCCCACCGCTTCGAGGTGGACTCGGCCGGCGTGGGCGCGTGGAACGCAGGAGCCCCGCCCCACCGTGCCGCCCTCCGCGAGCTCCAACGCCGCGGCGTGCCCCTGCCCAACCGGCGTGCCCGCCAGGTTGCCGACGAGGACCTGTTCCACTTCGACCACTTGATCGTGATGGACGTGGACAACCTCAACGCCGTGCGGGCCATGCTCCGCCGGCTGGGCGTGGACAAGGAGCCACGCCTGTTGCTCGAGTTCTTGGAGGAGAACCACGCCCCGGTGGAGGTGCCGGACCCCTATTACACCCGGAAGTACGATGAGGTGTTCGACCTCATCGACAGGGCAACGGACGGCCTCCTGCAGGCCATTCAGGAACACCATGGGCTCTAGCCCGGGAGGAGGAAAGAGCATGGTCACAGCCGTGGTCCTCATCAACGTGGAACGGGCCCGCGTCAACGACGTCGCCCAAGTCCTGGTGGAGCTCGATGGGGTCACCGAAGTCTTTTCCGTGGCCGGCCGGTGGGATTTGGTGGCCATATTGCGGGTGCGCTCCAACGAGGAGATGGCCGACCTGGTCACCGGCGCCATTCAAGCCGTGTCGGGCATCACCAAGACGGAGACCTTGTTGGCCTTCAAGACCTTCTCACGCCACGATTTGGAGCGCCTCTTCGCCATCGGCTTTGAGGAGTAAGCCGGCGCGCTCAGAGGCGGAGTTCCAGGAGATAGGCCACCACCAGCAAACCCATCATCGTCAGGTAGGCGTAGGCCCCGTACCGCGTGGCCCGGCGCAGGGCGCCCTCCTTTGACGCCCACAGGGCCACGGCCGCCAGGGGAAGAGCTCCCCAGGCCAGCAGGGCCGTGGCCGGCAGCCACTGGCGCCAAAGGCCCCACGCCAGGCTGGCGAAGGCCAGCGCCGTGCTCACCCCGCAGACGGCGAACGCCCCCCTGCTTCCCAGCCGCCGCCACAGGGGGCGGTGTTCCACCAGGCGCGAGGGGCGGAAGCCGTTGACGGCCAACACGCCCGCCAGCAGGAAAGCACACGGGAGCGCGGCCACGAGCACCTCGGCCGAGAGGGCACCAGCCTGCACGTAGTAACTGCCCAAGGCCGTCACCACGCTCAAGTTGAGGCCGGCCAGAAGCTCTCCGGCGCCCGTGCCGGCCAGGCGCACGGGCGGCACGCTGTAGGCCAGGGCGCTGGCCACGCCGAAGACACCCAGCGCGATGACCAGCGGCCCCGCCACCAGGGCGATGTAGAGGCCCACCATGCCGCCCACGACGAAAAAGGCCAGCCCGCCCTGGAGCACCTGCACGGGGAGCAGGGAGGGCTCCTCCCCGTGATACCGCAGGTCGAAGGCGTCGTTGGTCATCGTCGTGCCGGCCTGGAGCATGATGACGCCCACCAGACAGAGGGCGAAGAGCCCCACGTCGAAGGCGTGAGCGCGACGCCACGCGATCACAGCCCCCAGCACAATGGGAGCGCCCACGGCCGCGATGTAGAGAGCCCGCAGCCGGTAGAGCACCGCCAGGGGGAGCGTGGTTGTGGGTGGCCTGTTGCCGTCCGTGGAGCCCATGACGTGGCCTCGGCCGTGGCCTCGGAGGGGAATCAGCTCTGCTTCTCGTAGGGCTGGCCGATGGCGGCCGGCGGGATGGCCCGCCCCACCAGGCCGGCCAACACGACCATCGTCACCACATAGGGCACGATCTGGAGGAACTGGCTCGGCAAGGGGATGCCCAATATTTGAAAGCGCGTCCCCAAGGCCTCGGAGAAGCCGAAGAGCATGGCCCCGCCAAGCCCGCCCAACGGCGTCCACTTGCCGAAGATCATGGCCGCCAGCGCGATGAACCCCTTGCCGTTCGTCATCAGATCGTCGAAGCCGCCCACCGTCTCCAGGGAGAACCAGGCGCCCCCTAGGCCGGCAATGAGCCCGCTAATGAAGACGTTGATGTACCGCACGCGGATCACGTCGATGCCCACCGTGTCCGCGGCACGCGGGTGTTCGCCCACGGCACGGGTGCGCAGCCCCCACCGGGTGTAGAAGAGGACCACGTGAGTGACAATCACCAGGAGGAACATGGAGTAAAAGATGGGCTTGTTGTTGAAGAGCACCGGCCCCACCACCGGCAGGTCGCTCAGGAGGGGAATTTCAATGGAGGGCAAGGTCACCCGGCCGGCCCGGGTGGAGAGGAGGTACTCCCGCCGCACAAAGCTCGTCACGCCGATGGCCAGAATGTTGATCACCGTGCCGCTCACGATCTGATCGGTCCTGAAGGTGATGGAGAGCACGCCGTGGAGCAAGGCCATGAGCCCGCCCGTGATCACAGCCACCAGGACCGAGATGAAGAGGGCCTGATTGGCCGGCAGGCGCTCGCCCAGGAAGAAGAACGTGGTAAACCCAAAGCACGCGCCGGCCAACATCATGCCCTCGATGGCGATGTTGATCACACCGCTGCGCTCACACCAGATGCCGGCGATGGCTCCGAGGGCGATGGGGGTGCCCAGCCGCAGGCTCTCGTTGAGCATGGTGAGCACGTTGGTCTGCTTGCCGGCCGCGGCGGCCACCAGCACGGTGGGAAAGATCAGGAGCCCGCCGAAGATCATGGCCCACGTGGCCGGCCGGACAAAGCGCCGGCCCGCCAGGCCCAACAGGCCACTCACCACGTAGTAGACGCCCACGGCCAGGAGCGTGCGCCCCACGGGCAACGCCACCTTGGGCGCCGTGCGCCCAATACCAAACGTCAAAGTCGTGGTCTCCTCCGCGGGAAAGCGGGCGCTCACGCCCACGGTGAGCCACATTCCCGCCACCAGGAAGAGGAGCGCGTAGACGTGCAAGCGCTGCAAGCGGACAGTCGGCCACATGGTCATCCTCAACGCCCCCACCCTCTGGAGAAGACGGCCTCCTCGGTCGGCGGCGCCACGCGGATTCGGTAGAGCCACCGCACGATCTGGTCGGCCGCCACGAACATGATGATGAGGGCTTGCACGATTTTGATCAGGTCGATGGAGAGATCGGCACGGATCTGCATCAGGCCGGCCCCGTTGAGCAACGCCCCCCACAGGATGCCGGCCGGGATCATGCCCACCGGGCTCGAGCGGGCCAGCAGGGCCACGGCAATGGAGTCAAACCCGATGCCGGCGAAGAAGTCGGGCGAGAGGTAGCCCTGCCCCCCCAACACCTCCCCGGCGCCGGCCATGCCCGCCAGGGCGCCGCTCAGGGCCATGGCCAGCACGATGGTGCGCGAGACGTTCATGCCGGCGTAGCGGGCGGCGTTGGGGTTGGCTCCCACAGTGCGCAGCTCGAACCCCACTGTGGTGCGGTAAAGGAGCCAGCGCACGCCCAAGACGAGCACGAGCGCCAGCACCAGCCCCGCGTGCAGGGGCGTGTCCAACAGGCGGGGCAAGGCGGCCGAGGGGGCAATGTAGGGCGTGCGAGGGGTCGAGGCGGAGGGGTCGAGCAGGATGAGGGGGTCCTTGCTCTTGATGAGCCAGTCCGTCAGGCGGATGGCGATGAAGTTCATCATGATGGTGTTGATCACCTCGTGGGCTCCCGTGCGGGCCTTGAGAATGCCGGGAATGGCCCCCCAGATCATGCCGCCCAAGGCGCCGGCCAGCACGGCCAACGGCACGTGGAGCAGGGGCGGCAGCCCGGCAAAGGCCGGGTGAAAGCCCACCAGCACGGCCAGCACGCCCCCCGCGTAAAGCTGCCCCTCGGCGCCGATGTTGAAGAGCCCCGCCTTGAACCCCAACGCCACGGCCAAGCCGGCGATAATGTAGGGCGTGCTCTTCACCAGCGTGTTCGCCAGGGCCGCCGGCGTGCCGAAGGAGCCCTCCCACAGCGCCCGGTAGGCCACCAGCGGGCTGGCGCCGGCGAAGCGGATAATGCCCGCGCCGATGAGCAGAGCCGTGAAGACGGCGAAGAAGGGCACCGTGGCCGGCGCTACCCGGTCCCAAGCGGCCAACAGGCTGCCCGGCGGGGGCTTGGCCGGCTGGGGAGTTTCCGCCACAACGCGGTCAGCCATTTTCTCCCTCCGCATGGGCCGACGTCACGCCCATCTTGTGGACCAGCTCCTCCTCGCGCTGTACGCCGGCCATCAACAGGCCGAGCTGTTCGCGTGTGGCCTCCTCGGCCGGCATTTCGGCGATCAGCTCGCCGCGGTACATCACGGCAATGCGGTCCGAGAGGGCCATCACCTCGTCCAGCTCGGCACTCACCAACAACACGGCCACGCCCTGGTCCCGCAGGCGCACAATGTGTTGGTGAATGAACTCGATGGCGCCCACGTCAATGCCCCGCGTGGGCTGTGAGGCGATGAGGAGCGAGATGGGCCGGGAGAACTCACGGGCCACGATCATCTTCTGCTGGTTGCCGCCCGAGAGGGTGCGCGCCTGAGCGTAGATGCTGGGCGTGCGGATGTCGAACTCACGAACCAGCCGGCGGCCGAATTGGGCCACTTGGGCCTCGTCCCGCACGAGCCCGCGCGCGAAGGGGGGCTTGTAGTAGGTGTTGAGCACTAAGTTGTCGGCCACCGTGTAGGCGGCCACCATGCCGTCCCGCTGCCGGTCCTCGGGCACGTGGGCTGTGCCGGCCTCGGTGATCAGGCGAGGTGGCCTGCCGGTCACGTCCCGGCCGTTGATGAGGATGCGGCCCGATTCGGGCCGGCGCAGGCCGGTGAGCGCCTCCACCAACTCGGTCTGGCCGTTGCCCTGGACGCCGGCGATGCCCAACACCTCGCCCGCCCGCACCGTGAGGGAGACGCCGTTCACGGCCGGCAGACCACGGTCGTCGAGCACGCGCAACCCCTCGACGCGCAGCACTTCCTCTCCGGGCTGTGCCGGCGCCTTCTCCACCCTCAACACCACCTCGCGGCCCACCATCATGGCGGCCAACGTGGCCTCGTCGGTCTCGGCCGGCGTCGTCGTGCCCACGAGCCGGCCGGCCCGCAGCACGCTGATGCGGTCGGCCACAGCCAGGACCTCCTTGAGCTTGTGGGTGATGAAGATGATGCTCTTGCCTTGGGCGGTCAGGCTGCGCATGACGGCGAAGAGGTCTTCGGCCTCCTGGGGGGTGAGCACAGAGGTGGGCTCGTCGAGGATGAGGATATCGGCTTGGCGGTAGAGGGCCTTGACGATCTCCACACGCTGCTGGTGGCCCACGCTGATGTCCTGGACGTAGGCGTCCGGGTCCACCAACAGGCCATACTGGCGCGACAGCTCCTGGATGCGCTCCCGGGCGTGCCGGCGGTCGAGCAGGGGCCCTCGGGTCACCTCATGGCCCAGGACGATGTTCTCGGTCACCGTCAGGGTGGGCACGAGCATGAAGTGCTGGTGAACCATGCCGATGCCCAGCCGGATGGCGTCGTTCGGGCTGTGAATCTCCACCCGGCGGCCACGCACGTAGATGTCGCCCTCGTCCGGGCGGTAGAGGCCGTAGATGATGTTCATCAGTGTAGTCTTGCCGGCCCCGTTCTCGCCCAACAGGGCATGAATTTCCCCCTGTCGCAGGGTGAAGCTCACGTGATCGTTGGCCAACACGCCGGGGAAGCGCTTGGTGATGCCGCGGACTTCCAGCGCCGGGGGGACGTGCGCGCTCACGGCGTTCCCTCCACCGCGTTGGCCTGCTGCTCTGCCATGTGCTCCATCTCTCCCCTCCGCGGAACACCGGGCCAGCACCGACAAAAAAGCACGCCGGGGGACCGGACCCATCGATCCCCCGGCGTCGTGCTCGGCCTATTCTTCACCAAAGGGCACCGGCTCGGGCACCTGGTCCTCGATGATGTCGCCGGTCACGGGGTCCACGCCCGTCTGGAGCTCCCCCGAGGCCAACATGAGGCGGATCTCCTCCAGCCGCGCCTTGACCGCGTCCGGCACATCGTCCTCGGCGTCGTGGAAGGGGGCGTAGGTGATGCCGCCGTTGGCCGCGTCCAGGATGTAGAGCCCGCCGCCGGCGAAGGAGCCGTCGATGACGCCCAGAATCTGGTCGTAGACGCCCAGGTCCACGCGCTTGACCGCGCTGCTGATGAGCCGGTCGGCGCCCGGCGTGGTGCCGCCACCGAAGGTGGTGTAGTACTCGTCCTGGTCCACGCCGATCACCCAGGCGCCCAGCTCGGCCGCCCGCTTGATGCCGCCCGAGCCCGTCGGCCCTCCGGCCCCGAAGATCACGTCCGCCCCCTCGCCCACAAACTGCTCCGCCGCCGAAGCCCCCGCCGCCGGGTCCGTGAACGAGGGAATGTAGACGCCCAGAGCCGTCACGTCGGGGTTCACGTAGCGGGCGCCGATCTCAAAGCCGTTGCGGAACTTGACCACGGGCGGAATGTCGATGCCGTAGATGCCGGCCACCACGCCCGACTCGGTCATCATCCCGGCCAGGGCGCCGGCCAGGAAGCCGCCCTGGTCCTCCCGGTACTGGATGCCCACCAGGTTCTCGGGCGGGTTCTCGAAGAATTGGTCCACGCCGATGAAATAAACGTCCGGGTTGTTCTGGGCCGCCTCCAGCGTGGCGTCGGCGATCAGAAAGCCCACCGTCACCAGCACGTCGAAGCCCTCGTCCAGACAGGTCTGGATGTTCTTCTGGTAGTCCGTCTGGGACTGAGTCTCGATGAAGTCGGTCTCGAAGCCCAAGTCCTCGGCCGCCTTGATCATGCCCTCGTAGGCGAACTGGTTGAAGGTGCCGTCGTTGATCCGGCCCACGTCGGTGATCAGGCAGACTTTGAAGCCTTCGGGTGCCTGGGGCTTGGGCAAGCCGGCCATCTCGATGGGGCGCAGCAACTCACCGGAGACGGGGTCCACGCCCGTGTCGATGCTGCCATCGGCCAGCCCCTGGCGCACGCGCTCCAAGTAGAGCTGGGCCCACCGGGGGATCTCCTGTTCGGCATCGTGGAAGGGGGCGTAGGTGATGCCGCCGTTGGCCGCGTCCAGGATGTAGAGCCCGCCGCCGGCCCACAGGCCGCTCTCGGGCTGCACCAGCCCCTTGATCTGGTCGTAGACGCCCAGGTCCACGCGCTTGACCGCGCTGCTGATGAGCCGGTCGGCCCCCGGCGTGGTGCCGCCGCCGAAGGTGGTGTAGTACTCGTCCTGGTCCACGCCGATCACCCAGGCGCCCAGCTCGGCCGCCCGCTTGATGCCGCCCGAGCCCGTCGGCCCTCCGGCCCCGAAGATCACGTCCGCCCCCTCGCCCACAAACTGCTCCGCCGCCGAAGCCCCCGCCGCCGGGTCCGTGAACGAGGGAATGTAAACGCCCAGCACGTTGATGTCGGGGTCAATGTACCGGGCGCCCTGCTCGAAGCCGTTGCGGAACTTGACCACGGGCGGAATGTCGATGCCGTAGATGCCGGCCACCACGCCCGACTCACTCATCATGGCGGCCAGGGCGCCGGCCAGGAAGCCGCCCTGGTCCTCCCGGTACTGGATGCCCACCAGGTTCTCGGGCGGGTTCTCGAAGAACTGGTCCACGCCGATGAAATAAACGTCCGGGTTGTTCTGGGCCGCCTCCAGCGTGGCGTCGGCGATCAGAAAGCCCACCGTCACCAGCACGTCGAAGCCCTCGTCCAGACAGGTTTGGATGTTCTTCTGGTAGTCCGTCTGGGACTGAGTCTCGATGAAG
>Ga0256839_1005307_pt1 | contig 11987 bp, 14 predicted proteins | sample 354166metaG_FD_185968 | JGI IMG/M metagenome (GOLD analysis project Ga0256839, IMG submission 185968) | Hydrothermal vent microbial communities from Mid Atlantic Ridge, Atlantic Ocean - 354-166 | ecosystem: Environmental > Aquatic > Marine > Hydrothermal vents | place: Atlantic Ocean: Mid...
GTTAAAAATTGGTTTCAAACAGCCGGGAAGTGACCCCATGCAGCAGGAATTCGCCGAAACCCTTGCCCTGAAAGCGCTGGCCTGGCTGGCCGGTAACCGGGATCTGCTGCCGGTCTTTCTGGGCTCCACCGGGGCGTCGGCCGCCGATCTGCGCGAGCGGGCCGGCGATCCGGAGTTTCTCGGCGCGGTTCTGGATTTCCTGATGCTCGATGACGCCTGGGTCGTCGCATTCTGCGATTCAGAGGGCCTGCCGCCCGAAGCCCCGATGCAGGCCCGCCAGGCCCTGCCCGGCGGCGCCGGGGTGCACTGGACCTGAGATCAGTGGGTCCTGGGCCTAGAGCTTCGACAGCGGCAGCGCGTCGTCGGCGCGGGCCTTGCGCAGCAGCCGGCGCAGCTGCGTGCGCTCTTCCTCGCTGAGCCGCTCGGCCAGCAGCGCGGCGTTGTGCACCGCGAAGGGGGTGGCCCGGCCCAGCAGCGATTTGCCCTTGTCGGTGAGCCTGACCCGCGTGGTGCGCCTGTCCTTCGCGCCACAGGCCCGCGCCACCATGCCGGCGGCCTCCATCTGGCGCAGCGCCCGCGAGGTGGCCGTGCGGTCGATCCCGATGAAGGCGGCGATGTCGGAGGGCCGGGTCAGCCCCTCGTTGCCCACCGCCAGCAGCACGCACCAGGTGATGCGGCTCAGGCCGAGGCTGCGCAGGTTTTCGTCCATCCGCCGCTCGAGCGACCGGGCGGTGAGCGAAAGCTGGTAGCCGAGAGACTCGTGCAGGCGGTAGGGGGGCAGCTCTTCCATTGTTGACATCGTCAAGCAGATGCCGCTCCCTGTCAACGCTGGCGGAAATGTGCAAACGGGCCGGGCGGCAGGAGGCGGCGATGCGGGCAGAGGCGATCCTGTTCGACAAGGACGGGACATTCTTCGATTTCCAGAAAACCTACGGCAGCTGGGCCGGAGGGGTGATCCGCGACTATGCCGCGGGCGATCCGGTGCTGGCGGCGGAACTGGCCGAGGTGTTCGGCTACGATCTGGCGGCAGGGTTGTTCCTCTCCGACAGTCCGGTGATTGCCGGCACGGTCCGGGAGGCGGCGGAACTGGCCCTGCCGCTGCTGCCCGGCCATTCGCTGGCCGCCCTGGCCGCGGATCTCGACCGCCGCGCCACGGCGTTGCGGCCGGTGGAGGTGCTGCCGCTGTCCCCTTTCCTCGACGAGCTGCGCGCCGGCGGCCTGGCCCTGGGGGTGGCCACCAACGACAGCGAGCGGGCGGCGCGCGCGCAACTGGCGGGTTTCGGCATCGAAGAGCGCTTCGACTACATCGCCGGCTACGACAGCGGCTTTGGCGCCAAGCCCGGCCCCGGCATGTGCCTGGCCTTTGCCGAGCGGCTGGGGCTGGCCCCCGGGCGCATCGCCATGGTCGGCGACAGCCTGCATGACCTGCACGCCGGTCGCGCCGCCGGGATGCAGTGCGTGGCGGTTCTCACCGGCCCGGCCCGCGCGGAGGAGCTGGCGCCTTTCGCCGATGCGGTCTTGCCGGACATCGGGCAACTCACTAGGTGGGTCCGGACGGGGGTGAGCCCCGGGCAGGACAGCCCGGTCACCCGGATCGAATAACCAGATCATGAAAGGCCAGAGCCATGAGTGAAAAACCGGTTGTCCTGCATTTTTCCGATATCCTTTGCGTCTGGGCCTATGTCTCGAACATCCGGCTGGAGCGGCTGATCGAGAAATACGCCGACCGGGTGGAGTTCGAGCTGCGTTACTGCTCGGTCTTCCCCGATGCGGTGGGCAAGATCGAGACCTCCTGGGCCGGGCGCGGCGGCTTTGCGGGCTATGGCGACCATGTGCGCAAGGTGGCGGCCGAGTTCGACCACGTGGAGGTGCATCCCGATGTCTGGTCGAAGACGCGCCCGGCGTCTTCGACGGCACCGCACATGCTGCTCAAGGCTGCGCAGCTGGCCGAGCGCGAGATGGGGCTGCACGCGGATACGCCGCTGACCGAACACCCCTCCTACCGGCTCAGCTGGGCGTTGCGCACCGCCTTCTTCCGCGACGGGCGGGACATCGCCGACTGGCAGGTGCAGCGCGAATGCGCCGAGGGCGTGGGCTTTGACACGCAGGCCCTGGAGGGGCACCTGCGCTCGGGGGCCGCGGCGGCGGCGCTGGACCGCGATATCCTGGCCGCGCAGAAGGCCTCGGTGACCGGCAGCCCCACCTTCATCATGAATGGCGGGCGGCAGGTGCTTTACGGCAATGTCGGCTTCAAGCTGCTGGACGCCAATGTCGAGGAACTGCTGCGCATGCGCGGCCCCGGCGAGGCCAGCTGGTGCTGAACGGGGCCGGGCCGGGCGGGGCTGAACCCGCCGCGGCAGCGAAAAACGACACGATCGGCCTTGAGCCGTTGCGCATTCCCCCCGATGCTGGCCGGATTGCCGTGCCCGCAGGCGCATTTGCCCTTTCTTAAACCGCGGCCGCTAGCCTTCTCCGCAGGAAGGGGAAGGCATGCACGGGCTGATCAACAGGTCTCTTCAGTGCTTCGTCAGGGATACCTACGGGCAGGAAGCCTGGTTGCGGGTTGCAGCCCGGGCCGGCTGCGGGCCCGAGGGCTTCGAGGCGCTGACGATCTATGAGGATGCGCTCACCGATCAGGTGCTTTCTGCGGCGTCGGCACTGCTGGACAAGCCGCGCGAGGCCCTGCTGGAGGATCTGGGCACCTATCTGGTTTCCCACCCCGGGCTCGAGCGGGTGCGCCGGCTGCTGCGCTTCGGGGGGGGGACCTTCGAGGATTTCCTCCACTCCCTCGGCGATCTGCAGGGGCGTGCGCGCCTTGCCGTGCCCGATCTCGAGGTGCCGAAGATCGATCTGCGCGGCCACACGCCGGGCAGCTACACGCTGAGCTGCAGGTTCAGGCTGGCCGGCAGCGGCTATGTCATGATGGGTATCCTGCGCGCCCTGGCGGACGATTACGGTGCGCTGGTGATGCTCGATCACCTCGGCCGGCAGGAGGGCGCGGAAATCCTCTCGGTGCGGCTGCTGGATCCGCGGTTTTCCGAGGGCCGGCAGTTCATCCTTGCGGCAGGGGGCGGGCAGGGCGATGGGTAAACCTCTTCACCTGCCCGGCCCGGCGCTGGATCTGCTGCTGCCCATGCATGTGCTGATTTCGCCGGACGGGCGGATCGCCCGCGCCGGCCCGACGATCCGCAAGCTGCAGCCGCACGCCCCGCTTGTCGGGCGCCCCGTGCACGAGGCGTTCGAGTTTCTCCGCCCCCGCCCGGGCCTGCGCTCCGTGGAAGAGCTGCGCGAGATCGCCAGGCGCAAGCTGCACCTGCGGCTGTGCGAGGCACCGCAGACCGCGCTCAAGGGTATCGTGGTGGAGGCCGGGGCTGAGGGCGGGCTGCTGCTGAACCTTTCCTTTGGCATTTCCGTGGTCGAGGCAGTGGGCGATTTTTCCCTCACGATCAACGATTTCGCGGCAACCGATCTGGCGGTGGAAATGCTCTATCTGTTCGAGGCGAAATCTGCCGTGCTGGAGGAATCGCGCCGCCTCAACGCGCGCCTGCAACAGGCCCGGCGGAAGGCCGAGAAACAGGCCTACACCGACAGCCTGACCGGGCTGGCCAATCGCCGCGAGATGGAGCGGGTGATGCGCGAACTGTCGGAATGTGGCATACCCTTCGGGCTGATGCACCTCGACCTCGACCATTTCAAGACGGTCAACGATACCTTGGGCCATTCCGCCGGGGACCATGTTCTGCAGGCGGTGGCCGCTGTCCTGCGCAGCGAAACCCGGCGGGAGGATCTGGTGGCGCGGGTGGGGGGCGACGAATTCGTGCTGATCTTCCGCCGCCTCACGGACCGGGCCCGCCTGTGCGCCATCGCCGAGAGGATCGTCCGGCGGCTGGAAGCCCCCATTACCTTCGAGGGGCGCGAATGCCGGGTGTCGGCCAGCATCGGCATAACCACCTCCGACCTCTACGCCCGGCCCGACCCGGACCGCATGCTCTCGGATGCCGACCGGGCGCTTTATGCCTCCAAGAGCGCCGGACGCGGGCGGGCCACGGTGGTGGACGAACCCATCCCGCCCGGAAGCACCCGGGGCAGTGCCGGCATGGCGCCGGGGCAGAACCGTCCGGGCGCGTCATGACGGCTGGCGGCGAACCCGGGATGCAGGGGTGATGCGGACAGGGAGGTGGCAGCCCGTAGGGGAATCGAACCCCTCTTTCCAGGTTGAAAACCTGGCGTCCTAACCGATAGACGAACGGGCCACGCTTGGCGTGCGGCGTTATCTAGGGAAAAGCGGGAAAGAGGGCAAGAGTATTTTTGTGCAAATCGCCGCTTTTTCACGAGGCGGGGGCGGCATCCTCGATGCGCAGCTGTACGCGCTGCCGGCCGCCCCATGAATTGAGCTCCAGCCGCCCCGCGAGGTGAAAACGCCCTGCACCGCGCGCCTTGAATGCCGGGCCGAGGGGGCTGTCGAAGGCGCCGAAGGCGATGGCCTCGAGCGCCCCGCCGGGCCCGTCTCCGAAGCTGATCTTCAGATGTCCCGCGCCGACCGGCTGGGCAAAGCGCACCGGCTGGTCGGGGAAGGCGAAACGGGGGGCGGGGGCGCCGGCGCCGAAGGGGCCCGCGGCCTCGATCCGCTCCAGCAGCTCGGGGGTGGCGGCCCCCGGCATCAGCAGCCCGTCAAGGCGCAGCTCCCGCGGGCCGAGCCGCCCCGCCCCCTGACGCGCCAGAAGCTCCGACAGCCGCGCCATCGCCGCCTCCAGCCTGTCGCGTGCCACGCTCAGCCCTGCCGCCATGCGGTGCCCGCCGCCCTTCAGCAAAAGCCCCTCGGCGGCCAGCCGCTGCACCGCCGCACCCAGGTCGATTCCCGCGACCGACCGGCCCGAGCCCTTGCCCTCGTCGCCGTCCAGCCCGATCACCACGGCGGGGCGGTTCGTCATCTCCTTCAGGCGGGAGGCGACGATGCCCACCACCCCCGGGTGCCAACCCTCGCCCGCGGCCCAGACCAGCGGCGCATCCAGCCCCCGCGTGCTTGCCTGCTCCAGCGCCGCGTCGCGCACCATGGCCTCGATCTCGCGCCGCTCGGCGTTGAGTTCTTCCAGCCGGGCGGCGAGAGACGCGGCCTCGTGCGGATCGGCGGTGGAAAGCAGCCGGGCGCCGAGATCGGCCCGCCCGATCCGCCCCCCGGCATTGACCCGCGGGCCCAGCACGTAACCCAGGTGGTAGGAGGTGGGGGCGGCATCGAGGCGGGCGGCATCGGCCAGGGCCACCAGGCCGGGGCGCTGGCGGGCGGCCATCACCTTCAGCCCCTGGCGCACGAAGGCGCGGTTGACCCCCACCAGCGGCGCCACATCGGCCACCGTGGCCAGCGCCACCAGATCGAGGGCGCGCATCAGGTCGGGGGCGCGCTCGCCGCTCGCGCGCAGCCGCCGGCCCGCCTCGACCAGAAACAGGAACACCACCCCGGCAGCGCACAGATGCCCCAGATCGCCGCTTTCGTCCTGGCGGTTGGGGTTGACCACGGCCAGTGCCGGCGGCAGCGTCTCGCCGCCCAGGTGGTGGTCAAGCACGATCACATCCGCCCCTTCCGCCGCGGCGATGGCCTCGTGCGAAAGCGTGCCGCTGTCCACGCAGATGATCAGCCCGTGCTCGCGCGCCAGCTTGCGCATCGCCCGCGGGTTGGGGCCGTAGCCCTCGTCGATGCGGTCGGGCACGTAGAGCGTGGCCTCGCGCCCCCGCTCGCGCAGCCAGGTGATGATCAGTGCCGCCGAGGCCGCGCCGTCCACGTCGTAATCGGCGAAGACGGCAATCTTCTCGCCTGCCCGCAGCGCGGCGAGGAAGCGCTCGGCCGCCTTCTCCATGTCGCGCAGGCCGGCCGGGTCGGGCAGCAGCTCGCGCAGGGTGGGGGCAAGGTAGGCGGGCGCGTCCTCGGCCGCCACGTTCTGGCGCACCAGCGTGTGGCACACCGGCAGAGGCAGGCCGGTGCCCTGGGCCATCGCCTGGGCCCGGCGCTCGGCTTCCGCGCCCGGCCCGATCCAGCGCCGCCCCGTCAGGGACTGCTCGACCCCGAGGAAGGCGCGCGCGCTCATTCGTGATTGATGGGATTGCGGTAGATCATCCGCCGGATGGAGCCGGTCTTGGAGCGCATCAGGAGGGTTTCGGTTTCGAGAAAGTCGGGCTCGCGCCTGATTCCGGCCAGGATGTTGCCGTCGGTCACGCCGGTAGCGGCGAAGATCACGTCCGCGGTGACCATCTCGTCGCGCGAATAGATGCGGTCGAGGTCGGTGATCCCGGCCTTCGCGGCGCGGCGGCGCTCATCGTCGTTGCGGAACATCAGCCGGCCCCACATCTGCCCGCCCATGCATTTCAGCGCCGAGGCCGCCAGCACCCCCTCGGGTGCCCCGCCCGAGCCCATGTACATGTCGATCCCGGTCTTTTCCGGCTCGGCGCAGTGGATGACGCCGGCCACGTCGCCATCGGTGATCAGCCGGATCGCCGCCCCGGTCGAGCGGATGTCGGCGATCATCTCCTCGTGGCGGGGGCGTTCGAGGACGCACACGGTGATGTCGCGGTCCTGGCAGCCGCGGGCGCGGGCAAGGGCGCGTACGCGCTCGGCGGGGCTCATCTCCAGCGAGACCACGCCCTCGGGATAGCCCGGCCCGATGGCCAGCTTGTCCATGTAGACGTCGGGGGCGTGCAGCAGCGTGCCGCGCGGGGCCATGGCGATGACCGTCAGCGCATTGGGCATGTCCTTGGCCGTCAGCGTGGTGCCCTCCAGCGGGTCCAGCGCGATGTCCACGGCCGGGCCCTCGCCGGTGCCGACCTCCTCGCCGATGAACAGCATCGGCGCCTCGTCGCGCTCGCCCTCGCCGATCACCACCACGCCCCGGATGTCGAGCATGTTGAGCTGTTCGCGCATGGCGTTGACGGCGGCCTGATCCGCGGCCTTCTCGTCGCCGCGCCCGACCAGGCGAGCCGAGGCCATGGCCGCCGCCTCCGATACCCGGGCCAGCCCGAGCGAAAGCATCCGGTCCTGGAATTCGATCTGTGAAACCATGTCCCTGCGTCCCGTGTTCTCTTCCCGCCCCACACCTAGCCCGGCGCGGCAGGGCAGCACAAGCCGCTCAGACGTCCTCGATGCGGATCGCCACCGGCCGGCCCGTCAGCACGCCGGTCTTCTCCATGCCCTCCATGGCTTCGTCGAGGGCGCTGCGGCTGGTCCTGTGGGTGACGATCAGGACCGGGGCGGTCACGTCCTCGTGGCCGTATTGGCGCATCCGGTCGATCGAGATGCCCGCATCGCCCAGAGCGGCGGCGATCCTGGCCAGGGCGCCGGGCTTGTCCTGCAGCGCCATGCGCAGGTAGTAGGGCGCGGGCACGCTGGCCTTTGCCGTCTTCGGTTTCTTCAGCGAGGCGGCGGGCTGGCCGAAGGTGGACAGCCGGGTGCCGCGGGCGATGTCGATGATGTCGCCCATCACCGCGCTGGCGGTAGGGCCTTCGCCCGCGCCGGCGCCGCGCAGCACGATCTGGCCCACCGAATCGCCCTCGATCACCACCATGTTGGTGGCGTTCTCCAGCTGTCCCAGGGGGCTGGCGGCGGGCACCAGGCAGGGCGACATGCGCTGCTCCAGCCCGCGGCCCGTCATCTGCGCCACGCCCAGCAGCTTGACGCGGAAGCCCATGTCGGCGGCGTGCTTGATGTCCTCGATGGTGATCCGCTCGATTCCTTCCAGTTCCATCGCGTCGAAGGCGACTTCGGTGCCGAAGGCGATCGAGGCCAGCAGGGCCAGCTTGTGGCCGGCATCGATCCCGCCCACGTCCAGCGTCGGGTCGGCCTCCAGATAGCCCAGGGCGGCGGCCTCGTCGAAGACGTCCCCGTAGGGCAGGCCCGCGGCCTCCATCCGGGTCAGGATATAGTTGCAGGTGCCGTTCATCACCCCCATGACGCGGATGATCTCGTTGCCCGCCAGCCCCTCGGTAAGCGCCTTGACCACCGGGATGCCGCCGGCCACCGCCGCCTCGAAGCGGATCACCCGCCCCCGTTCCTCGGCCGCCAGAGCCAGGGCCTGGCCGTGATGGGCCAGCATCGCCTTGTTGGCGGTGACCACGTCCTTGCCGGCGGCGATGGCGGCCTCGGTGGCGGCCTTGGCCGGGCCGTCGGCGCCGCCCATCAGCTCGATGAAGACATCCACGTCATCGCGCCGGGCAAGGGCGACGGGATCATCCTCCCAGGCGTAGCCGTCAAGGCGCACGCCCCTGTCCTTGTCGCGGTTGCGCGCGCACACCGCCGAGATGGAAAGCGGCCGGCCGGCCCGCGCCTGAAGCATCGCGGCCTTGCGCTGCACGATCTTGATGACCCCGGCCCCGACGGTTCCCAGGCCGGCGATACCGAGGCGAAGAGGATCAGGCATTTCGGCGTCTCCCGGAAGGTTTGGGCGGGTCTACCTCACAACCGTGGGCAACTGCAACGGCGGGCTGTCATTTGGCGTGGCGGGCCACGGCGGCGGACATGCGCCGGCGGGTGCGGTCGTCGATGATCTCGGTGCGTGCGATCGTTGCCTGGCGCGCACGCAGCCGTGCGGCCCGGCCTGCCAGCGAACGCGCGGCGGCCTCGGCGGCGCCCTGGCCGTTGCGCGGGGCTGCGGCGAGGATCTCCTCGATCGGCACCAGCTCGGGAAAGGGCGCGCGGCGGACCTGCCCGGTGATCGTGCCGTCCAGATCCGGAAAATCGGCACAGGCCGCAAGCGCCAGTGCGCCAAGCAAGGCAAGGACATTCCCCAGACGCGGCATCGGCCCCCCCGAAAACTACCACTGCCGTTATCGGGCGAATTGGACGCGGGCGCAACCTGGGCACTTGATGTGAACGGGTGTTCAGTTATTGAGGAGCCATGGCTCGAAAAACCGGCTCACACTCGGAAATCACCGGCCCGCTGGTGCGCAAGGCGGCGCAGAGGCTGTTTGCCCGCAAGGGGTTCGCCGCCGTCACCATGCGCGAGATCGCGGCCGAGGTGGGGGTGCAGGCCGGTGCGCTGTATCTTTACACGCCGGACAAGCAGACGCTGCTGTTCGAGCTGATGAAGACCCACATGCAGGATGTGCTCGATGCCTGGCAGCGCGCGCCCAAGGGCGAGGGGCCGCTGCGGCGGCTCGAGGCCTTCTGCCGCTTTCACATCCGCTTTCATCTGGAGCGTCCCGATGACGTGTTCATCGCCTACATGGAGCTGCGCAGCCTGACCCCGGAGAATTTCGCGGTGATCGAGAAGATGCGCCACGAATACGAGGATCACCTCGAGGAAATCCTCGCTGCCGGCCAGGCCGAGGGCGTTTTCCGCATTCCCGACACCCGCCTTGCAACCATGGCAATAATCGCCATGTTGACCGGGGTGAATACGTGGTTTCGCGAAGGCGGGCGCCTGTCGCGCGAAAGGGTTGAGCGGATATACTGGAACATGGTACGGCGCGCCGTCGGGGCCTGAGCCCCGGGCTGCGACCGGAAGGGGAAGAGACTTGTCAGAAATCCTTGCCGTCATCACCCCGTCGATTCCCCGGCGCTACATGGCCCTTGGCATCCTGTGGGCCCTCGGTGTGATGCTCGTCTACCTCGGCTTCACCGCGCCGCTCGAGGGGCTGGGCGGGCGGGTGGCCTTCATCGGGCTCGGGGCCGCGGCGATGTTCTTTGCCGACAAGCTGCGCCGCGCCACCCTGCTGCAGATCGAGATGACGGAAGAGGAAATCCGCGATACCGACGGGCGGCTGATCTGCCGGCTCGACAACATCAAGGCGGTGGAGCGCGGCATGCTGGCCTTCAAGCCGTCGAACGGCTTTCTCCTGACCCTGCACGAACCGATGGAGAGGGCCTGGGCGCCGGGCCTGTGGTGGCGTTTCGGCCGCAAGGTCGGAATCGGGGGAATCACGCCCGGCTCGCAGGGCAAGTTCATGGCCGATCTCATCGCCATGAAGCTGAAGGGGCACGATATCCGGTTTCGCTGAAACCCGTTTTCATGTTTTTCGAAAACGCAGGGCCCGGCGGGGCGAAGCGGCCCCGGGCGGCTTCTACCCGTTGCTCCACTTCAGCTGGGGCGCGAAGCGGGGGCGGGTCACCACGTGGCTGACCAGCTTTTCGGGCGAGAAGCTGACCAGCGCCTGCGCGAAGGGCGGCTGGTAGTCGACCGAGGTTTCCACCAGGATCAGCCGGTCGCCCTTGGCCATCAGCGGGATCACGTCGCGGTAGAACTCCAGATCGCTGCTGTCGAGGTCGCGCGCCCCGCCCACGCCCTTCGACCAGTCCCATTGCAGGACGCGGTTGGTCTCGTCGGCGCACTTGTCCATGCACTGCACCACGCTGACCCGGATCCAGGAGGAGTCCGCGTCCACCCGGGCGATATAGCGGAACACCCGGTAGAGCCCGTCGAGGAAATCGGCATCCACCGGATCGGTCTGGCGCGAGAGCATGTCGCTGATCGTGTAATTCGCCCGGTAGGCGGTGTTCTGCACCTTGTAGGCGTCGAAGAAGGTATAGGTGGCAGTCAGCGCCCACAGCAGCATCGGGAAGGCAAAGACCGCCTCTACGGACAACGAGCCGCGGGTTTCGTCGCGAAAGGCCTTCAGCCGGTCAAGGACAGGTTTCAGCATCCGCCCACCTATGGTTCGTTCACGTAGGCCGAGGTGGAGACCAGCGCATAGGCCCCCGAGGCATCCAGACTCAATTGCGCCGCCAGCCCGGTGGTCGGGAAGAACGGGTCGAACACCGCGCACACGCGCACCAGCATCAGCTCGTTCTTGGAGCCGGGCTTGAAGTCGGTCACCGGCTGCACCTCCTCGGTGCGGTCCACGCAGGTGACCTGGGAGGAGAGCGGTTCCCAGGTGACGGTCGAGACCGGGCGCAGTTCCACCAGCAGGCTTTTGCCGCAGTTGGGAATGATGATCGAGTTTTCGCAGATCGACTGCTTGAGCCCCTCCTGGGACATCGGGCTCAGCGTGCCGAGCCGCAATTCGCGCATGGCGATGTCGGTGGCCCGGTCCAGCATGACGCCGCGAATCAGGATCATCCCCATTTCGAAACTGATCAGGAAAAGGGTGATGAAGGCCGGAAACAGCAGCGCGAACTCGATCGTCGCGTTGCCGTCCTCGCGCCGCCACAGCCGGCGGATCGCCCGTATGCCCCGCAACAGGCCCATCAGTTCGTCAACCTCAGCTGCTGGATCTGTCGGGCGATCGAGGCAAAGGCGTTGTCGATGTTCAGCCCGTCGACGTCAAAGTTGTGCGCGGGCGAACTGGCACATTTCTCCATGATCGCCGAGGAGGCGGAGCTGGTTTCGAAGCCGATGGTGAACACCTCGATGCCCTTGGCCTTGGCGGCCGTGCAGATGGCATCCAGGCGGGTGTTCTTGTCGCTGTAGCCATATACGTCCACCGGATTGCCCAGCCAGCTGAAGCGCTTGAAGTAGTTGACGTTGAATTCCTGCCAGAGCTCGGGATAGCTCATCTGCACCGGCGTGCCGGTGGCCCCGGAGCAGACCCAGCCGTACCACCAGCTGTAATAACAGCCCGAACCGTCATAGGGTTCGTCGTTCCAGGTGCCGTTGTGCGGGTAGTAGTAGCGTCCGCTGGAGGCGTTGTAGACCGAGATCCTGCCGTCGGCGGGGTTCTTCCAGAACGGCGAGGGCCCCTCGCGGTAGCCCTCCCGCAGGGCCGACTGCTGGGTGTTCTCGCCATCGGTCATCAGCACGATGACCTTCTGGGTGCTGGGGCGGCTGTAATCGAAGGGACGCCCGGCAAAGGCTGGATCTATCAGCGCAGAGGGGCCGCTGGAAAGCGCAGTGACCACCGGGCGGAAGGCCGGATCGAGCAGCGCGGTGCCCCATTTCATCGCCAGATCGATGGAGGTGTAGCCCCCGGCGCGCAATGCGTTGATCCTCTTGCGCAGCTCTGTGTAGCTGTTTTCGTAGGGTACGATCGTGCGGTAGCTGTCAGTGCGGCAGGTGCGGTTCTGGTCG
>Ga0256839_1005308_pt1 | contig 11987 bp, 12 predicted proteins | sample 354166metaG_FD_185968 | JGI IMG/M metagenome (GOLD analysis project Ga0256839, IMG submission 185968) | Hydrothermal vent microbial communities from Mid Atlantic Ridge, Atlantic Ocean - 354-166 | ecosystem: Environmental > Aquatic > Marine > Hydrothermal vents | place: Atlantic Ocean: Mid...
GCCCACCGCACCCTGATCTTCCGCGTCCTGAAAGACCTGAAAAAGCACATCCGGGTATCGGTGGTTCATCCCGACATGCTTGATGACGGCTGGACGTTCCGGACCGACTTTGCCGGCGCAACGGGCGATGCCTTGTTCAACGCACCTTTCCTGAGACATATCTATCGGCGCTCCGACCCGAAAGTGTCCACCCGTGTCACAGTTCCGGTCCTTTGGGACAAGAAGACAGGCCAGATCGTCTCGAACGAAAGTTCGGACATCATCCGGATGTTCAATTCCACCTTCGATGCGATAACCGGAAACCGGGATGACTATTGGCCGCAAGACCTGCGTGCCCCGATCGAAACGGTCAACGAATACATCTATTCGGACGTGAACAATGGCGTCTACAAAGCCGGCTTTGCAACCAGCCAGCGGGCGTATTCCGAGGCCGTCAATACCCTGTTTGACCGGCTGGACGCTCTGGAAGACCTGCTCGGGCGGCAACGCTATCTGACAGGGGATCGGATCACCGAAGCCGACTGGCGGCTTTTCACCACTCTGGCGCGGTTTGACCTGGTCTACCACCTGCATTTCAAATGCAACCGGCGGCGGCTGATCGACTATCCGAACCTATGGGCGTACACTCGCGAGCTGTTCCAGTTCCCCGGTGTCCGAGAGACCACGAAATTTGATCACATCGTGCGGCACTATCACTATAGCCACGACTCGATCAATCCGCACCGCATCATACCGACAAATCCGGTATTGGACTGGGATGCGCCCCATATGCGTGGCTAGGCTTTGCTGTTCCGGGGCCGCAGGCAAGATACGATTCAGTGCGTTCCGTAGTGCTCGACCAAGGCCCCCAGATCCTCTGGGTTGACTTCCGAAGTCATCATCGCGCAGGCGTTGGGGATGTGCTGAAATATCGACCCGTCCGAGAAAAACTGCCCCTTGGTGATGAAAATCACCTTGGCCGACGGCTGGCGATAACTTGAGAAATCGGCAATGGCAAAAGCGCTTCCCTCGGAAAGCATGAGGTCAAGGATGATGACATTGATTTCGACCTGTTGCAGCCGGCTGATTGCTTCGCTCTGACCATTTGCAATGTCAACGGCATATCCGAGCCGCTCCAGATGGCGGCTCCAGATTTTGCCAAGCGCCGAATTTTCCTCGACAATCAATACGCGCATAATTCTTTGACCCACACCAAAAGCTCTTCACAAAATGCTCCGATCCCCACCGTGCAAACTCATGCCAAAGTGTTAACGAAAGATTAATTTCTTGAAATTCGTTAACCAACTCACATCACTTGTTGCGCCGTTCGCGGGAATCCGCTCAAAGGTGGCGAACAAGTCAATTGGAATCGGAAATGACAACCTGGATCACAATTTGCGACACCTGCAAACGCGAAGGCTGGGACGGCGGGGACATGGCTTTGACAGATGGCGAACGCCTGGCGGCCCTGGTCGAGCATCGGGTGTCATCTTCCGGCGTCAAGACCCGCAGGGTGTCCTGCCTGATGGGGTGCAGCCACGGCTGCAACCTGTCCATTCAGGCGCATGGCAAGATTTCCTACACCGTCGGGAAATTCTCACCAGATGACGATGCCGCTGATGCAATCGTGCGATTCGCAGAGCTTCATGCGCAAAGCGAGACGGGGCAAGTTCCCTTTCGGCAATGGCCCGCAGGCATCAAGGGGCATTTCATCACGCGGATGCAACCCCTGCCGGACGATGCATGACAGCCGCAGCGGCCAGAGAACACGGCGGCGGTCTGGATGCCGCGATCGCCCGATACGGTGGCAGCCGGGCAGACTGGGTTGATCTGTCGACCGGCGTGAACCCCGCCCCCTACCCGTTGCCGTCCATCGACGCCGGCTGCTGGAACGCGCTGCCGGACCAGCAGGCAACAACCCGGCTGGCAGATGCAGCGCGAAAATTCTGGGACATTCCCGGATCGCTTTGTGTTCTGGCAACGCCCGGCGCGTCTGCCGCGATTGCGCGGCTGCCGACGCTTCTGCCCGGTTCAACCGTTGCCATCGCCACCCCGACCTACAATGAACACGAGGCCGCGTTTCGAAATGCCGGCTGGACGGTCGCCGAAACAGATGAGGACGTTCGCGTCATCGTTCACCCGAACAACCCGGACGGCAGGTTTCATTCGCCCGGGGCGTTGCGTGGCGCCTTTACAATCATCGATGAGAGTTTTTGCGACGTGGCCCCCGACCGATCATTCGTGGCCGACTTGCCCCCGAACCGGGCCGTCGTCTTGAAGAGTTTCGGAAAATTCTGGGGGCTGGCCGGGGTGCGGTTGGGGTTTGCCATCGGCCCCGGGGCACTGATTGAGCGCCTGGCAGATGCGCTGGGCCCATGGCCGGTCTCTGGCCCGGCCCTGGAAATTGGCGCCAGCGCCCTTGCGGACGTGGACTGGGCCGAAACCACCCGCAAGAACCTGACCCGAGCTGCAAAACGGCTGGACAGGATCATGGCGCATTCCGGTGCGCAACTCGTTGGCGGGACGCCCCTGTTTCGCCTGTATGCGGTGGATGATGCGCCGGCGTGGCAGGGCCGGCTGGCGGACCACAATATCTGGAGCAGGTGCTTTTCCTACAATCGGCATTGGCTCCGCCTCGGGTTGCCGCCGGAAGAGCATTGGGATCGATTGGAAGCCGCGCTGTGAGCGTTCCGCAAATTCTTGTCCTGGCCCTGATCCTCGATGCCATGGCAGGGGAGCCGAAATGGATCTGGTCACGCATCCCGCACCCGGCTGTCGTGATGGGCACCATGGTCGGCTGGGCGGAACAGAAGTTCAATCGCGGCACCCACCTCCGGCTTGTCGGATCGTTGGCCCTGGCGGCGCTGGTTTCAGGCGCGGCGCTGGCCGGGTCCGCCCTGGCCGCCCTGCCGTTTGGCGCCTGGCCCGAAGTCATCGTGGCCGGCGTCCTTGTTGCGCACCGCTCACTTGCCGATCATGTCCGTTCCGTGGCCCGGGCCCTGTCGGTTTCACCGGACGAGGCCAGGTTGGCGGTTGCCAGGATTGTCGGCCGTGACACCGCGGGCATGGACGATGCCGCCATTGCCCGCGCCGCGATCGAAAGTGCCGCGGAAAACTTTTCTGATGGCGTGGTCGCGCCGGTCTTCTGGTTTCTGGTGTTCGGATTGCCCGGAATGCTGGCCTACAAGATGGTCAACACGGCAGACAGCATGATCGGATATCTTTCGCCGCGCTATCGTGAGTTTGGCTGGTCCAGCGCAAGACTTGACGATCTGCTGAACTGGGTTCCCGCCCGCCTGAGCGCCCTGATCATTCTGGCAGCATTCGGTCGCCTGCACGGCTGCCGGATCGTCCGGCGCGACGCCCGACTTCATCGCTCGCCCAATGCCGGCTGGCCGGAAGCGGCAATGGCGGTTGGTCTTGATGTCGCGCTGGCGGGCCCCAGAAGCTATGAGGGCGAAATGCACGACTTTCCCTGGGTCCACCCCGAAGGCCGCAAACACCCGGGAGCCACCGACGTGAACCGCGCAGTTCTTGCCCTGTGGCGGGGCTGGGCGGTCTTGCTTTTTCTGGTCGGTCTGCTTGCAGTTGCCTGAGCGTCTGATCCTGATAGTCTTGCGCAAACCGATCGGAGCAACAATGCGTTTCCCAGCCATACTGCCAACCATGCTGATTGCCACCCTGCTCACCGCCGGCCCGGCGCTGGCCACCGTGACTTGTGGCGGCCCGTTGCCCGACTTCATCGCAAAGATGAAAAAGGAAGCCCTTGAAAAAGGGCACCGCAAGGACACGGTGGATGCGTTCTTTGCAAATGCCCGACTGGATGCGAATGTCATCAAGGCGGACCGCCAACAGGGCATTTTCCGCATGAGCTTCATCGACTTTTCCCGGCGAGTCATTTCCAGGTATCGCCTCGATCAAGGTCATCGTTACGCCAGGGAACTCGACAGCCTGTTCGATTCGATCGAACGCAAATATGGCGTCTCGCGCGGGGTCTTGCTCGCGTTCTGGGCGTTGGAAACGGATTTCGGGCAGGTTCAGGGCGATTTCAACACGCTCAATGCGCTGATCACCCTTTCGCATGACTGCCGCCGCCCATCGCTGTTTCAACCGCAGGTCTTTGCCGCGCTGGAGCTTTTCGAACGCGGCGATTTTGATCCTGTTCGCTCCACCGGCGCATGGGCCGGAGAAATCGGCATGGTTCAGATGTTGCCCGGTGACATCTTGGAGAATGGCGTCGACGGCGATGGCGACGGCCATGTCCGCCTGAAAACTTCGCGCGCCGATGCCCTGACCAGTGCCGGGCGGATGCTGCGCGGCCTTGGCTGGCGCCCGAACGAGCCATGGCTGCAGGAAATCATCGTCCCGGCCGACCTTGACTGGACCAGAACCGGAATCGACAAATCACTCTCTGTCGCACAGTGGACCAAGCTTGGCGTCAAACCCCGCACGGGCACGCTTGGGCCAGCGAACATGAAGGCATCGGTGTTGCTGCCCATGGGCCGCAAGGGACCGGCCTTTCTGGCCTACCCGAATTTTCATGTGTTCTTCGAGTGGAACAAGAGCTTTGTCTACGTCACGTCTGCCGCCTATTTCGCGACCCGCCTGGAAGGCGCGCCGGTTTACAAGGCCGGCACCCCGGAACCGATGCTGTCACTGAAACAGATGAAGGCGCTGCAGACCAGATTGCGCAAGCGCGGCCACAATGTCGGCCCGATTGACGGCATCCTTGGCAAGCTGACGCGGGCGGCGGTGCAAAAGGAACAGGTCCGCCTGGGCATGCCGGCCGATGCCTGGCCCACGGTCGAACTGCTCAACCGGCTATAAGCCCGAGCCATCCGCGCTGATGCACCGCGCCCTGGGCTGGCCTACCAGTCGATAAACTCTTCGAAACCTTCCACGACCACGCGCCACCAATCCAGCGTGTCCTGAAAATTTTCCTCTCCAAGCCCTTCAAAGGCCATGTTCACGTCCATTTCGAGAAACGGATCGCCTTCATCATCGATATAGGCTTTTCCAAACCGTTTCTGGCGGTTCCACTCATTGACGACAAGGGCCGAGATTGGCTTGTCCAGGTTATAACCGGCCCGGAAATGGATCGACGAACAGTCGGTATTGTTGTCGCAGCCAAAGAAGAAAACCCGAAACTTGGTCTTCGAAATCCGGCTGGAAATCAGCGGATCACCTTCGGAATCCTGCTCCAGCGTGGCCGCGAACCCATACTCCTGCATGGCCGACAGGATTTTCGCCGGGTCGGTCGCGTCAATGGCCAAAGCGCCCGATGTCCCGGCCAACATGGCCATTCCGGCCAGCATGGAAATCGTTTTTGTTCTGAAACTTGTCATATAACCCTCGTCAAGTTTGGCTTGAATACCATGGTCGTTCGCACATTTCACATTGATTTGTCCGAAATAGGGCGCGTTTACGCAACCATTTTTTCGGCAGCCCGAAGATCAACGCTGACAAGCTGGCTGACGCCCTGCTCTGCCATCGTGACGCCAAACAGGCGATCCATCCGCGCCATGGTCACGGCATGGTGCGTGATGATCAGAAACCGGGTTTCGGTCTGACGCGTCATCTCGTCCAGCATGTCGCAGAACCGGGTGACGTTGGCATCATCCAACGGCGCGTCAACCTCGTCGAGCACACAGATCGGCGCGGGGTTGGCAAGGAAAACGGCAAAGATCAGCGCCAGTGCGGTCAGCGTCTGTTCGCCGCCCGACAAGAGCGACAAGGTTGACAGCTTCTTGCCCGGGGGCTGGCACATGATTTCCAACCCGGCTTCCAACGGGTCATCGCTTTCGACCAGAACAAGTTTGGCTTCGCCGCCACCGAAAAGATGCTTGAACAGCATGGAAAAGTTGGTGTTGACCTGTTCGAAGGCCGTCAGCAACCGCTCGCGGCCCTCCTTGTTCAGGCTGGCAATCCCGGACCGAAGCATCTTGATCGCGTCTTCCAGATCGGTCATCTCGCTTCTGAGCGCGTCGTGTTCTTCCTGAACTTCGCGTGCATCTTCTTCGGCCCGCAGGTTGACCGCACCCAACGCATCGCGTTGCCGCTTCAGCCGGTTGACTTCTGCTTCGATGGTCTCGGCCGACGGCATCCTGTCCGGGTCGGCATCCAGGGCTTCCAGCAACTTCTCGGGTGTCGTTTCCTGTTCTTCGGCGATCCGGCCGGCCGCAAGCGCAACAGTTTCACGGGCAGCTTCCGCGCGCGCTTCGGCCCGGGCGCGAGCTTCTCTGGCGACAGACGCCGATTTCTCGGCCTCGCGTTCGACATGCACCGCTTCGCGCAGTGCCGTCTCTGCCAGAGCCAATGCATCGGCGGCGTTGCGCCGACGCAATTCCGCCGCCGAAATCTCACCCGCAAGCCCGGCTCGCTGCGCTGCAATCTCATCAGGCGCTGAAATTGCCTCTTTCAGCTTCTTTTCGGCCTCCTGTCGGCGCGCGTCCAGTTCGGCGATCCGTTTTCCGGCGGTTTCCAGACGGTGCCGCCAGCCGCTCAGTTCCTTGGTCACTTCCTGGGCGCGCCGGATACGGGCATCGCCTTCGCGCCGCAGCTCTTCATGCGCCGAGCGTTTGGTCAGCATCGTCATCCGTGCGGCTTCGACAGTCATTTTCACGTCTTCGACCTGGCCGCGCGCCTCATCGAGGTCGCCTAGTTCGCTGAGCGCAGTCTCAGCCTCACGCAGACGCAGTTTTGCAGCCGCCGCTTCTTCTTCGTGGCGCGCCATGGCCAAAGACGAAGACTCGAGCTTGCCTTGCGAAATATTGCGTTCCGCCTCGGCGCGGGAAAGGGCGCGGCTGGCTTCAGTCATGGCCTGATCTGCCTGCTTGCGGGCTTCGCGGGCTGCACGATCAGCCTCGGTCAAATCCGACAAGCGCTTTTTCAGAACCTCGTGCGCCTGAACCGCGCCTTGCGCCCGGGCGGCGGCCTCTTCAAGATCCTGCTTGAGCTCCTGCAAGCGGTTGAGCTGTTTCAGACGAAGCGCCGCAGCACTTGGCGCGTCTTCGGCGCCGGCGCGAAATCCATCCCAACGCCACAGATCGCCCTCAACGCTGACCAGCCTTTGGCCGGGCAGCAAATCGGCCTGCAAGCGGGCGCCATCGGCGGCATCGACAAGGCCAACCTGTGCCATCCGCCGCGCAAGAACGCCTGGCACGTCGACGTGATTTGTCAAAGCGGCGACGCCATCGGGCAGAGGTTGCGGATTGGCATAGCCACGCAATTCGGCCCAACCCGACGAAATATCATCCGACACGACTGGCGCACGAAGATCATCGGCCAGGGCCGCCCCCAGCGCCTTTTCGAACCCTGGTTTCACACGCAAAAGGTCCAGAACCTGCCCGCCTTCGGCCGTGTCGCGTTCAACGAGACGGGCCAGCGCATTGACCTCGGCCTGCAGCGCGCTGACCTCACCTTCGGCTTCGGAGCGCGCCGCACGCGCGTCGGCTTCGCGACTTTGGGCGGCCGCCCTGTCTTCGTCGGCTGCCACAAGGGCAGTTTCCGCAGCCTCTGCCCGGGCCGTGGCCTTTGCCAATGCCCGTTCGGCCGCTTCGAAATCGTCGGTGGCGCGGGCCAGGGCGGCCTTGGCCTGCGCCATGGCTTCGCGCGCATGGCTGCTTTCGCTCTGGTTTTTCTCAAGCAGTTTTCTGGTGTCTTCCAGCAATCGCTGTGCCGACAGATGCCGCGCGGCCAACCGGGCCACGTCTTCCGTCAGCTCGCTCAGCGCTTCTTCGCGCTCTTGCAAAACGCTTGCCGCATCACGCGCCGCGGCGGCGGCGGCCTCAAGTGTGGCATCGTGCCCGGTCGCCGCCTTTTCAAGTTCTCGCGCTTCCCATTCCAGCCGCTCGATTGTTTCGCCGGCATCCTGGTTCAGCGCTTCTTCGCGTGCCTTGTCGCTTTGCAGCTGGTTGATCTGCGCCGTCAGTGTTTCAATTGTCTGGCGCGCCCGCGCTTCCTGGTCTGCAAGCGTGTCACGCTGAACCTGAAGCCGCTGCAGCACGGCACCCGCAATGGCCTCTTCTTCGCGCAACGGCGGCAAGGCCTTTTCAGCCTCTTCGCGGGTCCGGGCCGCGTCGAGGGCCAACCGCTCTGCAGCGGCGGCCGCCGTTATCTCTTCACGCAGATGCGCATCGGCGGCCGCGCGGGTTTCTTCGGCCTCTTTCCAGCGCCGATAAAGCAGAAGGCCCTCGGATTTGCGCAGGCTCTCGCCGATATTGCGATACCGCGCCGCCTGGCGTGCCTGCCTTTCCAACTGGCCCAGCTGGTTTGCCAATTGTTCGATCACATCTTCAACGCGCGCCAGGTTGGCCTCGGCCCCGTTCAGCTTCAGTTCGGCTTCGTGGCGCCGCTGGTAAAGGCCGGAAATGCCCGCGGCTTCTTCCAGCACCCGCCGGCGCGCCTTGGGTCTGGCATTGATCAACTCGGAAATCTGCCCTTGGCGCACCAGCGCCGGCGAATGGGCGCCGGTCGATGCATCGGCAAACAACATCTGCACGTCGCGTGCGCGCACATCTTTGGAATTGACCTTGTATGCGCTCCCGGCATCGCGCGTGATGCGCCGGGTGATTTCCAGCATGTCACTGTCGTTGAAAGCCGCGGGCGCCAACCTGTCCGAATTGTCGAGATAAAGTGTGACTTCGGCAAAGTTTCTCGCGGGCCGCGTGGCCGCGCCGGCAAAGATCACATCTTCCATACCGCCGCCGCGCATCGCCTTCGGGCGGTTTTCACCCATCACCCAGCGCAGCGCCTCGAGCAGGTTGGACTTGCCACAGCCATTTGGCCCGACAATTCCGGTCAGGCCATCGGCGATAACCAGATCGGTCGGATCGACAAAGCTCTTGAAGCCATTGAGTCGAAGCTTGGTAAGGCGCACTGCTCTTTTGCCCCTTTGGGGATGATTCTCGGTTTGCGTGATTGTTCGGCGCTTGCGGGACCAAGTCAACTTGGAACCCCATGATATGGGAAATTTGCCCGACTTATCCACAAGATCTGCGCAAAGTCAGCAAGGTCTTGCCGCTGTTGCCCATCTGGCCACAGCATTTCGCCCGCCCCGAAACGGCCAAAATATGCCACATTATTCAAATACCGTTTCGACTTGAATTGAATTGAAAAGAGGAAATCGAAATGGACAGCATACTCAATCTCGTCACCAACAGCTATGTGATGGTCGCCGCGGGATCGTTCCTGTGCGGCGTCGCCCTGATGAGCCTGGTGATGGGGCGAACCGCCGAACATCGCCGCAAGACATCGGAAAACAAGGCCGCCTGATCGCAACGATCAATCGCCAGATTCCCGCCCGGGCTCTCAAATCGCCCGGGCGGAGAGCCAATTGCACCAGGCGTCGCAATTGTTTGCCGCCGCGCCGCAATCCCCCCTTGACCAAACCCCCTGACTCACGCCAAATGGCGCTTGCATGGTTCCCCGTTCAACATGCCAAGCATGGGGGAGCATATGGGAATGTGGTGCGAGCGACCCAACCAGGGGCCCAAGTCCACAGCCGCCCCCGCGACTGTAAGCGGAGAGCGTTTCGTCAACCAGCCACTGGGCAACCGGGAAGGCGACGGCGCGCATCGACCCGCAAGCCAGGAGACCAGCCATGCGTTGAACCTCAATCCTCCCGTCGGGTGTGACGGGTAACAGGAGAAACGACATGACCACCGCTACAATTTCCAAGACCCATACCGACGTCAGCATGATGGGCATTGCAAGTTCAGCACTTGCCGGGATTTTTCTTTTGCTTTTTGCCGGGTTCGCCCAGGCCACTGTCATCCATGACAGCGCGCATGACACACGTCACTCCATCGCATTTCCCTGCCACTGACCAATGACAAAAAACCTGTTTGCCAGCGCGTTGTTCGCTGGCGTGGCCGCGGGGCTTGCCGCCGCGCTGTTGCAATTCTGGCTTGTCATTCCTCTCGTTCTGGAAGGTGAGCTGTTTGAAACCGGAACCCGCGTGCATTTCGCGGCCTCTCTTGATGCACCGGTCCAAAGCCCGGCCGGTCCTGCCGAAGGCTTGACACAGGACGTGTCGCGCCATGTATTGACATCGGCTTTCAATATCGTCGCCTACACGGCATTTGCCCTGATCCTTGTGGCCGGCATGGCGCTCGCCGAGCGGCTCGGCCATCCGGTTACAGCCAGACAGGGCCTGGTCTGGGGCTTGTCGGGATTCATCGCGATGCAGCTTGCACCGGCGGTCGGCCTGCCCCCGGAACTGCCTGGCATGGTTGCCGCAGAGATCGGTGCACGTCAGGTCTGGTGGTTGGCAACAGCCTTGGCCACAGCCATCGGATTGGGTCTGATTGCCTTTGGCAACAACACGGCCCTGGCAGTCGTTGGCGTCCTGGCAATTGCCATGCCACACATTGTAGGAGCGCCGCATCTGGACACCTACTTTGGCATCGCCCCGCCCGAGCTTTCCGCAAGTTTCGTGGCTCACAGCCTGGGAGTCGCAGCCGCCAGTTGGGCGATTCTGGGCTTCATCGCCGCATGGTCCTGGACCCGCGGGCGGCCCGCCGAATAACCACTGGCCGCCGGCCAATACATTGGAAACCAACATGGCACAGAAAATCCCCGCAACTGTCATCACCGGCTTTCTCGGCAGCGGCAAGACCACGCTGATCCGCCACATGCTCGCCCACGCGAACGGCAAGCGCATTGCCCTGATCATCAACGAATTCGGTGACCTTGGCGTCGATGGCGAGATCCTGAAGGGCTGTGGCGATGCGGCCTGCAAGGATGAAGACGTGGTGGAACTGTCCAACGGCTGCATTTGCTGCACTGTCGCCGAAGATTTCATTCCGACCATGCAAAAACTGCTCGATCGCAGTGATCCGCCCGACCATATCGTGATCGAAACCTCGGGCCTTGCATTGCCGCAACCGCTGATTTCCGCATTCAACTGGCCCGAGATCAGCACCCGCGTTACCGTCGACGGCGTGGTCACCGTCGTCGACGGGCGGGCCACCGCCGATGGCCAGTTCGCCCATGATGTGGCCGCGGTCAGTGCCCAGCGCAGCGCCGATGATACCCTTGATCATGAAACGCCGCTGTCCGAGTTGTTCGAAGATCAGATCGCCGCCGCTGACATGATCGTTGTGAACAAGACCGACCTTTTGTCCGGCAAAGAAGCCGCCACATTGACCACCGATCTGAAAAACGACGCACGCGACGGTGTTCAGGTCATCGCCACTGCCATGGGCCGGCTGCCTGTTGATGTGCTGCTCGGCATCGACGCCGGGGCCGAAAGCGACATGGCCGGCCGCCATGCGCCACATCACCATCACGATGATGATGCCGACGATCATCACCATGACCATGAACACGACGACTTCGAGAGCTTCGCCGTCAGCCTCGGCGAAATCGCCGACCCCGGCGCCTTCTCCGAAAATCTCGCCGATGTGATCCGCGCCCATTCGATCTTGCGCCTCAAGGGCTTCGCCGCCGTTTCGGGCAAGCCGATGCGCCTGACGCTGCAGGCGGTCGGCCCCCGTGTCGACAGCTATTTCGACCGCCCCTTCACCCATGATGAACCGCGCGAAACCCGCCTTGTGGTGATCGGCGCCGCCGGGCTGGACCGGGCCGCGATCACCGCCGCGCTGCAGGCATGAAGCTGACCATCGCAACAGAAAGCCCGCTTGCGCCCGACGGTCTCGCCCTCATCGAAGGTTCGGAGGCGGCCCTGCGCGATGTCTACACTAAAGACGAGTGTTTCACCTTTTCCCCGGCTGAACTTGACCAACCCGCCATCACATTTTTCGTCGCCCGCCAAAACGGCGCGCCCGTGGGCTGCGTCGCCCTTTGCGACTGCGGCGACTACGCCGAGATCAAGCGCCTGTTCGTCACCCCCGAGGCCCGCGGCACCGGCACCGCCCGCACCGCCGGCCACCGCTGCCTGCGCCTTGAAACCGGCCCCCGCCTTGCCCGCGCCGTAGCGCTTTACCGCAAACTCGGCTACAACCAGCGCGGCCCCTTCGGCACCTATGCCGAACACCCCGCCAGCC
>Ga0256839_1005309_pt1 | contig 11986 bp, 10 predicted proteins | sample 354166metaG_FD_185968 | JGI IMG/M metagenome (GOLD analysis project Ga0256839, IMG submission 185968) | Hydrothermal vent microbial communities from Mid Atlantic Ridge, Atlantic Ocean - 354-166 | ecosystem: Environmental > Aquatic > Marine > Hydrothermal vents | place: Atlantic Ocean: Mid...
AATGTCGGGGGTTCAAGTCCCTCAGCACCCACCATTAGCTCACACTGAAGTGATGGACTTAGATGCTTGAGTTGAGTGACCGGGTAAGCCAGGTTTTTGTTGGGGAGTGGTAGTTCAGTTGGTTAGAATACCGGCCTGTCACGCCGGGGGTCGCGGGTTCGAGTCCCGTCCACTCCGCCACTATTAGTATCCAAGGCGTTCCTATCTAGTGTGGGAGCGCCTTTTTACTTTCTGCTGTTGAGTCAGTTGAAATGATTGATAAACAACTTTATCGGAACAATAGGCTGGAACATTCGATCAGACCATTGGGTCAGAGCACAGTGACCAGATAAAATATTATTTTCCGATTAATACATATTTAGAATTAACCACGAAGAAAAAATATGCTGAGTTTTATTCGAGATCGTGCCCAAGGTTGGATTGCCTGGGTAATAGTAGGCTTATTGATTATCCCCTTCGCACTTTGGGGGGTTAACGAATACGTTGGCAATGATGGTAAGTTGGTTGCTGCGACCGTTAATGGTACAGAAATTGGGCAGCGTGAGTTTCAACAAGCCTTTTATGATCAACGCAGTCGCATGCAGCAAATGCTGGGCGGACAGTATGATGCGCAGCTTTTTGACCTACAGATAAAGCAACGAGTTATTAATGAGTTGGTTGAACGTGAGCTGTTATTGCAAAATGCGGATGATATGGGTTTCCGTGTTAGTGACCAAACGGTGGTGGCAACGATTCAGAGTATTGATGCTTTTCGTGAAAACGGAGCTTTTTCTACCAGCCTGTATCAGCAGCAGCTACAAACCCAGGGGCAATCGCCCACCGCGTTTGAGCAGCGTGTAAAGCGTATTATGACCGCCGGACAATTGCCAGATGGTTTGGCAAGCTCGGCATTTGTGACGGATGCCGAGCTGGATGCGGTGATTCGACTGGAAAAACAACAGCGTGATTTCCAGTATTTTATATTGAAGACTGCACAGTTCCAGGATGAATCATTGGTTGATGATGAAGCCATCAAAAATTATTATCAGCAACATGCCGATCGGTTTTTGACCACTGAAAGAATACGTGTTGAGTATGTGGAGCTATCTGCTGCTGCATTAAGGCGTGACGAGGAGCCCAGCGAAGAAGAGTTGCGTGAGTTTTATGATACTAATCAAAATCAGTTTAGTGTGGCAGAAGAGCGTCAGGCCAGTCATATCCTGATTCAGTTGGAAGAAGGCGCAGATGAGGCCGCCATCACTGCGGCGCGTGAAAAAGCTGAAGCTCTGGTAACAAGACTTAATGCGGGCGAATCTTTTGAAGACTTGGCCAAAGAAAATTCAGATGACCCCGGTTCGGCGGAAATGGGGGGAGACCTGGGTTATTTCGGGCGGGATATTATGGAACCGGATTTTGAGGAGGTCGCCTTTTCCCTCAATCAAGGTGAGGTCAGTGAGCCTATATTGACTTCGTTTGGTTATCACATCATTAAGGTAACTGGGATTCGTGAAAAAGAAACCAAATCCTTTGCTGATGTACGTGATGAAATTCTCGCACAGTTTCAGGATGATGCAGCGGAGCGCCAATATTTTGAGTTAGCCGAAACATTAACGAATCAGGCCTATGAAATGCCGGATTCACTTGCTGAAACGGCAGATGAGTTAGGACTTGAACTCAAGCAAAGCCCATTTTTTGAACGACGTGGCGGCACTGGCGTATTTGCCAATCCGCGCATTGTGGCTGCGGCCTATAGTGATGATGTATTGAAACAGGGTTTTAATAGTGAACCCCTTGAGGTTGGCGAAAACCATGTGTTGGTGTTGCGTCTATTGGATCATCAAAAAGCGGATCAGCGCCCATTAAGTGAAGTACGGGAGCAAGTTAAGCAGTTGTTGATTCAAGAAAAAGGGCGTGAAGCGGTGAAGGCGGCGGGTGAAAAAGCTTTGGAGCAATTGGAAGCGGGTGAGTCTGTTGAAACGGTCAGCAATACGTTGTCGGTGGAGTGGAAAAATGTTGGCCCGATTACGCGTGATGCAAAAGACCACGACAACCAGGTTATCAAACAGGCATTCCGTTTAACGCGCCCATCGTCACCTGATAGCCCACGTTATAGTGGTATCGTGTTGCGCTCGGGGGATTACGCAGTGATTCGCTTGAACAGTGTGGTTGATGGTGGCCCGGCTGCAATGGATGTTGCTGAACGTGAAACTTTGAAGCGTCGTTTGGCTGGTGAGCAGGGTGCCAACGCACAACTGCGCCTTATAACGCAGCTTAAAGGTGATGCCAAAGTTGTTGTGCGGAATGATGACTTGTGATTGCCAGTGGTTGCCGTTCGTAACTACGACTTAATTTCCCTAGACTAAGTTTCCCTAGACTTAAGTTTTCCCATTTCGGGCATACCCAAAGTAATCGGACTTTGGGTATGCCGCCGCAGTTTTTCTCTTAAATTGATTGCGCCATGCCAACGATGTTGTAACCGCCATCGACATAGGTGATCTCGCCAGTGATGCCAGAAGCTAGGTCGGAGCAAAGAAAAGCAGCGGTATTGCCCACTTCTTCAATGGTGACATTACGTCGCATCGGTGTATTTTGTGCGCTGTAGTTCAGCATGGATTTGAAATTTTTGATGCCTGCCGCTGCGAGAGTGCGAATCGGCCCGGCAGAGACGGCATTGACACGGATATTCTCTGGCCCCAGATTGGCGGCCATGTAACGTACATTCGCTTCCAGGCTGGCTTTGGCCAGCCCCATCACATTGTAGTTGGGGAGTACCCGCTCGGCTCCCAGGTAGCTCAATGTCAGTAGGGCGGCATTTCGTCCCTGCATCATGTTGCGGGCACCTTTAGCCAATGCAGCAAAACTGTAGGAGCTGATTTCGTGTGCGGTGTTGAAGCCTTCGCGGGTCACGCTGTCAAGATATTCACCTTCCAACTCTTCACGCGGGGCATAGGCGACCGAGTGAATTAGAATGTCCAGGTGATCCCAGAAATCATCCAGTTTTTCAAAAACAGTGGTGATATCGTTGTCGTTGGCGACATCGCAGGGCAGTATAATATCTGAATCACATTTAGCGGCGAGTTTTTCTACCCGGCTTTGTAGTTTTTCATTTTGGTAAGTGAAAGCCAATTCAGCACCTTCGCGATGCATGGCCTGAGCAATGCCCCAGGCAATGGACCGATTACTGGCGCAGCCGACGATTAGCGCGCGTTTGCCATCTAAGAATCCCATGGTGGATATCCTTTTTTTGAGTAGTGTTTGTTATGTGGGGCAGGGGCGAAACACGTTCACATAAACTGCTCTGCCTTCTAGTTGTCGTATTATTCTGCCCCGGCTATTTTATGAGTGATCCAGGCTGGAGTTCGCAGTTGAGCTTTTTTGTCCACGCTGCAAACGTCATCGACATTTTAACATGTCCTTTATACGGATAACTATGGAATCGAGAATTATACGCAATGGTGCTTTAAAAGTGGTGCGTTTTATCTGTCTACGGATGAATGATTTTGTGACGGATGGCTGGGGTGGGGCATTTGCAATTTTGTGCCATAGACGTTCGCAGCGAATTCAGTGGGTTAATTTAGGTTGCTATGCTAATACATCCTCTAAATAATGGTGATCTGTGGACTTTAGGTTAAACGGTCAATTGCGGAATTTAAAATAATGACAAGCCCTTTGTTGCGAATAGAGTCTCTGCAAACTAGCTTTGCTACTACGGATGGCACGGTGCGTGCGGTGGATGGCATTAGTTTGGAAATACAACGAGGGCAAACGTTTGCGTTGTTAGGTGAGTCAGGTTGTGGAAAATCCATGACTGCGTTATCCATCATGCGCCTGCTCCCTGAGCCAGTTGGTTGTATTGCTCAAGGTGCTATTCAGTTTAATGGGGAAGACTTGTTGCAATTGTCTGAAGTGGCGATGCGTAACGTGCGTGGCAAACGTATTGCAATGATCTTTCAGGAGCCTATGAGTAGCCTGAATCCAGTGTTGACCATTGGCCTGCAAATTGAAGAAAGTGTTCATCAGTACAATAATGCACAGGTAGTGCGCGCACGGGTTTTGGAGTTGCTGGAAGCGGTGGGTATTCCTGATCCGGTGCAGCGTTATGATGAATACCCACATCAGTTGTCGGGTGGTATGAAGCAGCGGGTGATGATTGCCATGGCTCTTGCGGGTGAGCCGGATCTATTGATCGCTGATGAGCCTACCACGGCGCTGGATGTGACTATTCAAGCGCAGGTATTAAGCCTTATGCGTCAGTTGCAAAAAGACACAGGCATGGCTATTTTACTGATTACTCATGATCTTGGTGTAGTGTCAGAAATGGCAGATCGTGTGGCGGTAATGTATGCCGGGCAAATTGTGGAAGAGGCTGATCGCATTGCATTTTTTACCCGTCCTCAACATCCTTATTCAAAAAAACTGTTTGCCTCTCTGCCTGATATAAAAAAACGCGGGCAACGTCTAGCAATCATACCGGGTAATGTACCATCGTTGATAACCCGGTTCACTGCTTGTCGCTTTGTCGATCGTTGTGATGATGCGATTAATGCCTGTCATACCCAGGTGCCAGCATGGATCACCGCAGAATCAGGTTCAAATGGTGTACGCTGCTTTAAGTTTGATGCAGCTTATCAAAAACAGTTTGCAACGGAGGATAAAAAAGAAACGATGCAAGAAAGCATTGTTGCACAATCCACAAAAAATAATGCGGCACTATTGATTGTGCAGGGGCTCAAAGTGCATTTTCCCCTCCGCAGTGGTTTGTTGCAACGGGTGGTGAATCACGTTAGGGCAGTGGATGATATTTCTTTATCGATTCCTGAGGGGCATACGCTGGCGCTGGTGGGTGAATCGGGCTGTGGGAAAACCACAGCTGGGAAAAGCATGTTGCAATTAGTAAAGCCTACCGCAGGAAAAGTCTATTTTTCCAATACGGAACTTACGGCTTTGTCATCGGCGCGATTAAGTCAGTATCGTAGTGATATCCAAATTATTTTTCAAGATTCTTTTTCCTCGATGAATCCACGCATGACGGTGGCGGAAATTGTCGGAGAAGGTATGATTGTTCAAGGCATAGGTGGTGATGCGCAGGCGCGTACTATGCGTGTTGATCAGCTGCTGACACAGGTGGGCCTGTCCGTAGACTGCAAGCATCGTTACCCACATGAGTTTTCCGGTGGTCAGCGTCAGCGGATTTGTATTGCGCGTGCTTTGGCTGTAGAACCAAAATTGATTATCTGTGATGAGCCGACCAGTGCGTTGGATGTTTCCGTGCAGGCACAAATTCTTAATTTGTTGAAAGACTTGCAAGATGAGCTGGGGTTGGCCTACTTGTTTATTACACATGATTTGTCTGTGGTGGAATATCTGGCGCATGAGGTTGCGGTGATGTATCTGGGGCGTATTGTAGAGCAGGGCAGTGTGCAGGAAGTGATGGAAAATCCATTGCACCCTTATACCAGAGCCTTGTTGGCCGCTGTGCCAGTGATTGAAAAATCCACCGAAAGTGTCGAGCGAAATATTGTGAGCGTACAGGGTGAAATGCCGTCACCAGTCAGCCCCCCATCAGGTTGCCATTTCCACCCGCGTTGCGGACAGGTTATGCCTGAATGTAAAACGAATTATCCGGGTGAGCGCGTAAGTGGCGGTACTCATATGGCGAGGTGTTTTCTTTTGCACCCCAACCCTGCAGGTGTGAGCAGTTGCAAGGTTGAGGTGTAAATAAAGCGGTTGATGTACTGGTGCCAAGTAAAAAATAGTGTCAGTGGTTGATTCAAACACAACAGGGATGGTGATATGAATGTATTGATTGCGGAAGATAATCCTGCCATTCAGGCGCTTCATGAAAGAGTAATGAATGTATGGAATTATAGTTTTGATATGGCCTCGAATGGAGTGGAGGCAGTGGAATATGCTTTATGTAACAAAGGGAAGTATGATTTTTGTTTGATGGATATTGAAATGCCGGAAATGAATGGCATTGATGCAATAAAGATAATTCGAGAGAAAGTGGATTATTTTCCGATAGTGGCATTTTCAGCAAATTATGCTTATAAAAGGCAATGCTTGGAAATTGGTGCGGATAGTTTTTTTGAAAAACCGTGTGCGCCTTCTGTGTTGTTGGAAAAAATAAAACAGCTGGTTGTGAAATCACTCCGATTAACTTTTGAACATAATGGTTTTGTTATTAATGAGGAAATGCCTGTGGATCAAAAACATGCCAAGGAGCTGCGAGAGCTTGCCAAACGGGGTTTGTGTAAAATGCGTTTAAGAGGCTCGGGAGCCCATGACGTAACCTTTACGGTACACAAACATGTTCCGTTTAACATATCCCATGACTTTATCGAGGATGAATCAGAAATTACGACATTTATTGACCGGGATGATGAACATCCCGCTGAGTGTTATTTGTACAAATCAAGCTGTTTGATTCCTGTTGTGTTGCTGGATGATGAGCAATATGCAGACAAGTGCCAGCAGGAAGATGAAAAAATGAAACATCGCAAAGCGCTGGTGACAGTGAAAAAAAATAAATAACCCCAGGGCTGAACAGTTGACGAGTCTTTCGTGATTTTGTTGCTATGACTGCCGCGTGACATCCACATACAGCGTTAACCGCTGTCCAGGTTGCAGGTATTTTCCTTCTTTCAGTGAATTCCACTGTCGCAGTTTGGCGATGGTGACGCTGAATTTTTGCGCAATACGCGCTAGTGAGTCACCTTTACGCACACGGTAGTGTACTTGCTGGTGAGTAACATTGCGGGGCAGTGATACGAACTGTCTACTGGCAAGGTTGGGTTTTTTGGTCCAGATGACCAACTGCTGACCGGGTCTGAGCGAGTCTTTGGGTGACATGCCATTCCACGAGGTCAGTTGACTGACGTTGACTTTGTATTTGCGTGATATATCCCAGAAGGTGTCGCCACGTTTAACGGTGTGATGCTGTTTGTGGCCGTTGCGTTTGGTGCTTTGCAAGGCGACACGGCGGCGGTCTTCGCTCAGGTAGTGCTTGAGGTTTTTAGTGGCCACGGGAATGATGATACTTTGCCCGGCACGTATCCATTTATCGTGGATGTTGTTGACTTCTTGTAGAAGTGCCACGGAAGTTTGGAATTTACGTGCGATGTGACCGAGAGTTTCACCTTCACGGATGCGGTGGCGCTCCCAGCGCACACGATGTTTTTTGTCTACCTTGGCCAGTGCCGCACGGAATGTTTTTGTTTTGTGGATGGGTAATAGTAGGGTGTGTGGCCCTTTGGGATCGGTGGCCCAGCGATTGTAGGCCGGATTGAGTTGATACATGGTTTCGATGGGCAGTTCGGCCAGTTCGGCGGCCAGAGCCAGATCAATTTGTGAACCGACATCAACATGTTCGAGATAGGGTTCGTCAGGAATGGGGGTGAGTGTTACGCCGTGCTTCTGGGTGTGTCGGACAATAGCGCTGATGGCGAGCAGTTTGGGGACGTAGCCTTGGGTTTCTTTCGGCAGGTCTAGTGACCAAAAATCTGTGGGACGGCCTTTCTTTTTGTTCTTTTTCATGGCCCGTGAGACACGACCTTCACCAGAGTTGTAGGAGGCTAGCGCTAGCAGCCAGTCACCGTCAAAACGTTTGTGCAGGTGTTCAAGATAGTCCAGTGCAGCTGTGGTGGCTTTGGGTATGTCGCGTCGGCCATCGTACCACCAGTTTTGTTTTAGGCCGTAGTGCTTGCCCGTGGAGGGGATGAATTGCCAGATACCGGCGGCCCGGCCTGATGAATAAGCGAAGGGTTGGAAAGCGCTTTCGACGATGGGTAACAGTGCAATTTCCATGGGCATACCGCGGGCTTCGACTTCTTGCACGATGCCATAAAGGAAAGGGCGGGCGCGTTCGGCCACGCGATCCAGATATGGTTGATGTTTGGCGTACCAGTCAACGTAGGGACGCACGAGTCGATGATCCTGGTCGTTTAATTGGAAGCCGCTGCGCAGACGATGCCAGAGGTCTTTACTTGTTTTCGGCTGGCTTTCGGGTTGTCCGGATGGGGTGACAGATGGGGTGAATGCACTGTCATGATCAGTATCACGGCGTGCTTCTTCAATCGTCCATGGCTCATCAGTGCTGTTGTCGGATTCCTGGTTTGCCACCAGTGCCCACCAAGGGGTGGCCGTATCGGGTATGTAAGGCAGGTGCCGGGAACGGTGTTTGGTTGAGGTGCCTGTGGGTTGTGTTGTTGCGGAGGCTGTCTCAGGACTTGTGGCAACAATGCTGCCAGTGTCTCCCGTATTTCGGGATTCTTGTGTTTTTGTTAATCCCGCACACCCGGTCAGTAGCAATACGAGCAGTCCGCCGATGATGCCAATAAAGGGGGTGGAGAGTGTTGCAGGGCGCAAAAATGACAATAGCATATTGAGTTTTCTAGGTAATGGTTAAAGGGAGTTTTAGAGATACGACAAGCAGTTAGACGATTATGTCAGTAAATGTGTTCCACGTCATGTTGTCGGTTGGGTTGCATGCGTTCTTTAGGGATACCCTTTAATCCAGAGTGTCTTTCCAGTGACGTATTGTGGCAAACACCTCTGAGCCAGTGTGTAACTTGCGACCGGAAAAGCCTTCAGCGGCACAGATGATGTCGGTTTCCCCGCAGCGTAAAAAAGGGTTAGTGGCTTTTTCCTCCCCCAGTCGCGAGGGTACGGTGGCATGGTTCTGCTTGCGTTGCTGTTGCACGGCCTGCTGACGTGCCTGAAGCGCAGAGTTCTCAGGTTCGGCAATACGGGCGAAGATCAGATTGTCTTCGGTATACTCATGGGCACAGTAGACCAGAGTATCGTCGGGCAGGGCGGCGATCCGGTTCAGGGAATTGTGCATTTGTGACGGCGTGCCCTCAAACAGACGACCGCAGCCACCAGCAAACAAAGTATCACCGACGAAAACCATGCCGTGTTCGTCGGTATTGTTGGCCGGATGATAATAGGCGATGTGCCCGGCAGTGTGGCCGGGTACGTGCAAAACTTGAAAATTTGCCGACAACGTTTCGATGAATACGCGGTCACCTTCGGCCAATGGCTGGCTGATGTGGGGTATGGTTTCACGGGCAGGGCCGTAAACCGGCATGGGCCAGCGGGCCAGCAGATCACTGATGCCGTCAACATGATCCCCATGATGGTGGGTGATCAAAATGGCCACTGGTTTCAGCGATTGCGCAGTGATGGTGGCGATGACCGGTGCCGCATCGCCGGGATCGACGATGACCGTTTGTGGCAGATCCGGGTGCCGGATCAGCCAGATGTAATTGTCTTCAAAGGCGTTGACGGCCTGAACAGTGAGCATTATGTTGGTTTTGGTGAGTTTGTAGTGTGAGCTGGCAAGTTTACGTGAATTGCTGTGCGTCTGCATTGCCTACTTTAGATGATGAATGATTCGACTGGTGGTGTGATGGCAGAGCAGGTATCGTTACACAATGCGCTCGCCGCGAATATTTATCGCGGATTACAATCTTAAAATGCGCTACAAATGGATGTGTTTTAATGACTAGTCAACGTCACTTACTTGCGAAATATAGTGTTATCAGACCTTAGAAAACGTATTGCCCGTTGGACAAAATGTGAGTCTTCGCAGATGACGCGGCAGCGCCTGCGGGCTTGGTTTACCCACTTGCCAGGGCGTTGGTTGCAGGCAGAGGAACGTGCGCAGCTGCGGACGATTTTGCCGACGTTGTTTGGTTATCATTTGTTGCAACTGGGTGATGTGTATTCCAAAGACTGCCTGACCAGTACGCGCATCCCGCATTGCATGGTGCTGGACGAATGGTTGCAGGATACACCGCCTGCCGGTGAATGTGCACGTGACGAAATTTGTGGTTCGCCGGAATGGCTGCCTATTGCCACAGACTCTTTAGATACCGTGGTTATGCCACATACGCTGGAATTCACCAATGATCCACATCAGGTTTTACGTGAGGTGGATCGCATTTTGATTCCTGAAGGGCATGTGGTGATCCTCGCGTTTAATCCCTGGAGTCTATGGATGATTTGGCGTGTGATTTTATGTTGGCGTGGCAAGCCTCCCTGGTGTGGCCGTTTCATCAGTCAGGCACGGCTGAAGGACTGGTTACAGTTGCTGGGTTTCGATATTGTTGATGCGAGGCGGTATTTTTTCCGGCCACCGTTGAGTAATAAAGGCTTGATGCGGCGACTGCGTTTTTTGGATCGCATCGGCCGCCGTTGGGTACCATTTTTTGGCGCGGGTTATGTTGTGGTGGCACGCAAGCGGGTGGCGACACTGACCCCCATCAAATCCCGCTGGCGGCCAGTACATCGGCCCATTGGGTCGGCAGGACTGGCCGGTAATTCGCACAGAGTCGGTAAACAACACAATCGCGTGGAGAGAGAGAAATCATAAATTATGGCTGAGCAAATGGTGGAAATTTTTAGTGATGGTGCCTGCCGGGGGAATCCTGGCCCTGGTGGCTGGGGAGTGGTGCTGCGTTTTAATGACAGTGAAAAAGAGCTGTACGGTGGCGAGGCAGAAACCACTAATAACCGTATGGAAATGATGGCGGCTATTTGTGGCTTGGAAAGTCTGAAAAAGCCCTGCAACGTGGTACTGACGACAGACTCACAATATGTTTTGAAAGGTGCGACAGAGTGGATGGAGGGCTGGAAACGCAGGGGATGGATGACAGCCGCCAAAAAGCCGGTGAAAAACGTGGACTTGTGGCAGCGTCTGGAAAAAGCGCTGAAACTGCATGATGTGAAATGGTGCTGGGTACGAGGTCACACCGGGCATCCTGAAAATGAGCGTGCCGATGCGTTAGCGAACCGGGGTGTGGACGAGTTGTAGTTTGTCGTTTAGGAATGGGCACGAAATAACTTCCCCGTCTAGCGCTCAGGTTTAGTCCGTATTCGTTCGTTCTGATTGAACAAAAGTGCAGGAATAGTCGTTCTATTTTGAGCTTTTGTGATTGAAAAACGGGCGAAGACGGGCTGAAGCCGAGATGCTAGACGGGGAAGTTATTACGTGCCCGTTCCTTAGTCTGCTGTGGAATTGTTTATTGAGAAACAGAGAGTCTGAATCATGCGTCAAATTGTTTTGGATACAGAAACCACGGGCCTGGAGCCAGCCCAAGGGCACCGTATTATTGAAATCGGTTGTGTGGAAATTATTGATCGTCGTTTGACGGGGAATCACTATCATCAGTACCTGCAACCGGATCGTGAAATCGATGAAGGTGCCATCGAAGTGCATGGCATCAATAATGAGTTCTTGCAGGACAAACCTCGATTCACCGACGTGGTCGGTGACTTTATGGATTTTGTGCGTGGTGCAGAATTGGTGATTCATAACGCACCCTTCGATGTGGGTTTTTTGAATCATGAACTGAAGCTGTTGGACTGGCCCGACGGAAAAATAGAAACAAATTGCACCGTGTTGGATACCCTGGCACTGGCACGCCGGATGCATCCGGGACAAAAAAATAACCTGGATGCATTGTGTAAGCGGTACGAGGTGAAAAATGCACATCGTGAATTGCACGGTGCGCTATTGGATGCGGAAATTCTTGCCGATGTTTATTTGTTAATGACCGGCGGGCAGACGGATTTGTTACTGGCCGGACAAGGTAATGAGTCGCAGGCATCCACAAATGAAATACGTCGCGTATCAAGAGAACGACCGCGTTTGCGTGTGGTGCCAACCAGTGAAGTGGAAACAACGGCGCATGAAGCGCGTTTGCAGGCTATACGTCAATCCAGCGGTGGTGTATGTGTCTGGGAACACGAAAAGCATTGAGCCTAAATTCCGCAGTTGACTGCTTAGAGAGTGTTGTTGCGCTCTCGTAAGTGGTCAACCGTAGAATATTAGGTTAAAACCGTCTCGTGGTGTATCAGTATGGCTGAAATATCGCTGCCAATAGGGTAAAGTCCCCGATCCTGACAATTTGCCTCGTGTGGTTGTTGCCGCCGAGCCATAATATATTTTTGAAAGATTCAAGAACAGAGACCAAAACCATGCCAGATTTTAAAATAGCCCCGT
>Ga0256839_1005310_pt1 | contig 11984 bp, 12 predicted proteins | sample 354166metaG_FD_185968 | JGI IMG/M metagenome (GOLD analysis project Ga0256839, IMG submission 185968) | Hydrothermal vent microbial communities from Mid Atlantic Ridge, Atlantic Ocean - 354-166 | ecosystem: Environmental > Aquatic > Marine > Hydrothermal vents | place: Atlantic Ocean: Mid...
AAGAAAATGAACTTTTTAATGGAGCTTACCTGCGTCCACTTGTTTACCTTGGGTATGGTGTTATGGGACTTTATCATAAAGACTGTCCTGTCAATGTTTCTATTTCTGCATGGGAATGGGGAGCATATCTTGGGGAAGAAGGTTTAAGAAAAGGAATACGGTTAAAAATATCATCTATGACTAGAACCCCTAATACTTCTAGCATGGGGAAAGCAAAGGCAGTTGCAAATTACCTCAATAGCCAAATGGCAAAATTTGAAGCAGTTGAAGCTGGGTATGATGAAGCACTTTTACGTGATGACCAAGGCTATATAGCGGAAGCATCAGGGGCTTGTTTTTTTATGGTAAGAGAAGGAAAACTCATCTCTCCTCCATCTGACAACACGCTAGAGTCCATTACCCAACAAACAGTGATTGACCTAGCGGGTGACATGGGCATAGAAGTAGTACGCCGTCGTATAAGTCGTGAAGAAACGTATATCGCAGATGAATGTTTCCTAACAGGAACGGCCGCAGAGGTTACACCAATACGTGAGATAGACGCTCGTATCATCGGAGCTGGTTCACGAGGGCCTATTACGGAAAGATTACAAGCAGCATATTTTGATGTGGTTGCAGGCAAGAACCCTGACTACATTCAACATTTAACTTATATTAACTAATATTAACTAATATAAAAAATACTAGAGTCTGGTGATTTGTGATTTGTTGCAGAGCAATGAATCATGAATCACCTGATATCAATACAATACAACCAAAGGAAAAACAATGCCAGCAGACATGAATGACTACTTTAAAAAGAAAAAATCAAGTGGAAACACCAATAAAAATGGTAGTGGAAATGGTGGAGGTAAGAATTTTGAAAACCCATTAAGCAATATGCCTAAAGGTTTACCGACTTGGGCCATAGTTGTAGGTGCTATTGCTCTTGCACTATTTCTACTTAAACCATTTACCATTATAAACTCTGGTGAAGTGGGGATCAAAGTAACCACTGGTAAATTCCAATCAGAACCACTTTTACCTGGTCTTCACTTTTTTATCCCTGTATTACAAAAAATAATTCCAGTCAATACCCGTGTAAGACTTATTACCTATACCAATGATTCCTCCGCAGCACTAGGAGACAGATATAAAGGATTTGAAGGTGGATTACGTAAAAACAAAGCTATTCCTGTGCTAGATAGGCGTGGTCTTACGGTCAATATTGACCTTGCTGTTCAGTACTCTTTAAAAGCGGCATCTGCACCAGCAACCATCGCTAAATGGGGATCAAGTTGGGAAGAAAAAATTATCAACTCTAAAGTTAGAGAAGTTGTACGTGATGTCGTAGGTAAATACACAGCGGAACAACTACCAGAAATGAGAAATACCATTGCCACAGCTATACAAACAAAAGTCACAGAAAAAGTAGATGCACTTCCTAACCAGCCAGTAATACTTTCGTCTGTGGAACTTAGAAACATTGTACTTCCTCCAAAAATAAAAGAGAAAATAGAAGAAGTACAAGCAGCTAAACAAGATGTAACTATAGCAGAACAAGAGAAAGAAAAAGCAAAACAACATGCACAAAAAGCAGCAGAAATAGCACGTGGTCAAGCTGAGAAAAATCGTATTGAAGCTCAAGGTGAGGCAGATAAGATTCGTATAGAAGCTGAAGAACAAGCCAAAGCCAATACCCTCATCTCTAGTTCATTAACCCGTGAACTTTTAGAACTTGAACAAATCAAAACACAAGGTAAGTTCAACGATGCTCTTAAGGTCAATAAAGATGCTAAAATCTTCTTAACACCTGGTGGAGCAGTTCCTAACATTTGGGTAGACACTAAAGGAAGAACACAACAGGCTACCACTGTTACCGCAGAATAAGAACCTTTCTCGTTCCACCTCCTTGAGGTGTAACGTATACACAAGTTTGGAGATATTAGTATGACTATAGACTGGAACAAAACCCCCCTAATCCCTGCCATAGCACAAGACCATGAGACTTCTCAGGTCTTGATGCTTGCCTATATGAATAAAGAGGCATACACCCTTACCCTTAAAACAAACTATGCTCATTACTTCAGTAGGAGTAAACAACGTATCTGGAAAAAAGGTGAAAACTCTAACCATACACAAGAAGTAAAAGACATACTCCTTGACTGTGATGCGGACACCCTTATACTCAAAATAAAACAAAATGGCGTAGCCTGTCATACAGGTACCAAAAGTTGTTTTTTTACCTCTGTTAAACAAGACAAAGTTATCTTAGAAAAAGAAGTAGATACTGATGCACTCTATGGTGTAGTAGATACCTTATATCACACTATACTTGAACGTAAAAATGCATCAAAAAACGCTAAATCATGGACAAAAAAACTCTTAGATAACAAAGAACTCATGCTCTCTAAAATACGTGAAGAGGCAGATGAAGTATGTGTAGCTATAGATAAAGAAAATGATGAACAAGTCATTTATGAATCTGCAGATTTACTGTATCATACTTTAGTAGGACTTGGCTATAGAGATATTTCACCAGATAGAGTAAAACAAGAATTATCAAGACGTTTTGATATGTCAGGTATTACAGAAAAAGAAAGTCGAAAGAAATAATGTCAGCTGAAGTGTAGCACAAAACTACACTTCAAATATTTAACCTACCGAACATCCAGGGCTCTCTGCATTACCCCCAGCAAAATACTTCCCATCAAAACTCACAAGTGAATAATTTCGGTCTGTACCAAGAGATTCTTTTAGTCCTTCTATAGAAAGAAATCCAAGTGAATCTGCACCCATATTTTTTGCTATTTCCTCTGGGGTATACCTTGTAGAAATTAGTTCTTCTTTTGTTGGGGTATCTATGCCGTAACGACAAGGATACTTTATCTCTGGAGCTGCAATACGCATGTGTACTTCTTTTGCCCCTGCTTCTTTAAGCATCCGAACTATTTGTTTAGAAGTGGTTCCTCGTACTAAAGAGTCGTCTACTATCGCTACACGTTTTCCTTTAATCAAATGTTTAATTGGTGAAAGTTTCATTTTTACTTTTAAATCACGTATAGCCTGAGTTGGTTCAATGAATGTGCGTCCTACATAATGATTACGTACTATTCCCATCTCAAAGGGTACACCCAAACCTTCTGCATATCCACGTGCAGCAGCCACACCTGAATCTGGTACGGGTAGTACCAAATCTATCTCTGCTGGTGTCTCCAGTGCTAACCTCTTTCCCATTTTAAGACGCATTTCATACACATTCTTACCATCTATGATACTATCAGGTCTTGCAAAGTAAATGTACTCAAATGCACAAGGATGAAAATCCACATTCTCAAATACCATTTGAGATTGTGGCTCTTTACCCTCTTCAAAAACAAGCATTTCTCCTGGCTCTACATCTCGTACAAACTCAGCTCCTACAAGTTCAAAAGCACAAGTTTCAGACGCTACAATATACCCACCATCTTTAAGTTTGCCAAGACTGAGTGGTCGAATACCAAATCTATCTCGAATAACAAACATTTTTTTACGACTTTGTATAGCTAAACAGTATGCACCCTCTATCTTCGTTAACATATCTTTGATTCTATCTTCTAAAGAATCTTTATCAGATTTTGCTATAAGGTGGATGATATTTTCTGTGTCCATATCGGTTTGAAATATAGCACCTTTATCAATGAGTCCTTGGCGTACTTCTTGTTTATTGATAAGATTTCCATTATGTACTATCGAAATTTCACCTAGTTTATACTTGGCAAAGACAGGCTGTGCATCTCCAGCAGACTCAGACCCTGCTGTAGAATAGCGGTTATGCCCAACCGCACAGGAACCTTCTAGCCTATCTAAGACATCTTGATAAAAAACATCTGCAACCATTCCACGTTTTTTATAGACTGTTATTTTTTTACCACTAGCAACAGATATACCTGTTGCTTCTTGTCCACGGTGTTGCATAGCAAAAAGCGAATAATACGCTACAGTAGAAGCCTTTTTTGCTCCAAAAACACCCACTATTGCACACATATTATATTCCTAAACAGTCATTGATAGAGTAAAACCCACTCTCTTGGCTGACTAACCATTTAGCTGCTCTTATAGCACCTTTTGAAAATGTCTCTCTACTTGTTGCTGTGTGGTTTAACTCTAAAAATTCACCATCATTATAAAAGCCGACGGTATGTCGTCCTACTATATCTCCACCACGTAATGCCATAACGGCTATTTCATCTTTTGTTCTTGCACCTATTTGTCCATCACGTCCACTTACTCGCACTTTATTTAGGTCTAAACCTCTACCTTTTGCTGCAAACTCTCCTAAAGTGAGTGCAGTACCTGAAGGAGCATCTACCTTATGTTTATGATGCTGTTCAACAATTTCAATATCAAAGTCTTCAAGTGTCCGTGAAACTTGTTCTACAAGTTGCTTAAGTAAGGCAATACCTGCGGACATATTTGAGGCATAAAGTATAGGCATTTTTTCAGAGGCTTCCATCATCAATTTTTGCTGATGTTCAGAAAATCCTGTTGTAGCGATGACCAAAGCAGTAGGGTTCTCAAGTGCCGCTTCACAAAGTGCTTGTGTTGCAACAGGAGCAGAAAAGTCTATGACGATATCACAGTTTTCTAATAAAGCTTTCATACTATTGGTCACTAAGACATCTGATGGTAAATCTCTTTTTAATTCGTCAAAAACATGTACCACACTTAACGGTAACTCACTATCATGCAATAAAGAATCTATAAGCAGATTCCCTACTCTCCCTGTACTACCTACTATCCCTACTCTATGATTATCCGCCATTATTGTTGCTCCTGAATATATGAAATTACTTGTAAAGCTGCTATAGCACCATCTCCTGCTGCAGATACCACTTGCTTTGGTGCATCTATACGTAAATCACCTGCCACAAACAAACCTTCGATTGAAGTATGCATCTTCAAATCTACAATAACTTGATCTAGGTCACTCATATTACAAATAAATGCTCCTGAATCATCTTTAAGCACATCATTTTTTACATCTTGCCCTACAAAAACAAAAAGTCCTGTGTTCTCCATATGTATTACTTCATCTGTTTTAAGATTACGTATATCTACACCCGACAAGCCCATTGCATCACCTGTACAATCTTCTATAATGGAGTCTGTAATGAAATGTATGTTCTCTTTTCTTATAGCACGGTCAAGCGTAGGAGGTGCAGCTCTAAACTCATCACGTCTATGTACCACATACACATCTGAACAAATATTAGAAAGAAAAAAAGCTTCTTCAAGTGCTGTATCTCCACCACCTAGAACGGTAACGGGTTTGTCTTTATAGAAAAACCCATCACATGTAGCACAAGTACTCACACCTCTTCCGAAAAATTCATCTTCACCTTTAAACCCGGCACGTCTTGGTACAGCTCCAGTAGCTACTATGACTGTTTTAGTTTCTACAGTATCTCCACCATCAAGCAAAACAGTAAAGTTCTTTCCAGTTTTTTGTACCGAGTTTACTTTTTTCATCTCGTGTTTTAGACCAAAAGCAAAACACTGCTTCTGCCAAGTGTCCATAAATTCAAGCCCTGTTTTTGTACTATCAAAAAAGCCAGGATAATTTTCTATCTCGGAACTTTTTGTTATTTGCCCACCAGGAACACCCATTTCAAAAAGAGAAACATTTTGTAGCCCACCACGTGACGCATAGAGTCCTGCTGTTAAACCTGCTGGTCCACCGCCAATAATCGCACAATCTAGCATTTTATATCCTTAAAAGAATTAAACTAATAATTACTGGAATTATACACTTTAAATACTTGGTTAATAATTTTTAGAAAGATGTTTTTGAGGGGGCTAGTCTAAATGGGACTAGTCACATGAGTCTACTGCTGATTAGCATTAAATGCTGAATTTTAAGTAGAACCCAGTATTCAACAATCTCTTGTTATAAAATTGCCTTCAATGGCAAATTTAACCAAAAGACATTAAAGGGCTTCGCTCTGTAACGTTCTATTTATAATAAAGAGTTTATTTTTTCAGCAAATGCATCTTTAGAAGCTGCGCCTACCATTTGGTCTACCATTTCACCATCTTTAAAGAAAAGAATTGCTGGGATAGAACGGATACCATATTTTACTGAAATCTCTTGTTGCTCATCAGTATTCACTTTACAGATTGTTGCTTTTCCATCAAAATCTTCAGCCAATTCTTCTATCACTGGAGCAATCATTCTGCAAGGTCCACACCATGGAGCCCAGAAGTCTACCATTGCTACACCCTCTGCGATTGTTGCATCAAAATTGTCTTGAGTTAATTCTACATATTTTGCCATGTTTATTCCTTTATTTTGTAATTTAAAAAATTATAGCGTAATTTCATTATAAAGCTATTGTCTTAACTTATATTTTTTATTATATACATAAGTTGTGCAGTAATTGTGCATTATTAGGAGTAATATACTCCAAATTAAAGCATTGGCAACTTTATTTCCAAGAACTCAGAAGAACGAGAACCTTTTATCGCTTCTGTTTTTACTCCCTTTACTGTGTATACAAATGAAATTTTTGCTTTATCTGTACTGTTTTGGTTTGCTCTATGCAACAGTAAAGAGTGAAAAATAACTACATCACCTTTATATAAATCTGTAGAAACTTTTTCACGAATCAATTTTTGATTAAGTACATTTGTTTCAGACAAATACTCTTTTTCGTCAAATTGCTCTAAACTAAAATGCATTTTATGACTCCCTGGAATAAATTCTAATACCCCATTCTCGCTTGTTTCACTGTCCAGTGCTAACCAAACACTTACCAAGTTATCGTCAGAGTAACGCCAGTATCGTCTGTCTTGATGCCATCTTGTTTCACGACTATAGTAAGGCATTTTTGTCATAATAGAATTATGATGTGCTGTAGTCAAGACAACTTCATCAACCAATATTTCTTGTAAAATAGGTCTAATTTTTGGCTCTTCCATCCAATCCTTAAACAAAGCGTCTCTTACATACACTTGTCGTAACCTACGCACGGTTATTTTCTCTTCCACTACTTTAGAGCTATAGTCTGTCACCGATGTACGGTACTCTTTGCTACGTGTGTCGTATCCTACTTCTGTTTCTATAGGTTCTATTTTGGCTTCTAAATTCTGTAATGCTACTTCCCGTATGGCATCACAGCGAGTACCCTCTAAAAAATTTCTTAAAACAATAAAACCATTTTTATGAAATTGAGCCAATTGCTCTTGAGAAATTTTCATCCATCTACCTTACAAAATTATTGTAAATAATTATAGCGTAACATTCTCTATAAACTCTACCTCTTCATTACGGATAATAAGTGCATCAATAGAAAATGCCATATCAAGTTTTTTGGTCTTCATATAATAATGTGCAGAATTTATCACCTTACGAAGCTTTGCATGTGTGACATTATAGACGGGGTCAAAGTCTGCCCTTCCCGACTTTACTTCTATAAAGTGTAAGACATCATCCCTCTGAGCGATTATGTCTATCTCCCCTAGTTTCCTTGCAAAATAGTTACGCTCAAGTATGAGGTATCCTTCTTGTTCTAAGAAAAGAGTTGCTAGGGTTTCGCTTTTGTCTCCGAAGAGTTTAGGTAATTCTCTCATAGTTATATTGTACCTTTTTTCAGTAATAAGAGTAAAATTATCCTATTTAAACTTAAAATCAAGTTCTAATTAATCTTACTTTGCTATTATCAATCAAATTAACCCCAAAGGATTACAATGTCAATAATAAATATAGCTCAAGAATGTGGTTGCTTCAAAAAAAGTGACTTAGAAAATAACAAACAATTTGAAACTAAAGATGATGCACTTATTGAAGCTATGTCAATACACAAACACATGAATGAAAAATTCTGTGGCAAACATGGTTTTGAACTTAGCGAAAATGGAAATGACTTTGTCATTGCCATGAAAGCACCACAACAAGCACAAGCTTCAAGTGGATGCTGTGGTGGTGGACACTGCTCATAATAGTTAACCGTAGGGGTGTTGTGCCACGACAACACCTTTTACAGTTTTATCACATCCAAGTTTATGGTGTTGTAATGGTACAACACCCTACAAAATTATTTAAAATTCCCAAACACCAACGGTGCTTTCAAATCTAACTTCTTCACTTCTGTCATTACCGCTTGTAAATCATCTATCTTCTTCCCAGACACACGCACCTCATCACCTTGTATAGACGGTGTGACTTTTACTTTCATAGCTTTTATGGCTTTGACTATCTGCTTGGCTTCGTCTTTGTCAATGGTGTCTACTATACGGTAGATGACTTTGGTGTTACCGCCACTTATCCCCTCTGTCTTCACTTCCTCAAGTGACTTACCTGCAATGTTACGCTTGATGAGTTTGGAAATGAGTATGTCTTTAAGTGCATCTATCTTAGAGTCTGTGGACGAAGAAAGAGAGAGTGTTTTCCCTTCTTCATTAAAGTTTATCTCTGCTTTTACGCCCTTGAAATCAAAACGCGTAGCTATCTCTTTCTCTGCCATGATTATTGCATTTTTCATCTCCATCATGTCTAGCTTTGCTGTTATATCAAAATAGTGGTCTTTTGCCATTTTTAATCCTTTTATATATTAAAGTTCGTCCCAAAGTGTGTCTATAGGATAAACTTCAGTTTCACCTGTTTTTATCCCCTTAACTATATTCATAGCTTTATCAATTTCTTTTTGCTCTTCAATTATTTCAATAATATTATTTTCTTTTGTATCTATACCAATAAGCCAAACGGGAACAGAAATAACTTTTGAAAAATCATCAATAATCTTCTTAGTTTTATCAAATGTAACTATTCCATTACTTAGCATATTTTCTAAGTTTCCTGTTGGTACTATATAAATCAAACAATCAATTGAATTTTGGACATCTGCTTTTAGTACTTTAAAAAAATCTCTATAAGCTAATGCCCAATTTCCAAACTGTATTTCTCCAACAATTAAAGGTATTGGTTCATAATCTTTAATATTATTATCAATATTTTTTCCTTTTTTATCTATTTGTTTTAAACTATCAGCAATCTTTTGTAAATCTTTATTTTTTTCTAAAAATTTATTCCATCTAACTTCACCGTCTGCATATTGTAAACTACCAAAACATAAATTTCTCAAAGCCAAGATATTGTTATAGTGATTTAAAATTGCAAAATCAAATCCACCTATAGAACTTTTTTCTGAACTGAAATAAAAAACTCCATTTTCTTCATAAACTTCAAACTTAATCTCTAAATCTTGAATATTTTGTAATAAAACACGTATCTCTTCATTTAATTTTTTGGCTTCTATTGCTAAGGTTTTAATTCCTTTTGTTATTTTTATTCTAGGTGTAATAATTATATTGTCATTTAAAGAATTAACTAACTCATCTTTTAAATCACTATAGTTTTCTATAATTTCAAATGCATGGTGGTGAAAATACTCTTTAGAAATACATAAATCAATATTCTTAACATTCATCCATTTTTCTATTTCTTCATCAGATATATTTTTATTTTTCAAAATTCACCTTCTTTAATCATTATCATTCTTATATTTACAATTCTTCTAAAAATCTTTTTCCAATTCTCTCAACTATCCCAATAACCAAAGCATTCCCCATCAAAAAAGCTCTCTTAGTATCAATCACGCCTGCTGTATGGTTATCAGGAAACATATTGAGTCTTTCTAGTTCTATAGGTATTAATCGTCTATACTTACCGTTAACATGCACAACATGTTTAAAGCGTGAAGCACTTGCCCCACCTTCACCAGTAATGATAGTCCTAGATGCTCTATCTAAACCATCAGGGAAACTCATTTTACCTTCACTATAGGTATAAGTATGGCCTGTAGTTTTATTGGTTCTTTCAAATGATTTTGCACCTTTTTGATATTGCCACTTTTCAAGTTCTTCATTGTCAATATAAAACTCTTTAGGTACATCTTTTTCATCTATAAGAATATCACCTAATGTTTGTTTTTCACCATCATAATTTGCAGTCACTCGTGTAGTATAATAGATACTATCTATCATATATCCACTTTCCCAAAAAGCATTCTTTTTAGGTGTTTCTTTATTGAAATTATTTGTTATATCCACTAAATCATTACTAAGCTGTCTAGTGATGATAGTATCATCCATTATTTGATTAACTGGAAATGTTTTAGTTAAAATTGCATCTTTATTAAATACATCAATTATATTTGATTTTAATAAGCTTTTATAAGGCTTTGTACCTTTTCTATATGCCACTATAAAAACACGCTTACGTCGTTGTGGCATACCATATTCACTTGCATCTATGACACGCCATTCAACAGCATAACCAAGAGTATTAAGTGAAGATAATATAATTGCAAAATCTCTACCACGCTGAGAAGCAGGTGACTTTAAAAGTCTATCAACATTCTCTAAAATAAGATATTTAGGGGATTTTTGGACTACTATCTTATGTATTTCCCACCATAGAACACCCTTCTTGCCAACAATACCATGAGCATTTTTGAGTGAACTAGCAACAGAATAATCTTGACAGGGAAAACCACCTACTAATACATCATGTTCTGGGATGTTATTATTTTGTACTTCAACAGCTATATCTGCATTTGAATGATTTTCAAATCCAAATCTAGCAGTATAGACTTCTGAGGCATGCTGTTTTTTGGTAGAGGGTTCCCATTGATTACTCCAAACAATATCAAATTGTTTCTCCCCCGAAGATGCTCTTTCTAATCCTATACGGAAACCACCCACACCTGCAAATAACTCTATCGTTCTCAAACATGTAGTCGTATTTGAAATCATAGATTTATTCACGTTAGCTCCTAGTTTTGTATAGTTAAATAGATTATGTGCAGTCATTATATCATCCTTTGATAGTTTAATCAAAGAATGCCATAAATTGAAAATTTATCTCAAAAATCTGTCAAATTGACATATTTTTATACTTTCGTATCATTTTTAAGACACTTACTTCTCAATCCTCATCATAGCTATCTCACCATGTACGACATCAAGCTTGCCAAGTGCAGTAATAGCATCTTGCATCTTACTCTCTTTACATCTGTGCGTAGTAAAGAGAAGCTTCGCTTTGTCTTCGTTCGTAGATGGTTTTTGAAGCATGGCTTCTATGGATATGTCGTACTCTCCAAGAGTAGAAGTGATAGATGCTAGCACTCCACTTTGGTCTGCAACTTCAAGTCTAAGGTAATACTGTGTGACTATCTCTTCTTTAGGAAGAAGTTTAAGTCCAGACTCTAAGCCTTTCTTGTAACCAAGCATCGGTCCTTGGTTTCCACGCACGATGTCTATGATGTCTGAGATGACAGCTGACGCCGTAGCATCTCCACCAGCTCCAGGGCCATAGTACATCGTCTCTCCTACACGGTCGCCTATGACAGTAACTGCGTTCATGACACCGTCTACTTTGGCTATCATGCTATCTGCTGGTATCATGGTGGCGTGAACTCTTAGCTCTACACCGTTACCTACTTTTTTGGCTATACCTAAAGACTTTATCTCGTAGCCAAACTCTTTGGCGAAGTCTACATCAGTACTTATGATGTTTTCTATACCTTCTATGAGTATGTCTTCTGGTTTTGCATCTATACCATAAGCAATACTTGCAAGTATAAGTAACTTATGAGAAGCATCAAACCCACCTACATCGAAAGTTGGGTCAGCTTCTGCGTAGCCTAGCTCTTGTGACTCTTTGAGAATTTCTTCATACTTTGCCCCATGGTTTATCATGTTTGTAAGCATATAGTTACATGTACCGTTCATGATGCCTTGTATGCTGTCTATGTGATTGGCACTTAGCCCGTTACGTAAGGCTCCTATGATAGGTATTCCACCTGCTGTACTGGCTTCATACATGAGTGGTATGTCACCTGCTATGGCTTGGAGTTCGTAACGGTGGTAGGCTAAGAGTGCTTTGTTCGCAGTGACTACTGCTTTACCATTTTCTAGTGCTTTTTTTACTAGAACATAAGGCTCTTCTATCCCACCCATGAGTT
>Ga0256839_1005311_pt1 | contig 11984 bp, 14 predicted proteins | sample 354166metaG_FD_185968 | JGI IMG/M metagenome (GOLD analysis project Ga0256839, IMG submission 185968) | Hydrothermal vent microbial communities from Mid Atlantic Ridge, Atlantic Ocean - 354-166 | ecosystem: Environmental > Aquatic > Marine > Hydrothermal vents | place: Atlantic Ocean: Mid...
GCTTAGCCGGCTGATTTTTTGCTGTTATATCTCTCTATCAGATGATCAATGGCGGCCTGATCATAGTCACGAAGACCGCTCAACACCATATGCTTGGTGCCACTGCCGACCACTTTGTCATTTTCCAGCAGGTTAAATTTAAATATGACCTGCCCCCGCTTACCCTTTACGGTCAGTGTGGTCTTGTTCAGCACCAGTGCGGGATCGCTGATATTCAGCGTCTGCATATTGATCGACATACTTTCATAGATCACCATGGGTCGTGCCGGATTGATCATGACACCCTGCTCTTTCATCAGTGGCACTAAAATGTGCGGGAATGCTTGACCAGAAAACTTAACATAGCGCTTGATCAATCGGCCAATCAGTTGGCTATCGTTATTAAGCTCACCTGAACGCTGAATGGTCAGGTACTCTTTTCCTGCGGTATCTTTAATAACAACCTGCTCAGACTGCTCTGGAAAACAGAGGTGTTTACTCTCATCCACCATGCCGGAAAAGGTGAAGCTCATCTGCTGACTAATGCCGTATTTATGCAGCACCAGCGAGAAGAGCAGGTCTCCCGGCACACAAAAGCGTTTCGCATCTTCATCATGAAGTGGATTAAAGTCGTCAGCCACCTGCTTGGCAAAGGTGCTGCCTTGCTGGCGAGTAAAGTGAATGCCGGAGGCATCTTCAATAAAAAAATCATCTAAAAACATTAATGGTTACCATTTTGCGGTTCATGTCGGTGCGGCAGTTATTTTTTCAGTGGTTCAAAGAGATATTCGAGGCCGTTTATTTTTATCTCATGGACAATCCCAAGCAGCTCGCCCAACTCTCCCTTGGGAAATCCTTGGTTGGCAAACCATACCACATATGGCTCTGGCAGATCGATGAGCCGCGTGTTGCGGTATTTTCCAAAGGGCATGCGATAACGGGCCAGCTTTAGCATGAGTTGGGGATCACCCAGTGGGGTCGGTGCATTCATTGCTATATCCTACGCACGCAAAAAACCCGCCAAACAGCGGGTTTTTGTATCAAATGGCTAACCCAGATAGATCTTGAGTTATCCGGGTAAAGCTTACTTAACAGCGCAAGCAGTCTCTTCAACGATCAGACCGGCTTCTACTGAATCAATCGCTTTCTGGTCGTGCTCGTTGGCAGGGCAACCACAGCTATAGCCATCTTTAGTTGCGTGCATACGTGCTTGTTCGATGTGCCATTGAGCTACTTTCAAGTGTTGATCAACATTCATTGTAATATACCTTTTGTCGAGTTTAGATAAAACGTGTAATTCTTGAGCTTTTAACTCAGGTTAATTAATTTACCACAAACTGTAAAAAATGATAAGCCCTAATCCATCACCCCCGGCAACCATGTTGTAATGGCCGGAAAGGCCATCAATAAGCCCAACACCATCACTTGAATAAACACAAATGGAATGACACCACGATATATTTGCGCCATTTTGATGGTGGGAGGCGCGGCGGCTTTAAGATAAAATAACGAAAAACCAAAGGGTGGGGTTAAAAACGAAGTCTGAAGGTTGACCGCAATCAGAATGGCAAACCACAGCGGGTCGATGCCGTAATAGAGTGCAATCGGCGTCAAAATCGGCACCGCAATAAAACAGATTTCAAGAAAATCTAAAAAGAACCCCAGTACAAATAACAGCACCATACTGACAACAATAAAGCCCCAGACCCCCCCCGGCAGTCCGGTCATGATCTCATGCACCAAATCATCGCCACCCATCCCCTTGAAAACTAGGCCAAAGGTTGTTGCACCAATGAGAATTAGGAATACCATGCTGGTCAGCTTGGTAGTTTGCTGCACCGCTTTTTGCAAATTTTCACGGTTAAGTCGGCGGTGAATCAGCGCGAGCAACATGGCACCAAAAGCACCCACCGCTGCGGATTCCGTGGGTGTTGCGATCCCGAAAAAAATCGACCCCAACACAGCAAAGACCAGTGCCAGTGGTGGAATGAGGCTTTTGAATACTTTTAGAGCGAGTGCCTTGCCATCCGCTACCGAAAGAGATGCTCGGTCAATCGCAGGGGCATCATTCGGCCTGCGCCAGGCGACATAAGCGATATAGGCGATAAACATCGAGACCAATAGCAGCCCCGGCAGCACCGCGCCCATAAATAGTTCGCCCACCGGCACCCCCATCACATCGCCCAACAGGATTAAAACAATGCTGGGTGGAATAATTTGCCCTAAGGTGCCGGAAGCGGCAATGGTGCCACTGGCCAGTGCCGGGTTGTAGCCGTGTTTAAGCATAGCGGGTAAGGCAATCACCGCCATGGTCACCACCGTGGCACCCACCACGCCGGTGGTGGCGGCCAGCAGAGCACCGACCAAAACAATCGAGATGGCAAGCCCACCACGAATACGACCAAAGAGCATCGCCATGGTCTCCAGCAACTCTTCCGCGATACCCGATTTTTCCAGCATCACCCCCATAAAGACAAATAGCGGCACCGCCAGCAGTGTGAAGTTGGTCATTATCCCCCAGATGCGCATGGGCAAGAGTGAGAAAAAATCCAATCCCAGCCAAATCAGACCAAAGGCCGCTGACACCGCACCTAGGGTAAATGCAACAGGATAGCCGAACAGCAGTAATAGAATGACCACCCCAAGCATCACAAGAGCCCAAAACTCCACGGCTATTCCTTAACGTCTGAAAGTTGTTTTAAGATGAGAATGTTACGACCAATCTCCGCAATACCCTGAATTAGCAACAGGAGAAAACCGAGCGGAATAGCCGCTTTAATCAGGAAGCGATAGGGGAGGCCGCCCGGATCAGATGAGACCTCATTAATCGCATAAGCATTGGCTGCAAACGGCCATGAGGCGTAAATAATTAAAATACAGAAGGGGATCAGCAGAAATAAGCTACCACTCAGATTGACCATTGCCCGATGTTTATCGCTGAAATAACGACTTCCATAGAGCAGGTCGACCCGTACATGTTCATCATGTTTTAGCGTATACGCCGCACTCAGCAGAAAGATAAGTGCAAACAGATGCCACTCCAACTCCTGCAGGGCGATAGAGCCACTCTGTAGCAGATAGCGCATCGCCACGTCATAACAGACCAAAAGCACTAACGCCAAAACCAGCCAGGCAATTGCCCGGCCACTCCACTCGCTGGCTCGATCAACAGAGTTGACCACTTTAACTATAAAATTCACTGCTAAACCCTGAAGCTATGCCGATTAAAACCCGATGGTGCTTTGTATTCCAAGCCCATTAATCGAGCCACTATGACCAATGAGCGCCAGTGTAATCTGAAAGTATTGACTATTGATACTCACACCGCCGGAGTAGGTCTCATAGAGTGTGCCTTGAAGGTCATAATTCACGCCTGCTCGCAGCTTCAGGTAGCCTCCAATGTCATAGTCGACACCCAACGAGACCATCTGTGTCGAGCCATAAATACCAAGCGCCTTGCTTTTAAGCAGGTCAACATCAACCGCTATTCGATGTCGATAACCGATTCGGGTGACCCCCACCCTAGCGTGGGGGCCATAGCGATAGGAGTCACCATCGGCCAGTGAAAGCTTCACCGGATAGATATTTTTCAGTGCAATGCCCGCTGCCCAGTCGCGGCCCCACTCTTTCAAAAACCCCACATCAAACGTAACACCCTGAGAGGTTATCCCTTCTGTACTAAAGCCATTGACCGATGCGGTTTCCACCGGCTGTTCAATCTGGTGTACAACACCGGTCAACATTTTACCGGTAACCCCCCACTTCACATCACCCAGACCCGCAAATCGAAACGAGGTTGAGCTAGTGTAACTGACACCCGCCTCGACAATAGAAATGCCCACGGTTTCAATAATTGAGTCATATCCACTGCCGCCAGAAGGAAGAGGCAAGTCACTCTCAACCAAGCGTAATTTAGAGTAGCTTTGGCTGTATGAGTTAAGATAGACGGTAGAGGTTGCCAAGTGGCCGTGCAGTATCACCCCAAAAGCAGCCCCCCAGTTATAATAAATTCCGCTATCATCCAGAGACCTCAGTGATTGCGCGTTTGGATCGTTTTTGAAGCTATCTAAGCGGTTAGAAAAATCATTAACATTGTAGTCGGCATAATAGAGTGTCGGTGTCATGAAAAATTCGCCATCACTGCGGCTTGCAGAACCCACCAGCGCCGGATTGACATTACCCAGGTTATCGGTCGCACTGGAAACACCGGCACCGCCCATCGCCATCGCCTCCGTATCGATAACCGGAGGCGCTAGTGCGTAAGCACTCCCAGTGATACCCATCAGGCTGATCGCCACGAGTATCCGCAATCGCTTATTCATCCACTTTTCCGCTGGTTGTGGTAAAAAACAAAACCGTTAACCTCTTAATAAGTCAATTTGCCCCGAATAAATAACATCTTGGCGGCAGGTTATACGTTATTCTAGAAAAAATCTTGTGCTACAGGTGTCGTTGCCATTAATTTTTTTATTCGATCGCATAGATAAATTGTATAGCGGCATATAAAAGCTTGGTTTTACCCTAAAAAATTGGCTTGCTAGAATCAGCTCTATTTATAATTTACCCGCTAATGAAAATAACAGGCGAGCAATATGTATATTTACGATCAGTACGACCAGAAGATCATTGACCAGCGGGTAGATCAATTTCGCGATCAGACCCAGCGCTACCTAGCCGGAAAGATTGGTGAAGATGAGTACCGCATTCTGCGTCTGCAAAATGGCGTTTATGTACAGATCCACGCCCCGATGTTGCGGGTGGCCATCCCCTACGGGCTAATCTCATCGCCACAGCTACGTATGCTGGCCCACATCGCCCGCACCTACGACAAGGATTATGGCCACTTCACCACCCGTCAGAATATGCAGTTTAATTGGCCGACACTAGAGAGTGTCCCCGACATTCTTGCGGAGCTTGCCACGGTACAGATGCACGCCATTCAAACCAGCGGTAACTGCATGAGAAATGTCACCGCCGACCATTTGGCAGGCATTTCACCTGATGAGATTGAAGATCCACGCCCCTATTGCGAAATTATCCGCCAATGGTCGAGCCTGCACCCCGAGTTTGCCTATCTACCGCGAAAATTCAAATTTGCGGTAAGTGGTGCCCAGCATGACCGTGCCGCGACGCAAATCCACGACATTGGCATTCAACTGGTACGCAATGACGCGGGCGAAGTTGGCTTTAAAATCCTGGTGGGTGGTGGCTTGGGTCGCACACCCATTTTGGCCAAAGTGCTGAATAAATTTCTGCCTAAACCACAGCTGCTCTCCTATCTGGAGGCTATTTTGCGCGTCTACAATATGGAAGGTCGCCGCGATAATATGTACAAGGCGCGCATTAAAATTCTTGTGCAGAGCTTAGGCTTAGAGGCCTTCCGGGACAAAGTTGAGACGGAGTGGCTGGCCATCCAACAATCCACCTCCGCCGACCTTACCCTGAACGAAGCTGAAGTAGCGCGGGTAAAAGCCTTTTTTGATAACAAACAGTATGATGCCGATGCCGCTGCATTCAACCTAGATGAGCAGTGCCAGAGTAACCGAGCCTTCAGCCACTGGGTAAAACAGAACACCGCGCCCCACAAACAAGCGGGTTACCGTGCAGTTTTTGTCTCATTGAAAGCCCCCGGCAACGCACCCGGAGACATCACCGCACAACAGATGGAACGGCTGGCCGACCTGGCCGACACCTATAGCCAAGGTGAGCTGCGTAGCACCCATGACCAAAATCTGGTTCTGGCCGATGTGAGGCAGGCCGACCTGTTTGCATTATGGCAGGCACTGGATCAGCAAGATCTCGCCACAGCAAATATTGGTACTTTAACCGACATGATCTGTTGTCCAGGGCTAGATTTTTGTAGCTTGGCCAGCGCGCAATCACTGAGTGTTGCGAAGCAGATCAATGACCGTTTCGATAAAATGGACTATCTCTACGACCTTGGCGAGCTGCGCCTTAAACTCTCGGGCTGCATCAATGCCTGTGGCCACCACCATGTTGGGCATATTGGGCTGTTGGGGGTGGATAAAAAAGGCTCACAGTGGTACCAAATCACCCTCGGCGGATCAGCCGAAAATGAGGCTGCACTTGGCCAGGTGCTGGGGCGTGCTGTACCCATTGATGAGGTCGCGGATGCACTGGAGAAAATTTTAACCGTCTATGTTTCACAGCGCCTTGAGGGTGAATCATTCCTCGAAACCTATGGTCGCATCGGCAAACAACCGTTCAAGGAGAAGCTCTATGCAAATCATTAAAAATCGTGCACTCGTTGAAGATAGCTGGCAACTGCTGGAGATGGATCAACCATTGGTTGAGGGTGACATCATCGTACCCTTTGAGCGTTGGCTCTCTGAGCGCGAGCAGTTGTTGGCACATAAGGGCGCAGTCGGTGTCAAAATCAGTGGCGGGCAAGCACTCTCTGAACTAGTCAAAGAGTTGGCTCACTTCGATCTCATTGCCCTGGATTTTGAGAAATTTGCCGATGGCCGCTGCTATAGCTACGCCCGCCTGCTGCGCGAGCGTTACCACTACAGTGGTGAGTTACGGGCGGTGGGTGATGTCATGCACGATCAGCTCTCCTATATGGAGCGCTGCGGCATTAATAGTTTCATGCTGCGCCCAGATCAAGAGCTGCAAGATGCGCTACGTGCTTTTGATGACTTCACCGCTTACTACCAGAGAGCAGCTGATAAGGTTGTACCCATTCAGCAGCAGCGTCACGCCTGATTCATACACCCGCACACACCCTGCTATTAGTGTTGCGGGTCAACCCTTTGGCCCAGCGATTTAATTCGAAACCAACCCGCAATACTGTATCGATCACACAGTGCGCGCCTCACCTCGTGGGGGAGCTGCTCGCTCAGAAACACCACTAATGTACCGGCATGTGGATAGACTGATTGAAACGACTGCTCGCTGCCCTCATTCGCATAAAGTGCAATCTCACCGCCATCCAGCTCATCCCACTCGGGGTTGAGATAAAAAACCGTGGTCACCACACGATTCGCCTCACCTTTGAAGGCATCTAGGTGGCGCTTGTAAAAAGTGCCTGGCGCGTAATAGGCAAAGTGTGACTCATAATCAAAGAGGCCCATAAAAAGCTGCTGATTAATACCGTGGCGTAGTTGCTCCATCCATACCAAATAATCACTCTCCGCCGCATCGTCTGCATCGAGCCAGAGAATCTTATCCGTGCGATACTCATCATCCAGCTGATGATCACGCTGACGGCCAATGCCGGCACGTTTCAGCGCTCCTGCCGCCAGCGTGGTTACCCGCTGATAAAGTGCTAGGGTCAACTTATCCGGTAGCGCATCTTCAATGATACAGTAACCTTGGTCGGCCAATTGTGTTGCCACTACCTGAAACAGGCGCTGCTGCGCCTCGCTTACCTCACTCATCACTCACTCTTCCATTGGTCTCGCCCGCACTCTGACGAATAACCTCAGCCAACCGCTCAAAAAGTGGCTGCCGGTAACTCCCTTTTCGGTATAACAGACCAATACTCCGCATCGGCACTGGCTCAACAAACGGCAGATAGCGTATCGCTCCCTGTCCCTCTTTATGCCGCGGAATAGCCATCTCCGGCATGAGCGTCATTCCCACACCCTCCCCCACCATATAGCGCAAAGTCTCTAAACTGGTGGCATGGAAACGCTTACTCTCACGCGCCCCCGCCTGCAAACATATATCCAGTGCATGTTTGCGCAGACAGTGCCCCGCTTGCAGTAGCAACAGCTCTTGGTCTTGTAGTTGGTTTAGGGTGATTCGGGGTTGCTGTGCCAGAGGGTGATCACGATGCAGCGCCAGCAAAAATGGCTCACTAAACAGCATCACTTCACAAAAGTCGTGCTCTCCAATAGGTAAGGCCTGAATCACCAAATCCAGCTCACCCCCTTTAAGCATCGTCAATAGCTGCGGTGTTTGATACTCATGCAGCCACAGTTTTAACCCCGGAAGCCGCTGCCCCAAACCCGGCATAATCTGTGGTAACAGATAGGGCGCAATAGTTGGAATCAAACCCATTTGCAGATCGCCCGCCATTACATCATGAAAACTCTCAGCAATTTCACCAATCCCTTTGGCAGCCATCAACACCTTTCGAGCCTGAGCGGCTACCGCCAAACCCACATCGGTCATTAAAACTTGGCGGGTACTGCGCTCCACCAGCTGCACACCCAGCGATTGCTCCAGCTTCTTCAGCTGGCCGCTCAAGGTCGGCTGACTAACAAAACAGCGTTCTGCGGCGCGATTAAAATGGCGCTCCTCATCCAACGCCACCAAATACTCCAGTTCACGAAGATTCATACTCGCCCCATTAATAGCTATTACCTATTAATGTAGTAGAAATAAACAATTTCAACAATATTAATTCATCAACTATGCTTACTCTCGTAGTCAATTAACAACCCACAGGAGCCACACATGTTAGCTAATAAAGAAGGTCAAAAAGTACCCCACGTTATCTTCAAAACACGCCAAAATAATGAGTTCGTTGATCTCAGCAGTCAGCAGCTATTTGCCGGTAAAACCGTGGCACTGTTTTCACTGCCCGGCGCTTACACACCCACCTGCTCCGCAACTCACCTGCCACGGTTCAATGAGCTTGCAGAGACCTTGAAAGCCAATGGCGTGGATGAGATTGTCTGTATCTCCGTCAATGACGCTTTTGTTATGGATGCCTGGAAAGAGCATCAAGAGGCGGAAAATATCACCTTAATCCCAGACGGTAACGGTGAGTTCACTGAAAAAATGGGTATGCTGGTAGATAAGTCTGACCTTGGTTTTGGCCAGCGCTCCTGGCGCTACTCCATGCTGGTAAAAGATGGTGTTATTGAAAAACAGTTCATAGAGCCAGAGGTGCCGGGCGACCCCTTTGAAGTTTCCGATGCGGATACCCTGTTGGAATACATCAACCCCAACGCCATTAAGCCACAAGATGTCGCCCTATTCAGTAAACCCGGCTGCCCATTTTGTGCCAAAGCAAAAGCGCTGCTGGAAGCGCATGGCCACGCTTATGAAGAGATTACCTTGGGCACCGATGTACGGCTGCGAACCCTGCGCGCCATGACCGGTAAAGAGAGTGTGCCTCAAATCTTTATCAATGGTGAGTTGATTGGTGATTCGGAAGCGCTGGTTGAATACTTTGCTACAAGCGGTTCAGATAAATAAAATATTTGTGCTGCGAGCGGTCTGACCGTTATATTGTCCATATGGGTTGATTTTCAAAGGGAAAATTACCTGCCTTTCAACCCGGGCATTTCATAAGTTTGCACAAAAATAGCGTAGGGTGTTGGTTTCACAGGGAAATTTTCGAAAAGTTCTGTATCAGTGATTACGAACGATGGCGGGAATATTTTCTGTGGAATCAAGGCTACCGCCTCCTGCTATCGCGCCGTACCTGCATCCATGCAGGCAATAGAGAAGCGAGATTGTGCATAATTTATGAAATGCCCGGGTCAATAGGCCGGTGATTTATGTTTTTTGCTGTATGAGGTAACTATTCAATGAATGAGTCCATTTTTTCTGCAATAAACCAACAGATCGTGGAAAAGCTGCCACAGGGCGTGGTAGTGGTCGACTCGCAAGGGGTGTTTAACTGGGCCAATAAAGCGTTACTGGCACTATTGGCTTCAGATTTAAATCATCTGGATGATCTATCCGATGCGCAACGCACACAACTACAGGAGTGGCTCTCATCCGTAGAGATAGAGACCAGCGACGGTTGTGCACTGAAGAAAACCTGCATCGAACTGGACAATGGAAGCCACGCCTTTCTACTAGAGCGTCGCCCGCCAACAGAGAGTTTAAGTGATCCACTCACCGGGCTGGCCTCACAATTGAGCATCTCAATCGCACTGGGCACACTGCTTTCAGTGGCACGGCGCTATGAAAAACCGCTCTCAGTCGGCGTGGTGCGGATCAACAACCTTGACCAACTACCCCGCGATCAGGCACTTCAAGCCGTAAGTCAGTGTTTAAAAGACGAACTGCGCTGGGCCGACCTAGTTGGGCGCAACAGTGACAACAGTTTCATTGTCGTATTGCCTGAAACAGACCAGCAAGCCGCTGACCTGTTACAAGAAAAACTGCAACAGCGGTTGAAGCAGGCGTGTCATGAAGCCGACGTGGTCGCTGTGCAATGCCAAATTGCTATTTCAGAATCCAACAAGCGTGATAATGCCACCGGCCTGTTACGCCGCATCGAAACTCAGCTTGTAGCGTAACTCACCCTACTTCCAGATAGACCACTCACCACAAGGCTGCTAATGCTCCATCAATGCGATAATTACGAATTCAGCTTCCCTGCGGTGTTTCGCAGCAGGGCGCAGCGCGAGGGCAATGGTTGCCCCCTTGTTGAGCGCTGGAGCGTGGCTGCGGAACGCCACAGGGAAGCCCTCCGGGTCAGCTTGTCAACGCCCACGGACTGTGTTGCGCCTCTTGACAAGGGAGCAACCACTGCCCTTGCCGTGAACGTTGACAAGCTGACTGAACTCGCATTTATCACATTGATGGAGCACTAGTATCTCGCCATGAAATACAGAGACCTGCGTGACTTTATTACTCAGCTGGAAAAACTCGGGGAGCTAAAGCGCATCCCCGATGAAGTTGACCCCTACCTTGAAATGACAGAGATCTGCGACCGCACGCTGCGCGCCGAAGGTCCTGCCCTGCTGTTTGAAAATCCTAAAGGATCTGAAGTGCCGGTATTGGCCAATCTGTTTGGTACACCCAAACGGGTGGCCATGGGTATGGGTGAAGATTCGGTTGAAGCGTTGCGTGAAGTGGGAAAACTACTCGCCTATCTAAAAGAGCCTGAACCACCCAAAGGTATCAAAGATGCCTGGAGCAAGCTGCCGATCTTTAAGCAGGTGCTCAACATGTCCGCCAAGGTAGTGAGTAAAGCACCCTGCCAGGAGCAGATTATAGAGGGTGATGCGGTAGATCTTGGCAAGTTGCCAGTGCAGACCTGCTGGCCCGGTGACGCAGGCCCCCTGATCACTTGGGGTCTTGTGGTGACACGCGGCCCCAACAAAGAGCGCCAGAATCTTGGCATTTACCGTCAGCAGGTTATCGGCAAAAATAAAGTCATCATGCGCTGGCTCTCTCACCGTGGCGGAGCACTGGATTTTCGTGATTGGCAACTCAAAAATCCCGGCGAACCCTTTCCTATCTCGGTGGTGCTCGGTTGTGACCCGGCCACTATTCTTGGTGCCGTCACACCGGTGCCTGACAGCCTTTCAGAGTACGCCTTTGCCGGTCTGCTGCGCGGCAGTAAAACAGAGGTAACCCCCTGCATCGGTAACGACCTACAAGTACCTGCCCGCGCTGAGATTGTACTGGAAGGTTTTCTCTATCCCGGCGAAATGGCACCGGAAGGCCCCTTTGGTGATCACACCGGATACTACAATGAAGTGGATGAGTTCCCGGTCTTCACCATTGAGCGCATCACCCAACGCAAACAACCCATCTACCACAGCACCTATACCGGTCGGCCACCCGATGAACCGGCGATTCTCGGCGTGGCACTCAACGAAGTATTTGTGCCCATATTACAAAAACAGTTTCCTGAAATTGTAGACTTCTACCTGCCACCCGAAGGCTGCTCCTACCGCATGGCAGTGGTCAGTATTCGCAAGCAGTATCCGGGGCACGCCAAGCGCGTAATGCTGGGAGTCTGGTCATTCCTACGCCAATTCATGTATACCAAATTTGTGATTGTCACCGATGATGATATTAATGTTCGTGACTGGAATGATGTGATCTGGGCCATGACCACCCGCATGGACCCGGCCCGTGATACCACCACCATCGAAAACACCCCCATCGACTACCTGGATTTTGCCTCACCTGTATCCGGGCTTGGCTCCAAAATGGGCTTTGATGCCACCAATAAATGGCAAGGGGAGACCACCCGCGAGTGGGGCGTGCCGATTGAGATGGATCAAGCGATAAAAACCCGGGTTGATGAGCGCTGGGATGCGCTGGGTATCTTCGATAAATAG
>Ga0256839_1005312_pt1 | contig 11983 bp, 2 predicted proteins | sample 354166metaG_FD_185968 | JGI IMG/M metagenome (GOLD analysis project Ga0256839, IMG submission 185968) | Hydrothermal vent microbial communities from Mid Atlantic Ridge, Atlantic Ocean - 354-166 | ecosystem: Environmental > Aquatic > Marine > Hydrothermal vents | place: Atlantic Ocean: Mid...
ATAGTATCCGTCCAGCTTGATCAGTGGATTGGCATTGAACAGGACCGAGTTGATCGAACTGAACATGAATATATTGCCCAGCAGGGTTTTCAGGAAGCTGCCCTCGACGAAGTGCCAGGCGACAAAGGCCAGAAGCGCCACGATGATATCCGTGAACAGCCCTGCGAGGCTGATAACAATGCGTTGCTTGCGCGTGGCCGACAAGTCGGCGTCCGAGCAATCCACATAGGGCATGGGGTAGAGCGCGATCAGATACAGGCCGGTTTTGCGCACGCGCACGCCGAAACGGGTGGCGGCGAGAGTATGCCCTAACTCATGCAGGATTTTCAGAAACGGCGCGACCACAGCGAAGGTTGCGATGGCCGAGAGCGAAAACACGTTCTTGAACACCTCCATAATCTGCCAGTCGCTCCAGCTGCCTAGCCAGAACGCGACCAGCAGCAGTGTCGCCAGAAGCAGCCAGTAAACCGGCCCGACAATAAACCGCGCCAGCGGGCGCAACGCAGGTTGATACGGACCAACGTCAAACAGCTCGATATTCACAAACAGCGGGTTGAACGGCGGGCGGCGGGACAGTTCGGTCTTGTGCATGTTCTGAAGGCTGCCGAGGAACCCGAAGGCCACCTTCAACTGCTCCTTGTCCACCCGCGCCGCATCCATGCGCCCGATTTGCTTGCAATATGCCACGGCGCGCGCGATCTCGGCCGAGACGCGATAGATTTTGCCGGTCACACGGTCATGGGCCAGATAATGCATCCGGTCCCGTTCGGCAGAACATTGCAGATCAACCGTGTTCAGACGTGCAAGCCAAGGTATTTCCATGCAAACAACCTAACATATTCCACGGCGTAACGGGTAAGCGCGACGATATTCGGCTCCTGCCCCACTTCGATTTTGACAAAACCGGACAGACCGACGAGCAGTTTTTCCTGATCCCCGCCCGTGATCCGCGCCCGCATTTCCAGATAGCTGTTTCCGGTGTTCTGGTCCTGTCGCAATACCGGCTCCGACACCACCTCGACCGGATAGATTTCATCGCTGAGACCACGGAAATACACCTGCCCCTTTTGCCCGGGTTTCAGTAACGGCGCGTCCAGCCCCGCGACCTCGATCAACAGGTCGAACTCCGCATTGTCCTGGATTTCCGCCACCGCCATGCCGGGCTGGATATAGCGCCCGCGCATCCCGACCGGCAGGGCATCGGTAACACGCCCCCCCACAGGTGCCCGCACGGTCAACTGGTCGATTTTCTCCGCCAGTTGTTTCAGGCGCAGGGTAGCGATGCTGCCGCGCTGCTCGGCGAGCTGGAACTCGGCATAATTCCCTTGCGCCAAGGCCTCCTGTGCGTTGATCTTCTCGACCATCTCGTTCAGTTCTTCCTCGGCCTTCTGCTGTTCCAGTTCCGGCGAACGGAACGTGGCCAGCGTGTCGCCGGCCTGCACATCATCGCCGGGTCGCACCGTGGTCTGTTCCAGATAGGCCCCCGTCGTCAGCGCCGCTGTTACTGCGCTTGCGGGAATGGACTGGCCGGTGCTGGAAATTTTCAGCGGCACGGGCCATGCCAGAAAAATCACCAGCGCAATCAGGGCCGTCCAGAATATCGCCCGCCACCAGCTTGCCGCCCGCCGGCCGGAAGCACGCGCCCCCCGTTGCAGCAGGTCGATCAGCGCCGGCGCATCGGCCAACCCGTTTTCCGCCCCCGGCTTCGGATCGGTGGCAAAAAACGCATAGCCGTTCTTCGGGTCCTCGGGCAGTTGCAGAGCCAGCGTATCGACGCCCAGCTTCTGGCACAAAAGCGCCCCGTCAAGCGCGTCCTCCTCGACCGCATCGGCCTTGAACACCACCAGCGAGGCCCCCGTCTTTGCCTGCGCTGCCGCAATCTGGCGCAGCTCGTCCGAGGCATCGGCATGAGTGCGGTTTCCATACCAGAACTTGCGTGCCTTGCCCCCGCGCATACGGGCCACGAACGGCTCGCCATAAGCGCCGTTGGTCATCAGGCTGCTCAGCAACAGCGGAATGCGGTTTTTCTTCGGCACCGGCGCCGCAGCCGCTGCGGCATCCAGCATATCCTTTGCCGGATTTTCCGCGGAGGGCGGGGCCGGTTGCGGCACCATTTCCAACGATTGCTTCTGCACCGCCTTCAGCAAATCCGGCAGGCTGGTATCCTCGGGCATCCTGTCGAACAGCCAGATCGCCCATCCTGCCGCACCGACCGGCGCACTGGCCAACAGGCGCGCGCCCATCTTGCGAGCTGCCGGACGGTTGCCGGCCAATTCAGGCAAAATGGCGCGAACCTCGTCAGGGAGGTCCGCGCCATGCAGGGTTTCCAGCGAATGATCGGGCCGCAACAGGCTGATAGAACCGGATTCAATCATTTTGCCCGCAGCCCGATGCTAGTATCAGTTTTCGATTTTCCCGAACTGCTTTTCGTAGGCGGCAATCGACTGGTTCAGAATGATCGCCAGACGTTTGGCCGCAAAGGGGCTCATCACGATCCGCTTGGACAGCTTGACCTTCAACTCCTTGGTATCGGAGGCATTGCCGCGCCAGTTCTGGTGCGTGCCGAACAGCAGGAAAAACTCCTCGCGGTTGGCGGTCGCCGTACCGATATTGGCATAAAGGCTTTCCATTCCGCTGTCGTCCCAGTCGATAGAAACACCGTGGACCGCTTTGTCTACATCAGGATTGTCGGACATTATTATTCCCTTGTCGGTTATTGCATCAGTTCGTTGCCGCTGCCTGCGCCGGTTCTTCCGGTGCGTTCATGGTGCTACTGTATACACCGGCACCGTCATCATCCAGCGTTTCCAGCAGCTTACCCAGCATTTTGTTGAAAATGGTCATCTGGAGCGCACTCGGCGCACCACCCTGGTCCGTCATATAGATGCGGAACAGACGCAGAATGTCGTCTTTGGCCAGTTCACCGTCAACGTCCAGCAGGATCAATTCCGCCAGATGGCGCATGATGGTTTCTTCGGAGAAGAACTGCGTCACCACACTCAATTCCTCGAAAGAGGCCTGACCGGATTTCGCCGCCAGCGGTTCATACTCTCCGCTTCCGAAGGGCATGGCGGCAAAGTCTGTCTCGATCGCCTCCAGCACCGTTGCTGTGCTGAGGTAGACGCCGATCGACTGGTCATACTGCGCGTTGGAAACGATATCCAGCGGGCCCGAACCGGCAAAGTTCGCGGTAATCAACTGGCGATGGACATCGGTTGCAACACCACCGAAACCGTTCGGCAGGGTAGCCCCGAAGATACCCGCAAACCCGTCCGAGAACAGCGCATCGGCCGCGGTATTCCCGACAAACAGGTCCGGCCCGAGGTTGCCAACCATGACGTCGGCCCCGTCGCCGCCCGTCAGCACATCATAGCCGCCGGTGACATAGGCATAGGTGGTTTCCAGCCGGATTTCCTCATACAGCGGCGAACCGGGCTGGATCGTGCGATAGAAACGGATGGAATCGCCAAGCAGGAAGTCCTGCCCGTCGCCACCATTCAACAGATCGGCCCCGAAACCGCCCAGCAGGAAGTCGTTTCCGGCCCCGCCATTCAGAACATCGTCGAACCCGAGGTCGGGATTGATAAAGTTCACAAAGCTGATCCGGTCCATAGCGGACTGTCCCGGATAGGCGTTGCGCGGGTCGGTAAAGGTGATCTCGGCCAGATCGCCAATAATCCAGTCATCGGTCTCCCCGCCGGTAATGGTATCCGCACCGGCCTGCCCCATCAGGACGTTATCGCCCGTGGTGCCCGCGGCGGTGATGATATCATCACCGCCTGCATCCAGACGGGTCATGGTCACATTGACAACATCGGTGATATTGCGGAAATCCACGTCTCCCAGATCACCGAGCGCCACATCCTCGCCATTGCCGACAGTCATCTGGTCGTTGCCAAGGCCACCCACCAGAATATCGTTGCCGTCACCGCTGTCGATAACATCATCGCCACCATAATCACCCGTCATTGCGCGCAGGGTATGCAAACCGCCCGCGCCGTTTTTCTGGATGATCGCGTTATCACCGACCACGACGTCGTATCCGGCGTTGGTTGTCAGGGTATCTGCACCCTGTCCGCCCAGAACGATGTCATGTCCGGCACCGGTGGTGATGTTGTCATCACCGCCATTGGCCGGATCGATGGTTTCGAGATACTCGCTGCCCGGAACGCCCGAGGTGCGGATGATTCCGCTATCCCCGATGGCGCGGTTGTTACCATCGCCAAGTTGCGCCGTATCGGCCCCGAGGCCGAGGATAGCGAGGTCGATACCCGCGCCGGTCGTTACATTGTCATCGCCGTCTCCGGCGCTGGCAGTCGTCGCCATTTCGGTCGGATTTGTGTCGCCCTCGGTGATAACAATCCTGCCGCTGTCACCCAGCACCGCATTGTCGCCCTCGCCAAGCGCGAAGGTATCACCGGCATCCCCGCCGATTGCGGTATCGCGACCCGCACCGGTGGTGATCGTATCCGCACCGCCATTGGTCGAGGCCATGGATTCAAGCGTCATACCCGGCGTTGCGCCCGCTACCATGATGGAACCGTCGTCGCCCAGAACATAGTTGACACCGTCACCCATGTCGGCCGTATCACCTGCCCCGCCGAGGATCGCGAAATCAATGCCCGTGCCGGCAGTCACATCATCCACCCCGTCACCCGCGCTCTGCGTAGTGACCATCGAGGCCGGACGTGTTGTCTCGCCCTCGTCCACAACCACCTTGCCGCTGTCACCCATCAGGATGCCGAGGCCTTCACCGCTGGCAATCGTGTCGCCCGCGTCGCCGCCCAGAATCACGTCACGGTTCGCGCCGGTGGTGATCGTATCGGCACCGCCGTTGGTCGAAGCCATGGTTTCAAGCGTTACGGTCGGCGTTGCACCGGACAACAGGATCGACCCGTCGTCACCCAGAACATAGTTGCGCCCGTCGCCGAGGTTGGCCGTATCACCTGCCCCGCCGAGGATCGCGAAATCAATGCCCGCACCGGCAGTCACATCATCCACCCCGTCACCCGCGCTCTGCGTAGTGACCATCGAGGCCGGAAGTGCCGTTTCGCCCTCGTCCACAACCACCTTGCCGCTGTCACCCATCAGGATGCCGAGGCCCGCGCCACTGGCAATCGTGTCGCCCGCGTCGCCGCCCAGAACCACGTCACGGTTCGCGCCGGTGGTGATCGTATCGGCACCGCCGTTGGTCGAAGCCATGGTTTCAAGCGTTACGGTCGGCGTTGCACCGGACAACAGGATCGACCCGTCATCGCCCAGAACATAATTGCGCCCGTCGCCGAGGTTGGCCGTATCACCTGCCCCGCCGAGGATCGCGAAATCAATGCCCGTGCCACCGGTCACTGTGTCGATACCATCACCGGCGCTCTGCGTGGTTGTCATGGAAACCGGCAGCGCCGTCTCCTCGTCGGTCAGGATAACAATGCCGTTGTCGCCCATCAGGATACCGGTGCCCGCGCCCGTGTCGAGCGTATCGGCACCATCGCCCCCGATAACCACATCGCGCGCGCTGCCGGTGGAGATTACATCGTCTCCGGCATTGCTGTTCGCCACGCTTTCCATCGTGATGGAGGCGGGATCCGTGCTGTTGGCGCGGGTAAAGTCGATCTTGCCATCATCACCAAGCAGATAGGAAAGGCCGCTGCCGGCGAGCGTTGCCGTATCGCTGCCGCCGCCCATAATGGCATAGGTTATACCGTCCACGCTGGTCAGGGCATCATCACCGGCATTTGTATCGGTAACGGACTCCATATTCTCGAACAGCCGTGCGATCAGCGCCAGCTGGCCGTTATAGAAATCGATATCGTCCTGCGAGGCACCCGGGGCCAGCGGCTCCAGCCCCATCAGGGCATTTACCGCAATCGGGTTCAGCTTCATCGCGCCATAGTCTGCCAGCAACACCAGTCCACCGTCGCCGGAGGTAACGCCGTCGCTTCCGCCTCCGCCCAGCACGATATCCATCTTGTCACCCGTCAGGGAAACATTCCCGACAATAATCTGGTCGTCGCCGTCAAGGCTGCTGGCGGTCGTGGTCAACTCGCCACTCGCAACAGCATATTCGCCAAGATCGCCGAACACGATATCCGCGCCCATACCGGCGTTGATAACGTCGCTTTGCTCACCGCCGAAGATAACGTCGTTGCCATCACCTGTGGTGATAATATCGACAGTGCCGAAACTGGAAGAGATCGTCCGGTAGGCGGTGATTTCCTTGAGGATACGCGTGCCGACAACCTCGCCGAAGTCGCCGAAGATCGTGTTGTTGCCTTCAAGGTCGGTAATCACCTCGGGCGCGACCGAGGTGCTGCCACCCGCAACGAGGATGTCATCCCCTTTGCCGCCATCCAGATTGTCACTTCCCGCCGAAGTCGAATTGAAGCCGGTGGAAATAAATGTCTGGGCAACGCGGTTGCCGGAAATGCCGATCTTGCCGAAATCCCCGATCAGGATATCCGCGGAAATACCGCCGGCCAGCGTGTCATCACCGCCACCGCCGAACAGAACATCCAGACCACCCTGCCCGCGAACCGTGTCGGTTCCATCGGCAAAATCTTCGGTCTCGACCACAATATTCGTCTGGAGAAGCTCAAGCGCCCCCGGAACCGTCAGGTCGATAACGGCCGAGGTCGCGGCGTTCACCACCTTCAGCACACCGCCGGACAGCACATCGTTGTCACGCCCGCCGTCCACTATGTCATCGCCGAACCCGCCGCTGATGATATCCTTGCCATACTGGCCATAGAACACATCGTTTCCGGCAGCACCGACGATAATATCGTCACCATCCATCCGCATCAGATAACCGAGATCGGCCGTTTCGCCCTCGGCACCCCAGCCGTAGGCGGTGTTGTTGCCGTTGCCAAAGACCATCAGGTCCTCGCCGGCGCCACCTTCGACAAAAACCGTTCCCGCGGTTGCGGTAATCTGATCATCCCCGCCACCGGACATGACCGTAACATTGCCGGAGGCCGCATTTCCGGCCACCGTGATCAGGTCGTCCCCGTTACCGGTCAGAATGATCTGGTTACCTGCACCAACCGAGATTATCTCGTCATCGCCCTGCGCATTCAACTGCGTGCCCGATGTGAAACCGCTCATCAGTCCGGCCAGATTCACCTTGCCGTTGCCGGTATCGTAATAGGCCGGACGCGCAGCGTTGACAGTGCCGTCGCGGTTGATACCCAGAAGTTCGAGCACCCGCGCCTCGGTCACGTTTCCTTGCGCAAATTCGGTCAGGAACAGATCCCGCATTCCGAAATCGTCACCGGAAATCACCACGGTATTGCCGCCGGTGATGTTGACAGTATCGGCGCCACCCTCGGCGAACACCACATAGGTTGCCCCCGGGCTTCCGTTTGCGGTGATGGTATCGTTACCCTCGCCCGCAAAGACCACGTGCAGACCGCTGGAAGGCAGCCGAACAGTATCGGTGCCGGTACCGGTATAGGTAATCGTCGGGGAATACGCACTGCTCAAGCTTGTAAGGTCGATAACATTGTCACCATTGCCTGCCGGAATAATGACCGAGCCGGAACCGGTAAGGCTGGCCGGAAGCAGGGACTGGCCATCGCTGCTGAACGCCACAGAATTGCCTGTAATAACAACCGTATCGTCGCCATCGGTGGAAATGGTGCTCATATTGCCACCCGCACCGGCGCCGATGTTCAGGATCTGGGTGCCACCGGCCAGATCGGTGGAAATTTTCGGCGGAATGGCAAACCCGCCGAAGCTGGTGCTTACATCGATATTGAATACCGTGGTGCTCCATTTCAAATCCGGCAACGGCCACGGCAGGTTGATACCGAACCAGACACTAAGATAGGCATGGAACCCTGCCTCGCCCTCGAAAATGTATCCGAGGAAGTCGATCGGGTCGCCGCTGCCGACGCCGGCCTCGACCAAAGCAATCAGTTCGGGAATACGGAGCTTTCCGTCCGCATTCGGATCATTGAAATTAAGCGAGAAATACCCGCCCAGCGAACTGCTCAGGCCCGCGATCCCCAAGTTCAGGTCGAAATATCCGTTTACGTTGACATAAATCAGCGACCCCGGCTCACTGTTGATGAACACCCCGTCGAGCAGGCGAACCGGATCATAGGTATTCATGAAATTGACGATGCCGCTCAGGTCGTAGCCAACCTCGAAGCCGGCGCGCAGTTCCAGGTCGATACCGGCGCGGAACACGCTGGAGATAGCGCCGGAAACCCAGCCCGGCGCCCCGATTGCGCTCACGATCTGTTGCACCGGATCAATCGAGAAATCGGCGTCGAACAGCGTGAATTTCGCTGTCACCAGATCCACCTGATCGAACTTGCCAAGCAACAGGTTGAGCGCCATGAACGGGTCGGTCAGCAACGGAATGCCAATCTCCAGCCCCGTGCCCGAGAAAGTCCCGTCAATCACGGTCGCACCGGACGCATCCCGCTGCGCATCGCCGCTGGACAGGCTGGTCAGCGAGGCGCTGCCATTGGAAACACCCCCCATGGAACCCGAGAAATCGAAATCCCCGAAATTGATGATGCCGTTATTCGTGGCCAGTTGGTCCATATAATCAACCAGCTGCGCGATTGTGTCCACCAGCCCGAAAATCGGGAACGCGGCCGTCAGCGCCTGTTTGGCATAAAGCATCGGCGGCGTGTTGAGCCAGTCGAACAGTGTCGTCAGCGGGCCGAGAATAGGCTCGATCGGATCGATAATCGGTTTGAGCAGGGTCTCGTAAAGCGTTGTCGCATCAACGCTGACATTCATGAAACCGAGCGAAGACAGCTGGAAGGTGCTGTCAACGGACGCATCGAAGCTGCCCGAGAACACAAACTCGGTCGTCACGTTCGGGATGATGGCCACGCCACCGATCAACAACTCGTTTCCGGTTGTCGGATCGGTAATCATCGCGCGCAGCCCGATGTTCACATCGGCCGAGGCTACAAAATTGAACGAAATCAACTGGCTCTGGTCGATCTGCGGCACATAGACAGTGTTTTCGAACGTCGCGCCGCCATAAAGCGTGATACCGCTGTAATCGCGGCCCAGATCGGTGCCTGCCGTGCCGAACAGATCGGCGCCCAGCGAAGCGGTGACTTCGGCAACACCGCCATTGGCCGGGTCGACTGTCGCCTCCAGCCCCAGCACACCGAGCACATTCATCGAACCGGTGAAATCGTTGGCATCGACCAGCAAATCAATGGAAATTTCCTGCTCGTCGGTATCGTTCAGCAGGAAGAACCCGTTCTTGTCGATCCCGAACCCGAGGTTGATGGTATAATCCGCCACCAGTTCGATCGCACTGCCCTGATCGACACCGATGTCCAGCCCCGGAACGCCGAAATCGAAGTCGATATCCAGCTTTTCGCGGAACAGCTCGCCATTGAACGAGATCGCGCCATACAAGTAGCTGTCGCTCAGGGTAGTTGCGGTAAACAGATCCGCCTGGATCAATTGCTGGCCGGTTGTGCCGAGGAAATCGTTCAGCAGGTCGTTGAGGAACCCGTTGATGATATCCACCGTTGTCGGCAGGTTGCCATTGGCATCCGGCGTCTCGGCAAAGGCCAGTGCGGGTTCGATGAAATCATAGCGGAAGGTATCGAAGAAACTGATCCCCGTCGCCAGCGAATCCCCGATCAGCGGCAGGTTGATATCCGCCAGATAGTCGTCATAAAGCCCCTGAATGGTCTTCATGATCATGTCCAGACCGCCCAGCACCGCCCGCGGATCATTCAGGAAGTCCAGCACATTGAAATTGGCAAAGAAATCGGTGAAGTCCGGCAGGTCCAGACTGAAATTCCGGTAAGACGGCGGCGTATCGAGGTCCAGACTGCCATCGAGGAACAACTGCACCAGATCACCGTCGAAGAACCCGCCGGGATTGTTGATATCGAAACCGGACAGGTCGCCGGGCGTTGGTGTTTTCAGCAACCACGATTCATAGGTCAGCCCGTCCGTCAAAGGATTGAGCAGACCGGCCCCGCCGCTGAACGGCAGGTCGATAACCACCGCGATATCGGCGTCAAGACTGAACAGATCCAGATAGCTCAGCGCCGGATCATCCCCGATATCCGCCAGATGCGACAGATCGTATTTTCCGTCCGTGGTTCCGTCGATGTCGTTGACCGTCAGCGAAATATACCCCGGATCACCGTTTCCTGTGCTTGCCCCGATATAGGCGCTTCCGTCAACGACCGAAGCCTCCAGCGGACCGAGAGACAACGTCAGGTTCAGACCACCGGGCGCACCGACGGTAATCTCGCCACGAATTTCGGTCGCGTTTGTGTCCATGTAGACCACAGGCCGCCCGAGCGTCGGAGAGTCGTAGATCGGCTTGGAAACAGCCGCACCATTGAATACAATATCGGGCTGGAACCCGAGCAGGCGCGCGGCGTTGGCCTGTCCCAGTTCCTCCAGCTGGAACTCGACATCATGCGAAACATCCTCGCCCAGAACCGAGAACGCAACCGGATCGTATCCGTTCACTGCGGCGAAATTGGTGCCGTGCAACTCGATCTGTGCGCCACCGTCCGAGAAGCGCAACAACTGCGAAAGCGCAATGGTCGAACCCGGCAAGGCTGTCGGAGAAATCGCCGAGCGGCTGACATCCAGCCCGCTCAGTTCCAGATTGAGGGCCGCCACAAAATCCGCCTTCGTCGTGCGCGCGGCGTCGGCATCGAGCGCAACCGTAATCGGCGCAGCATCCCCGATAACTACATCGAAAGTCACGGCCGACGTGAAATCGCTGAACCCGGCCAGCAGATCGATGGCGCCGAAAGGATCAACCGACGTATCGGCATCGACGGACGCCGCCCCGAACAGCGCCAGCACACCTGTATCATCCGTCAGGTCGGCATTGGAATCGGCAATCGTCAGCTCGCCCGTCGTCAGATTGTAGCTGGCCGTAACATTGGCCCCGATATCCGCCGCCAGTTGCGCGTTGATCAGGTCGATTGCATCCTGAAGGGTGGATGCCCCGTCCAGATCGACATTGACCATCTGGCTGGAGCCGGTGGTGACATCGGTCCACTTGATCCGCAGATCATCCTGCCCCGGCCCGTTGAGCGTAACGCCGAACACCGTCGCCAGATCGCCAAGCTGGGTATTCAGCCCTGCGATATTGTTCAGCTGCAGGTTCATGGTGCTGAGGTCGATACCGAAAGAGAAGTTGAAGAACAGGTCCGGATCGAAAATCAGCTCTCCGTCCCCGCTGGCATCGACAAATCCGGTCAGGAACTGCGCCAGATCAGGCCCGATCAGCCCGTCCAGTTGCGCCCCGAGCAAGTTTGCCAGATCGAAATTGAACGGCAGTGTGGCCTCCCAGTCGGTCAGGAAGTCCAGGTTGAGATCGAAATTCAGGATATTCAGATTGGCATCCCAATCCAGCGTCACCGTATTCAGACCAAAGATATTCTCGAGGAATCCCTTGATCGTTGTCAGGCCGAAATCCGGATCAAGTCGCAAATCCCGCAGCGCATCGAGGAAGTCGGACGAGAAATCCAGCGCATCGAGCAGCGAGAAATTCATCAGCGGAATTTCGACATCGAAGAACCCGAACTGGTCGGCAAACATCTCTCCGACCGACACCAGAAGATCGCCAATTCCGGCGAGTGCATCGAAAATATCGCCGGTCTGCAGGTCGAACAGCCCGTCCAGTCCGGGGGCCTCGATATTAACCGCGAACTCTTCGAGAATATCGAAAATATTGCCGATCGAGAAATCGATGGCGTCGATCTGGATTCCGGCGCCCAGCCCGACCGCGCCCACATCCAGCGCCACATCGCCCAGACTGACATAAAGGAAGCTCAACGCCTCGTCCGTGCCAAGCGTATAGTTGGCCGCATCGGCTATGATCTGCAACTCGCCGACGTTGGCCGCCTTGCTGCCGCCGCTGTTGAGTGCCACGCCGCTGGTATCGGTCAGGATGCCGCCGACCAGATCCATACGGCCCAGCATATCGGTCACATCCGTTCCCGAACCCAATGTGCCGCCAACGAAA
>Ga0256839_1005313_pt1 | contig 11981 bp, 11 predicted proteins | sample 354166metaG_FD_185968 | JGI IMG/M metagenome (GOLD analysis project Ga0256839, IMG submission 185968) | Hydrothermal vent microbial communities from Mid Atlantic Ridge, Atlantic Ocean - 354-166 | ecosystem: Environmental > Aquatic > Marine > Hydrothermal vents | place: Atlantic Ocean: Mid...
CGTGGTGATTTTCTTTTTATCATAGGCTAGGCTGGCAAAGCTTTGTTGTTTCATTGAATAACCCCTTTCTTTGGATTATGCTATTTTCTCATGATCCTAGGACTTAATCAGGAATTCCTTAAGGAAACCCTGATTAAGTCGATTAGAAATTAGCGCAGAAAAAACTGTCGCTATTTTTCACGATGTGAGTCGTAAAAGTCGTTCTGCATTCGCTTTTAAGTCATTTCCAAGCAAAGCACTAAATATTGCGCCGATCTTCGTAAGAAATATCGGCAGTTTTAGCAAGCTAAAAACAATTGGGCTTGATCAGGGTTTTCTTAAGCGTTCTTTTGAAGAAGTCCAGTTATGCCTATTTTTCATTAGAGACCTTTGCACGAGTGACGAGTAAAAATGGCTGAAATCCCACTTTTTGCCTTAATCAGTAAAATCTCATCCGATTTTTCTTTCGCCACTGACTCATGCAAAGGTCTCAAGTACTAAAACAGATCTTGATACGCTTTCTCAGAAAATCCCACCATGACCTTATCAGCCAATTCCAATACGGGCCGTTTTATAATTGTCGGCTGATCTTCTGCCACTACCAAAGCTAATGTTTCATCCATATTTTTTTTAGATTCATCCGGTAGATTTCGCCATGTGGTACTGCGTTTATTGATCAGCTTTTCCCAGCCAAGCTCTGATACCCAAGCACGTAATTGAATTGGGTTTAAACCGTCTTCCCTAAAATCATGAAACTGATAGTCAATATTATTCGTTTCTAAAAATTTGCGTGCCTTTTTGATTGTGTCGCAGTTTTTTATGCCGTACATGATGATCATAACTAATTCTCAAAAATATTTAATCGAGCTTAGCAGATTGTACCTACTTATAAAGGACTCCTGAAATAAACTTAAAGAAGGAGCGCTTATAGTCAATTAATGCCAAATAGCTTGATTAATAAAGCGGGGATCAACAATTAACGAATGAAACATCTTTTGGGCAGCTGGCGACGAATCTATCCTCATTTCTGCATTTTCCCAGCTTTCATTCCAATAGCTTATGGCTTTAATACGCTGCTTGCCATTGGCATCTTTTAAGCTTTTAATGCCATTAAAAGCATCAACCAACCACGCTGCCTTTTTTTGACCTTTATCGCCCATATGACCATCCGTTACGGCAAATTCTAAAATGGCTATAGGCTTGTTACTTATACTGGCTAAATGCTGAAATTGTGTTTTACCCTTTGAATACTGAGAAGGAGCATTGGCAATATCACTAAAGCGTTTCCATCGCCCAACACCCGATGTATTATCATTTAGCCCATAAAGACTAAAACCTAGCCAATCAATATAGTCATCACCGGGGTAATAACGTACAGGATTAAAAATTGCAGACTTGAAAGGATTCCCTTTATTATCATCGGCATAAGGCGTTTCTGAAATATCAGCATGAAAAAACCATGTAATATGCTTCACACCCTGCTCTCTAAATATCTGAATAATACGTCTATAAGCCGCTTTGTAATCAGCCGCTCGTTGATGCGCCCCACCCCACGGAAACCACCAACCATTCATCTCCACCGCAAAATCTATTAATAACGGTGTTTTAGTTTGGTGGTAGTGCGCCTTCGCTTGATCAGCCCACGCGCGTAGTTGTGCTTCTATTACTTTGCTGTGCGCAATATTAGTTAAACTGTATTCAACGCTATTGGTGGTATAAAGTGATTTCAAGTCTAGTTTTTGGCAGTTTTTGATATACGATTGCTTTGCCAGTTGAAAAGAACCCCATTGGATTTTACCCCGACAGATACTATAACGATCAACCCCATCCTTAGGTATACCCATCGGCATCAAGCGTACAAAAGGAATTTTCCCTTTATCAATAATCGCCTGAATATTCGCTTTAGGGTAAGCAATATCACTGATCCAATTATTAGAAAAATAAGACCATAGGGCTGACTTACCTGCGATTGTATCAAGATGCTTAATTTTAGATTGCCCATTAGTCTCCGCAGCAACTACTTGATCTTCATCCGCAAAGCCTGGATTAGCACCAAAATAAATTTGACCGTCAATTGGAGGGGCTAGTTTGATAGCATTAGCGGAATTAAATAAAACAAAAAGTAGAAATAAACCGGTAACAAATGATACTAGTTTCATTATATTGAGTTCTCTGTTGCAAATAACCTTGCTTTTAGCTTACTTGAAAAGCTTCTACCGTACACCGTTATATTGAAGAGACAGGATAATTTATGCCTCTTTTGAACGTTGCAAGCAAAGCCTATTGCTTGACATAAGGTGAGATATATCTGAGCTTGCTTTCTTAGGATCAGCTTAAAAGTCAATGTTATCCTTTTAAACTAATGCCTTTTGCATCAATTTAAAATGCATAACCAAACTTAAAAAGCTCAATGTCAAAAATATAACGATTATTATCTGTGATAACAAATAAGTCGCTGGTGGTAAACTTCTGACTAGCTTTAGGGTAGATGCCACCATTTAAGCTAGCGCCCCAGTAGGCACCGCTAGAGTGAAACAACTTAAAGCCCACACCTGCACCAAAGCCTACTTTAAATTCACTTTCAGAATTTCTTTCTAGTTTAGCAAAGCGGGTAAAGCCACTAATATAAGCGCCACTAATAGAGCTTGCCAGGTATTTTCGGTAATGTAAATCAAGCGTCTTTTGCTGATAACTGCCTAAACGCATTCGGTGTAAGGGCATCGCAATCTCAATATTTTTATTATGATTAAAGTGAGAGATTGTGGCACTTAAATATTGCTCTCCTTTGCCTGAAGGTGTTACGACCAAAAGGTAGAAAGGGTTAACAGACACCCCTAGGCTTTTATCTTTAGGGAGTGGTTTAGCATGACTACTCATCGCAGTGATTAGTAAGGAGGAAAGAATTAGAACTTTCATGGCTTTCATAAATACCCTTCTATAAGTTTAGTCGCGGTACGGCTTCTATCAGTTTTTGTGTATAAGGATTCTGCGGATTACCACAAACATCTTCTGTTAAGCCTTGTTCTACTACTTTACCACTTTTCATCACTATGGTTTCATCGCATAAATACTCAACCACTGAGATATTGTGTGTGATAAATAATAAGGTGAGGTCGCGTTGGTCGCGTATCTCTAATAATAACTGTAGAACCTCGGCCTGTACCGATACATCCAGCGCACTGGTGATTTCATCGCAGACGATAAACTCAGGGTTTAAGGCTAAAGCGCGTGCTAAGCCGATGCGTTGGCGTTGCCCACCTGAAAATTCATGTGGGTAGCGCCACATAAAGTCGCGTTGCAGTTGTACCGCCTCTAATACTTCGCCAGCGAGTTCAATGCGCTCATCATCATTACTACCGATGCCATGAATTTTCATCGGCTCGGTTAATGTTTTGGCGACTAATAAACGCGGGTTTAATGAAGATTGCGGATCTTGGAAGGCGATTTGCATTTTTTGTCGCCACGGTTTTAGTTGCTTTGTTGATAAGCCAACCAACTCATGCCCATGAATACTTACACTGCCAGCGGTGGGTTTTTGAAGCTGTAAAATGGCGCGTCCAAGGGTTGTTTTACCGCTACCAGATTCACCGACTAGCGCAACAATTTTACCTTTATTGATATCAATGGTGACATCATCGACGGCACGAACATGATCAACAACGCGTTGTAATACGCCTTTACGAATCGGGAAAAAGACATCTAAGTTTTTAACTTTTACAAGTGCTTCATTGGGTGATTTTTGTTCTTCTTTTTTACGTCTAGGTAAATTTTCAGGCACTGCTGCCAATAGTTTTTGGCTGTATTCGTGTTGTGGGTTGCGTAGCACGTTTTTTGCATCACCGACTTCAACGAGTTTGCCTTGCTTCATCACACCCACTTTATCGGCTATTTGGGCAACTACGCCAAAGTCATGGGTGATGAATAGTACACTCATGCCCTTGCGTTGTTGCAGTGCTCGAATAAGTTTGAGTACTTCGGCTTGTACGGTTACATCAAGCGCCGTGGTAGGCTCATCAGCAATTAATAAATCAGGCTCACAGGCAAGCGCCATCGCAATCATAATGCGTTGGCGTTGCCCGCCAGACATTTCATGGGGGTAGTTATTAAAGCGTGTTTCGGCATCTTTAATTTGTACTTCTTGCATGGCTTTAAGCGCGCGCTGTTTGGCTATCTCCTCGCTCATGCCGTTATTGTGCAATAACAACGCTTCCATAATTTGCTCACCCACACTGTAAACTGGGTTGAGTGATGTCATCGGTTCTTGAAAAATCATTGCTATCCGCGAGCCGCGAATATCGCATAAATCATCTTCTTCAAGCGTTAGCATATCCACTTGTTTATAAGTCGGTATGCTCACTTGCCCAACATTCTCTTGCTTGCGCCAATCAAAGAGAACCACCCCACTGGGGTGGGAGCTGATGCGTGCCGGTAATAGCTGAATCACCGATAGAGCAAGAATTGACTTGCCGCTACCAGACTCCCCGACCAAACAGAATGTTTCACCTTTATTGATGCTAAAGCTAACATCATCAACCGCTTTAACCACCCGCTTGCCTGCTTGCAAATGAGTCTGTAGATTTTTAATCTGTAATAGTTTGTGCTCCGGCTTTTCGCTAGGGGTGAGCTTGTAGCTTTTGATGCCTGAAGTTTGTGTACTCATCAGTCATCACCCTTGGCAGACTTAGGGTCCAGCGCATCACGTAAAGCTTCGCCGATTAAGTTGTAGGCAAATACCGTCATAAAAATAGCACCACCCGGGAAGACCGCCATCCACCAGTTAAAGGTTGAGGCTCGTATGGATTGATTGAGCATTTGCCCCCATGATGGCGCATCGACAGGGCCTAAACCGAGAAAACTTAAGGTGGCTTCAGCCAGTATAGCGGAGGCAACGCCAAAACTAACACTTACCAGCAAAGGTGCTACACCGTTGGGTAACATGTGGCGAAAAAGAATCGAGCGTAATGGTAAGCCGCTGGCAATGGCTGCTTGCACATAGTCTTGTTTGCGCAGTTTTAAAAATTCGGCGCGCGCATAGCGGGCGTAGCCAGACCAGCTGGTAAGCCCAATAATCACCATAATTAAATAAATATTTCTGCCAAAAAAAGCCACGAACGTAAGTAGTAAAAATAGAGTCGGCACGGATTCAAAAATCTCTACTAGTCGCATCCCAAGCATATCCACTATGCCGGAGAAATAACCCATTAGCCCACCCAGAATGACCCCGATTACTAAGGCTATACCAGTGGCGATAAAGCCTATTGACAGTGCCACGCGTGAGGCATGAATCATGCGGCTAAACACATCAGCGCCGTTTTCTTCAGTACCCATGACGTGCTTAAATTGGCTTTTTGCGAGAGGTTCCTGCAAAGGCGCTTCACTTACATCACGCATATAATCACGTGCTGAGAAGGCTACGGGTGCGTTAATGCTCCAGTCGTACTTACCTTGCGCTTGCTGTGTGCGGAAGTCGTCGTAAATAATGAGTTGTGGTGGCTTTACGAAAGTGTTGGCAAGCACGGTGGCGATTGTTGTTAAGATGATAAAAGAAGTCGTGGCGCGTGAAAATGTACGACTCAGGGGACTCAGCCAAATGACTATAACAATTACAAATACCGATAAAAAGATAACATCTTCAACGGTAAAATAACGTAAAAAAGGCGCACTAACAGCGCCGTTTTCACTGGCAAGTAACGGTACCGTATTGGCTAAGAAAGGTGCAAATACTGCCATAATGACTAAAACGCTAACCCAGAATAAGCCTATTTTTGCACCTGCCTCTGAAAACGTGCGCCTTAAAATCCGCGTCATAAAACCGGACGATTGAGCGGCATCGCTGGGTCTATTCTGTGTAGCGTTACTCATACGATACCCGCGGGTCAACCAAGGTATAAAGGAAGTCAGTAATTAAATAACCAACCAACGTGAGTAAGCCACTAATCAAAGTGATTGAAAGCATCAGCTCTTTGTCGCGCCCGTTGACAGCTTCAATGGCTAATTTTCCCATGCCATCAATACTAAAGATGGATTCAACAATTACCGAGCCTGCCAACAAACTGGGTAGGATTCCAGCGGATGCAGTGATGAGTGGAATTAGGCTATTTCTAAACACGTGGCGGCTCATAACATCATCTTCGCTGACACCTTTGGCGCGGGCGGTACGGGCATAGTCTGTTTCTAAATTTTCTAAAACGGAGGTACGTATTAATTTAGCAAGAAATGCAAAACTACCGTATGACAAAGTGATTATCGGCAATACCAGATGCCACATCCGATCAAATAAATAACCGCGCTCAGGTGTATCGGGTATCCACATAAAGGCGAGCAATAAACCAATGCTGGCACCAACGAGACCTAAGCCGCCGACTCGAAGCGCAGGGAAATCAACCCATGCCATAACGCCTAACGTTATAGCGCCTAAAAGTGGCAATAAAACCCAGTTTACGGTGAGTGTTTCAGGGTGCGTGTTTGCCATCCAGCCACCTAAAACGGCGCCAGCGATTACAAAAAGTGCAGTGCGTAAATTACGCTGTTTCCATTGGCTAAGAACAACAGCAATAAACGCTCCTGCCAGCATAGCAATAAATATTTTTGCGATTGAAAGATAGGAAAAACCATTCGGTAGATAAGTCATATCATGCGCCGCACGATCACTTAAACCGGCGGTGGGAAACCATTGCCAATGCTGGGTATTGGCGAAAAAACCGATTAACAATACGCCGATGAGCATCGTTGGTATTGACCACATTCCCAGCATAATCACATTAGAACCGACATCAAAACTACCGCCACGATCAGATGCTGCTTTAATCCCGACGATAATTGCGATGATATAAATGAGTGGAATGGTAATCACATTAAGCAGTAATGTAATCGGCAATCGCTCTTCAATAAGCGCCGAAACAGGTCGTCCATAATTAAAACTTTCGCCTAAATCAGAGCCTTTGGTAAAGGAGAAGCCTTTTATATTGTAGTCATCATCCATCGTAAAACCGATGGGCGATACATTGTTTAACCAGCGTAAATACTGCACTGGGGCAGGGTCATCTAGGCCATAACGTTTATTGTAATAATCAAGCAGTGCTTTCTTTTCAGCAGGTTTTAAATCTTGCCCTTGGGTTAAACCTTGTGCGCTAATTCCGCCTGGTGCTGCCGCCATCACCGCAAATACAATAATGGTGATTCCTATCAGGGTAGGAAACATCAAAAGTATGCGGCGAATGAGGTAATTAATCATAGGTGTTAGCGCTTATTAATTACTGTGTTTTTGCAGTGCTTTGGGAATATAGTTTTCCAAGCTTCCGGTATTTAAGCCAAGCTTGGTCATACGCTGATTTTTAATGCGTTTATTGGCAAAACCTAACTCCATTCTGCGGGTTAAAAATGTGTAAGGCTGATCCTCAATTAAGATTTTTTCAGTCTGTTGCCAAAGTTTCATGCGTTTTTCTTTATCAACCATTTTACGTGCTTCATCAATGACTTTATCCAGTTCAGGATTTTTGTAGGAGGTACGGTTATCACCTTCTTTAATTTGATCACTGTGGAAGATTTGATACAAGTCGCTTTCAATAGTACCGCCCCAGCCGAGTGTAATTGCTTCAAAGTTTTTCTTATCCAGTGCCTCTAGCATCACCGGCCACTCCGAAGGAATAGGAATCAGTTTGATACCAGCGCGCGCATACATATCTTTAAGCAATAGCACCATGCGCTTGGTGGTTTCATTCGTACCAAAATAAATCAACTTAAACTCAAACGGCTTGCCATCTTTATCTTCAATTACACCATCGCCGTCACGGTCTTCAAAGCCTGCTTCTTTGAGCAGAGCTTTACCTTTGGCGATATCTTGTTTTTCTGGTTTGATATTAGGGTTGTGCTGTGGACTGCCTTCACCAAAGGGGCTTACAGCTGGTTTGCGATAGCCTAAAAAGACGCTATCAATAATCTTTTGTTTGTCAATTAACCAAGTCATTGCTTGGCGCACGCGCTTATCAGCAAAGCGTGTTTCTTTGCCCTCAAGCATTTGATTCCAGCCAATATAGCCGTAACCACTGGTGGGTGAGGTGTAATTAAAACGGTCGCTGATTTTATTGAGTTGCTCATCATCTTTGAGCTTATCAAAATCAATCGGTTGCGCATCGCCGTATAAATCAATATCGCTATTTCTAAAGGTGGTCAGACGGGCGCTGTCATTTTGAATAATACGCCATGCGACACGGTCAAAGCTGGGTTGTACTGCGCCCCAGTAACGGTTATTGCGGATTAATTCTAGGCTGTCTTGATCAGGCTTCCAGTTTTTAGGGTCGGCTAAACGATACGGCCCCGTACCGATCAACAAACCTTTTGATTGATTAAATTCTTCGGTTTTTTCGAGGTAAGGCTTGTAAAAATGTTCTGCCAAAATATTCATGCCACCGGCAAAATCTAAGGCCTTAAAATAAGGTTCTTTGTATTTGAAAACCACCTCATGTTTGCCATTAGCAACCACGCTGTCAATTTGCTTATAATAAGCGCGCAAGCTGGGTGCCTTGATTTTCTCATTCATAATGAAGTTAAAGGTAAACACCACATCGGTTGAATCAAACGGCTCGCCATCAGAAAAAAGTACATTATCACGAAGCTGAAAAGTAATGGTTAAGCCGTCTTCACTAATCTGCCAGCTTTTTGCTAGTTTCCCTTCATACTGCAAAGTGTCGGAGTTGAGTGATAATAAAGACTCTAACACATACGACTGAATCTCAGAGGCGTAGGCTGAGGTAGAAACTAAAGGTGTAAGCGTTTTAATCGTGGTTGAAAGTGATGAGGTAAACCAGCCACCCAGCGCAAAATCTTCTTTTTGGGTAGCTTCATAAGCGCGTTGAAACACTGGGGGGATATTATTTTCTGCGACGTTTGCGGTTGTCGTTGACGCATTAGATGTGTTTATATTATTGCTAGCGGTTGGCGTTTGTGAAACGAGTTGAGCCTTATCAATCTTCTGTTTGATAACACTCAGTGAGCCTCGTAACGCACTTACATCTTTAGATTGTTCCGCCAGCATACTTTCAACACGGGTAAGTTTTTGCCACTGCCGATCCACTTGATTCATCGAAAGAATCAATAAAACCAGTAGTAAAATAATCAGCCCAAATAAGATAAAGTCTTTCGTGGTAAATGTTTTTTTCATAATGTTTTATTTTTTGTGTTTGCCCAGTATTTTTATTTTACCATGAAGACATACGATTTTACCATGAAGCGCATGAAGTTCATGACGGGGTTAAAAGCAAAAGCTGTTTGCGTTCTCTTCATGCGCTTCATGGTTCAATATTTTCAGTTGCGTCTACTTTTAAAGCTAACTTAGGATACAGTTTTTCAATATCCTGCACATCGCCCAAGCTTGGCATTTCATCCAATGATTTTAAATTAAAGTAATCCAAAAAATGGCGGGTAGTGCCTAACAAAGCAGGGCGGCCGGGAACATCTTTATGACCTACCGCGCGAATCCATTCACGTTCTTGTAAGGTTTTAATAATATAAGAGCTCACCGCAACACCACGAATATCTTCAATTTCGGCGCGGGTAATAGGTTGCTTGTAAACTACTAAGGCTAAGGTTTCGAGTAGCGCGCGTGAATATTTGCTAGGTTTTTCATCCCAGTGTTGCGTCACCCATTGTTTAAAAGCTTCACGTGTTTGAAAGCGAAAGCCACTGGCTGTTTCAACCAGTTCAAAGCCGTGTCGTTCATAACTATCGTACATCTCAGCTAGAGCCGTTTTAATATCATCGCGGTTAACTAAATCTTCAGTTTGGAAGAAGCTAAGAAGTTTTTCAAGCGATAAGGGTTTATCAGCACTGATTAAAATTGCTTCAAGTATGGGTTTTAATTTTTCTTTTTTCATGCTGCTATTTTAGCATGAAGGTTTCAAGTTATTAAACGTATAAGACTCTCAGATAATAATAACTTATTTGATATGAGATCTTTGCACGAGTCGGTATCGAAAGAAAAATCGGATGAAATTTCACTGATTGAGGCGGAAAATGAAGCTAATAACGCGTTATTAACAAGTTTTTCAACGAAAAGCAGTGGAATTTCAGCCATTTTTACTCGGTATCCGAGTCGTGCAAATGTCTCCATATATTTCTTCCTAAAAGAATTGCCTCAATAGCTTTATATGCGTCACAGCGTAAGCGGCATAAAACAAAAATATACCTGTAACGACATCAACAAAGTGATGCTGAAAAACAAATAACGTGGATAGAACAATCAAAACCAACCATGACCATGTTAGATGATAGAAAATTCTATTTTTTATATGGTCTTTCATCATATACCAAAACGCCACTGTAAACGACACGTGTAATGATGGGAAGGTATTATAAACCTCATCGGCCTCTAGGAAGGCGAGCATGACTCTGATCGTTTCAAAGCCTGTCGTTGGTGCTGGTCGCTTCCAACCAAATTGATGCGGGTAAAAGACAAAAATGGTTAAAGAAACTATTGCGATTAAAGCAAAAATAAAGACGAACTGGCGCATTATATTACTTGTCTGTTTAAAGGCAAAAAAGGCAAGTAGAGGAATGATAAAATAAGAAAAATAAGGAATAATAAAATATTCCCCATAGGGAATATTTTTTTCCCATTCCATAAAAGCTGTTGGGTGTGGTGCAGAGGATAAAGCTAACTGGCTAGTCAGGAGGTAACCACTGCTAACAAAAAAGAAAATTGAGAAATAGAATGTTTTTTCTTTTATTGATGCTATTTTCAAGCTCATTTAAACGTTGTCACTGGTGCAAGGTCTCTTTCCTGATACCTTCTAACTTTGCATACATAAACTCCATAAAAAACCCATGCATTAAAAAGCGTTGGCTAAGGTTCCAAGGGCCGACTAGGTAATGGGGGTATTTATTGTAAGCCATCTCTGGCAGCTGAGGGTCGCCAATAATTTGGCTTATTCTAATAGCGATAGATTGATCAAGGTTGAAGCCATTAATAGCGTCACGGTACTCTTCTCGTGTTAGAAGAAAGCAAAACAAACACATAAACATGACATGTGAATTTTCAAAATCAAGAATCTGCGTACGTTTACTTTTCACATTGTAGTCTTTCATTTTTATCGCTTGCCAATTTTTCCAGTTTAATTGATTTTTTGGAATCGGCTCTCCCCTATCTTTCCAATAGCCGAGTTCTTTAAATAAGCGAAACAGCTCTTGATCATGATCTACGAAGCTATTTTTGATCATATCGTTCACTTTTTTAGGGTATTGGGTAATCGGATCCAAATCTTCTTTTCCGCTATTAGCAGCCAAAAAATTCATAATATTAGATTCTGCCGCGTAATGACGTAATATTAGCAAGTTGGTTTCCTTGCTTACTAAATGCCTGCAAAACCAACAGATCATTTTTTGCAACAGTTTATGCGCGCTAAACTGAGGTAATGGCAGTCGTTTAAAAAACCAAATTAGATGCAATAAAACAGCAAAGAAAAGCTGTAAAAAAGGTCGCAGACTCCAGCGCATCGGGTTATCAAGGTCTTTATGCCAAAGCTTTATTGCTTGTGGCTCCATCGGTATCGAGTTATCAAAAAACAAGGCTTGTAAGTAAGCACTACGCTTCGCTTTCATTGTCTATTTCTTCCAGTTGCATGATATATAATCGAGCCACTACCGTGGCAGTACGAAGTATCGCTTTTAAATGCTTATCATTTTGACAGACACGATCTATTAACTGATATAACTTATCCATGTGCGCATCATCGTTCTCTCCGTGGTAATGCATAAACTGAGTATAACTACCATCACCATGAGTCAGTTCATCAACCCGCTCCCCCCAATTTGATGCCATTTTTTGTCCTAAACCTTCAATAACCCACATAGCGCCTATCAGGTCTATGGGGTTGGATTGACTAGCCCGGTACATTAAAAAAGCATGCAAAGCCTCAGACCCTGGGTTGCGATCTGCTGTTTGGATGTCAGAGAGTTTTCCGCCTGCTGCAACAAAATCGTGTTCCAAAATTTCGTAGTCACATGCT
>Ga0256839_1005314_pt1 | contig 11979 bp, 10 predicted proteins | sample 354166metaG_FD_185968 | JGI IMG/M metagenome (GOLD analysis project Ga0256839, IMG submission 185968) | Hydrothermal vent microbial communities from Mid Atlantic Ridge, Atlantic Ocean - 354-166 | ecosystem: Environmental > Aquatic > Marine > Hydrothermal vents | place: Atlantic Ocean: Mid...
CGGGGGGCGAGGACAAGCCTGGCTCCTGCGGAGGGGCTAGGACGAGTCTGCCCCCTGTGTAGTCCATTGTTCCCTGTCGATATTCATGCTCCATGCAGCACCGCTATTTTCGATGGCGTTAAACATGGGAAGCCATTCAGCAGGGCCAGCAGATTCAGTCAGTATTTCATATCGGCGCAAGTTTAAAATAGGCTCTAGTGGGCTAATCAATACAGGGCAGGCCTCCACACAAGCATTACAACTGGTGCAAGCGTGTATTTCTTCTCTGCTGATATAATCAAAAAGACTTTTTCCATCATCAAAATTATCTTTGGATAATGGTTGCTCTTTATTAGCAGCATATTCATTATCACCACTTTGAATTTTAGTATATATCTCTTCCGCTCGGTCTCTGATATCCATCATGATTTTACGAGGCGATAGCTTTTTGCCTGTTAAATTAGCTGGACAAACGGAGGTGCAACGCCCACATTCGGTACAAGTATAAGATGCTAAAATATCAATCCAGGGAAGGCCTGTAATATCGTTTGCACCAAATTCAGGCAATTCTTCATCCATAGGTGCATCGTCAAAGGCCGCATTTGGATCCATCATACTTTTGACTTCATTCATAATGGCAGGCATATTGTCCATTTCCCCTCTTGGTTTCAATCTGGAATAGAAAGTATTCGGAAAAGCCAATAAGATATGCAAATGCTTGGATTTTGGCAAATAATTCAAAAACACAAACACCATTATAATGTGTAACCACCAGCCCATTCGCTCGATAATCATCAAAGCACCGTCGCCAAAGCTACCAAACAAAGCTGGGCCCAGCCAACTGCTGACCATAAATGTTCCAGTATCAGGAAAATGGCTTGGATCACGCCCCTGTAGCACAACATCAGCTCCATTCATACTAAAAATACCGATGAGTAAAAGTAATTCGAAAACAAGGATCAGATTACCATCTAGTTTTGGCCAACCGTTCATTTCTGGTTTAACAAAACGAGGAATTTTCAATAAATTCCGACGAGATAAGAAGACAATTGTTGCAACAAACGCCAATACTGATAGTAACTCTATGATATTGATAATCATTGTATATAAAATGCCCAGTTTGTCAGCAAAAAAGCGATGCACACCAAAGATTCCATCAATGAATATCTCTATCAATTCTATTTGAGTAAATAAAAAAGCGACGTAAATAAAGAGGTGAAAAACAGCAGGAATCCACCGTTTAAACATCTTTTTTTGCCCAAAAGCAATTAAAAGTACATTGTTCCAACGCTGGCTGGTATCACCTTCTATGGCTTCATCTTTACCAAGAAAAATGGCCTGCCGAATAGCTGTAATTTGCCGCCAAAAGTAGCCAAGTGCAACAATAGAAACGAGGATAAAAAGGATTTGCTTCATTTTTTCTAAATTCTTATGCAAAGTAAGAAAAGAAATGGGACTTAGGTAGTGATTTTTGGTATGAATATAAAAACAGAAAGGGAATTAATAATGTAAACAGGGTTTCGATATAAAAATCGGATATCCAATTTTCCTGATGAAAGGTTATTCAATACAAAAATAAGGGCGTATCTTGTGTACTCTTCCCAAGAAATATCAATAAAAAATGATAATACTTTCAGATCAAAAGATTAGACAAAAGATCAGGCGGCTGGCCATTGAAATACTGGAGCGCAACACCGAAGAATCGGAATTAATCGTGGCTGGTATCAATAATAATGGTCTGCTGTTCGCCAGCTTAATTGTAGATGAATTAAAAGAAATTTGTGATTCACCTATTCACTTGACGCGTATCCAGCTGAACCCTGCTGCACCCATTGATTCGGAGGTTGTCATTGATATGGATGTCAATAAAATTCAAGGTAAAGCCATTTTGATTGTTGATGATGTTGCGAATACAGGTCGCACACTCTTTTATGCCTGCAAACCTTTATTGACTATTATTCCTAAAAAGATTGAAGTGGCTGTGCTCGTTGATCGAACACACAAATCATTCCCAATTAAAGTTGATTATGTTGGTCTTTCTTTGGCTACAACTTTGAAGGAAAATATTGATGTGCAGTTGAAAGAAGTGGGTGATTACTGGGTAAAACTGAGGTAAATAACGGGAAATTTTCAATAGATAATTAATGATAGATAGATCCCTAAAAAATAAGTTAAGCAATTCGTTCTAATTACTCTTATTAGTATTTATTCAATAGAAGGCATCAGTTGTCCAAAATTTTAATTAAGAGTTCATCCTTTCCTCATTGCAGCCTTCAATCCTTCTATTTGTTTTTTAGCAGTTTGATAACCAAGGTCGAATATTTCATTGTATTTTGTGAATTGAAAAATGCTGATATTACCAATTCCTTCCGGTTCGATGAGCCAGTCACATAGACCCGCCTGCGAATTAGTATTACCTAAAATCGACAAATCAAAACAGCGTTGTGCGATACTCCATACGCTGCTTACTTTTTTGATATTCACATCCGTGCGTGGCATAAGATTGACACCGATAACAAAATCAACCTCAGGAAGTAATACATCAACTGGCATATTGCACATCAAACCACCATCTACATACAAATCACTCCCTATTTTAACAGGCTGAAACACTAAAGGAATACTACTGGAAGCCACCACCACGTCTATCAATGTACCAGAGGAACGGATTTCTAGTTGACCATTGATTAAATTGGTGATCGCTATATATAAAGGGATGTTTAGTGTTGAAAAATCATCCACTTCAAATACTTCTTCTAAACGGGACTTTAGGTAGCTTAGCTTAGTAAGCCCACCGTTGGGCAGGCCAAATGTCATCATTTTGTACAACTTGCTTTTCTCAACAAAATCGAGCATTTGTTCTGGGGTAAACCCATTGGCATAGAGTGCGCCAATAATAGAACCAGCACTAGTACCCGCTACCACCTGGGGTACAATTCCTTCTTCTAACAATGCTTTTAATACACCTATATGAGCTACACCTCTGGTACCGCCACCGGAGAGACTTATTCCTATTTTCAATGTCTATTATTTTTTGCAAAGGAACGGAAAGTCTATGTATTTCCCACTACCAAAAGAGCCATTTAGCCATATAAGCCACCATTATTCCTAAATAATTACCGATCGCCAGCCCTAGCAGGGACAAGGCAATACCCGGTGCTAATAATCGCTTGTTTTTAATGGAACTGGTAATTTGAGCGATAAAAACAGGGCCATACAAAGCCGCTACAGAGCTGATAATTACCGTATCGCGATCAATTTTGAAGAAACGCGCAAATAGCCAGTGTAGCAGAATTAAACTAAATTTTGCTATTAATAAAAAAGCCAATAAAGGCAGTCCTTCACTTAACATTGTTCGGAAATTAGCCATCAATCCTATCGAAACACAAAAGACAAGTAGAAAATACTCCCCTTGTACATAAGCATTAGACATACTGCTAACCTTGGGCATTAAAGAAAAGCCGAGACTAAAAGTCGTCAAGAGTAAAATAAGCAAGGTACTATTTGCTAAACTTCCCGTAAAAAGATAGGTCAGCCCTGCTGCGCTTGCACCAATACCTACGCTAATCAATAAAGGTACAACACCTGCTGGTTTGCCTACTGCTTCCGCCTCTTCTAGCTGCTCAACATCCGCTTTTTTAAAAGAAGGAAGAAAACGACCTAATAGAGGATGAATCACAGTCATTAATAATAATAAATAAACACCTCCACCCACAATATCCGCAGACTGCAGCAAGACGATAAAGTCGCTAGGTGCTTCTACAGCAATGCCAATCGCCAGCATATTCGGTGTGCCGCCCGTGTATAAGCCTGCCAACATCCCAGCTGCTTTCCAGCCTTCGGGTTGTGAATCCTGAAAATACCAGGCAGTTAGAGCAGTGGCAATAAGCCCTGCCACAATACAAAGCCCATAAGAAAACAAGCCTGGCCCTCCGAGTCGCCAGTTTTCTTTAAGCCTAGAGCTAAACAACAATAAAGGCAGGGCAATGAGCATACTTACTCCTGCTAATTGTTCTGCGAGTTTGGTGTTGATATAAGCAGGAATGATGTTCCCTAATATAATTCCTATTGCATAACAAATCACCACAGCACTAAAAAAAGAAGATGCTTTTGGATGTTTCTCCAGAGCCATTGCCGCAAAAGGAAATGCAAATGCGAGTAGGATGGTGAATAAGCTGATGCTGTCCATATTTTAATCTAAAAATTACAAATAGCTGCCAATATAGACATTCAAAGCTGCTTTTTGTCAAATCCTCTAATAAAACCCTAAACTGTTTATGATTCTTTTGTATTATTACTATTTCAGATCAAACTACTTTAAACGATCTTCTAAAGCAATAATTTAACATTTACAAACGTATTAGTAATCTATACAATCCAATAATACTTATGAGAAATCTATTGTTAGCCATTTCTATATTTTTTTTCATGGCAACGACACAAGCACAACAAATCAGTGGTATTTTTCGGCATTCAGACGCTGATTTTGAATACCTTGAACAGCTTGACTGGGCATCTTTTCTTAGCCAGGGTAAGGTACTAAATAATAAAGGTTTTCGATTAATCAACTTAGAAACCACAGGGGTCGGCAATGATCGCAGGTATTGGGGTATTTATACGGAGAGTTCTCTAAAAGACACCATTATAAAAACAGAAAGCTGGCCTGATTTTGTGAAAGCAAAACGCAGTATGGCTGCTGCTGGTTATTTATTGAGTCATGTACAGGCCTACTCGTTGAGTGCTATTGATGCCCATTTTATTGGCATTTGGTATAAAGATGAGACGGAAACACCTCATAAAATTTGGAAACTGGATAGCCCCGAAAGCATTAGGCAACGGACGGAAGATATGGCAAAAAAACAATTCTACCTTCAGGAAGTAGAGGTCTTCCTTGATCCTTCTGGTGCAGCAACTTATCTGGGGCTTTATCATTATTCGTCTCTGCCTGTTCGCAATTACATCTACATCACCGATACCGAAGAAAATTTCAAAGAAGATTATCATAATCGTTTTCAAAGCAAGATTCGTTTGGTAGATTATGAGCAATTTAATGCCAAAGAAGGGGCTTATTTTCTCGGAGTTTATCAACCAGGTACTTACGATCATCAATTCGTCAATAATTTTAGCCGCCATGATTTTAATGGAAAATGGGAATTGTTTGAAAAAGATGATTTAAAATTGGTGAGTTGGGAGGTGCGGGACTGATTTTTTGGTGATTGGGGTGATCCTGACACGGGTCTGTCAGTATGCTGATAAACAAAGCTTGGGCAGTATTAGTGAGTTGGAATTAAAGTTGAGTTTTTACAACAAGAAACATTTTTAATTTTATAGCCTCTTAGTTCTTAAGTCACTAATGGCTGAAAATTTTCAAACCCTCCTCATACAACCTTTTATACAAATAACTTTTCTTTGAATTAAACGTTCATTCAAAAAGAAATTGTAATTGTGAAAAAACACATCCTTTATATTACACTAGCATTATTGTCCTTGTCCTATCAATCACTTTGGTCGCAGGAAGAGGCGCTTGATCCTGTCAAAAGCTGGGAGTCTACAGATGCTAAGTGGTCAGAAATCACTGATTATGAAGGGCGTTTTCGCGTGACAAGCCCTGAAGCTTTCACCTTAAAAACAGATACCGTTAATACGGCGATAGGCGCATTGGTTTACCATACCTTTTATCTGGCTCCTCAAAAAGATAATGCCGAAAATGAAGTATATATGGTCAGTTATACCGACTATCCAGAAGGGGCTATACATCCAGACAGCACGGCTTTAATTACGGAATTATTCGAAGAAACACAGGATGCAGCCGTCAATAGTGTACGCGGAGAGCTCCTGTTTTCGCAGGAAGGTTTTCAGAATAAACTTCCTTTTCGGTACTGGCGAATTGATTATTTGAATGGAAATGCAAGTATTCGAACGAAAGCTTACGTTGATGTGGATCGTTTTTATATTGTACAAACGGTTACCAAACGAAAGTATGGTATGAATTATTCTACCGATCGGTTTATCGATTCTTTCAGAATTTTCACGGAATAGACAACTCAGATAATTCTGGCATCCACTGCCTAACGTAATCACCTTGTGGGTCAAAACGCCTGGCTTGGTGGAGGATATTAACCTCGGTCATTTCCCGGGTATCACTACCTACACCTGCAATGTAATTCCAGTTCCCCCAATTGCTACTCACATCATAATCAATGAGCATGGATTCAAAATACTCTGCGCCCATTTGCCAATTGACATGGAGGTTATTGACCAGATAACTAGCTACATTTTGCCTCCCTTTACTCGACAGATAACCCGTTAGCTTGAGTTCGCGCATATTGGCATCAATAAAAGCCTGGCCTGTTTTTCCTTCTAGCCAAGGCGATAATAAAGTCCAGTCGCTGGGGTCTACTCGATTTTCATGGTCACAAGTGCCGCATCTAAGGAAAATTTTCTCTTCATATTTTTTGGCCATTAAACGAAAAAAATCGCGCCAAAGCAAGTCTAAAAACAGGGTATAAGTGTTCTTGTCTGCTCCTTTTGCCTGTTCATATCGTTTTAATTCTGCGTAAATTAACTTGGGCGAAAGACAACCCTGAGCCAGATAAGGGGAGAATTTGGTAGAATAATCCCCACCAATTAATTGATTCCGAGATTGCTTATAATTTTTGATCAAATCTGTTTCCCATAAAAAATAGCGTAGACGTTCCAAAGCCGCATTTTCACCGCCATTGAAAGCTAAGACCGCTCTTGAATCGGGAATAATTTCATCATGACCAAAATCAGTAATGGAAGGAATCAGCCCAATTGCAATGTCTTTTTTTACCGAGGGAATGGATTCAGGTGTGGGCAAAGGCAGCCGAATAGGCACATAACGCTCCACTTCTTTTCTAAAATGCGCAAAAACATCTGGCGTGTGGGTGATTGGGAAAGGAAGGTCAGCAGTGTAGTAGAGTAATTTGCCGCGTGAATAGCGCATTTCCCGACCGATTGTCCATAGTTTGCGCTCCAAATTATCCTGTACTTCAACTTCTTCTGTTGTTCGTTCTCTATTACAGAAGACCCAGTTTGCGCCAGTTTCACGGGCTAATTCAAAGATAATTTCTTCTGGCTTACCTACTCTTACGACTAGGTCATTACCATGTTTTCTCAAGTTTCTTCGTAAATTCTCTACAGATTCAATAATAAATCTGGCTCGATAAGCCCCTGTTTTTGGGAAATTAAACCAACAGGTCTGTCCTTTAAAAACACGCTCGTCAAAAACGTAAACAGGCAGTATTTCATCAGCATTTTTCACAGCTTCCGTCAGTGCTTCATTATCATGTAAGCGAAGGTCTTGTCTAAACCAAACGATGGCTTTTTGCACGTTCATTTTTGAATTAAGCTAGTTCTCGTGCAAAGATAAAAATCTAATTGCTTATATCCATCATATTCCAATAACTATCCAATAAAAAGAAAATGGCACTAATGCCTAGAATAATACCAATAAATGAGGCCACTAGCGCATCTAGCCACGCCCAGCCCGTAAAATGAACGATAATTATGCTAAACAAAACAAAAAAGGATAAGTAAGAAATCCATTTTCTACCTTTTTCAGGCGCAGTATTCGGTTGGTCTTCTTTTATAAACAAATAAATCATCCGAGACAGAAACAATGCTCCTCCTAGTCCTAAAATAATAACAGGAAAAGCCTGTTTGGTTAAAATAGTTGCGTTCTCATGCCAACTGATATAGCTTTCATTGATGAGTAAACCACATAAAACGAGTATGATAAAACTACTAAAAAACTGCGCTAACAATAAGCTCTTTTGGCTTGGTTTTGCATAATAAAACAGTAATAACAAACAGAGTGACAATTGCAATAAGCTCTGACCAAAAATCAGCGAAGAACCTGTAAGTCGGCTAAACTGCCATTGAATAACAGAGAGCATTGCAGCGGAAAAAAACAACACCCCAAAAATAGGCATTGACAATGAGTAGGTAGGAGGAGTAAGTTTCAAATCAATAAATTTAGAGTCATTTGCTATTAAGTACCTGAGCACAAATAAACGATGCTTTTATAAACATCTTATTCCTAAAACTTACCGTTTATCTCTGCTCAGGTACTTAACGAGAGGTTTGCGTAATTGATTTTCTTGCCCTTAAGATTTGTTGCCGTAAGCCTCACGTCTACTAATTAACTCCGAATGAGCCCTTTTTTGTATATCGAGAAGGGCTTTTCGTCATTTGTTTGTCAAAAAGGCTTTGAAATACCATTCATCAACGCCGAATAGCCGCACAGATAATAGCTGTTGCTACGGCAGCATTCAAAGACTCGGCTCCACCATTGGGCGACAGAATGCTTACTTTTTGTGGGTTCATATTACGTAATGAGGCACTAATTCCCTTACCTTCATTACCAATGGCTAATATGCCTGATGCCGGGATTTTTACATCAAAAATATTGTTGTCTCCCATGTCAGCAATCCATATATTGATGTCCTTTGATAGCGCCAGGAGCTGATTATAATCAAGGCTAGCGCATTGTACTCTTAAAAAAGCCCCCATGCTGGCCTGCAAAACTTTGCTATTATAAAGGTCAACTGTACCTGGCCCGAAAATCACATTTGGAATAGCGAACCAATCGGCAATACGCAGGATTGTGCCTACGTTACCAGGGTCTTGAAGGCCATCTAAAAAAATCGACCAATTAGATTTTAAATCGGTTTCCAAGGTTTCATTATCGCTAGGCATAGCAACAACTGCTAAAGTTTTGTTAGGGGTTTTTAATTGTGAAATAAGCTTTAGTTCCTTTTCGTTAATGGCTTGGTATTTCACTCCAGATTGTTGCAGTAATGCTTCGTTTTGGTCTAGCCAAATTTGCAATGCATATACTTGTTGAACAATATATTTGGATTGTTGCAATAATTCACCTACAATCTTATCACCTTCAGCAATAAAATTATTATACTTTTGCCTGAACTTCTTTAAATGAAGTGTTTTAAGCGATTTTATATTATTTTTAGATAAAGACATCCACTTTTTAGCATTTAAATCGCAAAGTACGTACTTTATAATAAAACCGAATAAAGCTTTTTGAAAAGTAAAACTACTCTAGCAGAAAATAAGCCAAAAGGCTGTCATCAGCAACTGGACAACCATAGTCCTAGGGGTAAGTATTCAGTCATAAATTATACTCTTTTTTATAGCATTATTCTTTTTTTATTGTTGCTTAGCCAAAGCTGTAGTACAACAAAATACCTTAAGAGAAGTGACTACCTACTAGACGAGAATACAATTATCATCAAGGATAAAATAAGAGATAAAAGCAATTTAAAATATGAATTAACCGCTTTCTATCGCCAACAACCTAATACTAATTATTTTTGGTTCATTCCTAGAGAACGCATCTATTTTAAAGCACAGGAAAGAGAAAAGAGTACAAAATTTCAAAGGTGGTGGCGAAAATCATTTGAAGAAAAACCCAGTATTTACAGCGATAGTTTAACGACTATCACGGCTCTGGATATGCAAAAATATTTGCGTTATAAAGGCTACTTAAATGCGGCTGTTATTCCACAACGGGATCCGAAAAAGAAAAAAATGCGCGTAAGTTATTACGTTCTTCCTGGTCAACTCTATTCTATTGATACGGTTTCTTTTTATTCCACAGATCCGAACGTGCATAAAATTTTAAACAAAGCAAGAGATGAAAGCTACTTTAAAACTGGCGCACCACTTAATTTGAGCCTATTCAATCAGGAAAAACTGAGGATTACACAATTGCTAAAGAATAATGGTAATGCAGAATTTTATTCCACTTATGTGAAAGATTTAGAAGTAGATACTTTTCAGCTTAGACATCGGGCTAATCTATATATCAATGTGGTGACTCCCTATGGTGATAGTGTGCATCAAAAATATTATATTGGTGATGTCGATATTTATTTGGATCATTCTTTTACTCAAGACAATACTGCTAGAGATACAACGATTGCAGGTTTACATTTTTATTTATCAAAGCGTGATTTTATAGTGAGTTCTGCTACCTTGCGAAGTGCTATTTCCTTGCGACCAGGTGAATTATTTAGACAAAATGCACTCGATCGAACAGATAGTGAATTAAGTGAATTGGGCATTTTTAGATTTGTTCGTATTAAACAAATCCCTGATAGTATTGTCAAAGATTTAATTCATTTTAAGATTCAACTGACACCAAATTATAAAATAGAACTGAGTGCTAATGTAGACCTTAATTATACGAATAGAGCCCAACCTGCTACGGCTGGCACCCCAAAAAAGACAAAACATTTAATTGGTATATCGCTGGGGCTTAATTCCCGAAATAGGAATTTGCTGGGAGGAGCAGAACTTTTCACCACTAGTTTAAATGGCGGTTTAGAAGTTGATCCAACTGAGTTTGGTAATCGAAAATTTTGGAATACGATTGATCTCAGTGCTGATTTTGGTCTGTCTCTACCTCGGTTTGTGGATTATTTGGGAATATGGAGGAGGCTGTATAAAATCAATTTTGGTAAAAAAAACAGTATTATCAGCAAACCTTTTTATTTTGGGATGCGGCAACACGCCCATACTAGAATCACGGCTAGTTATAATTATTTGGAGGTCATCGACTGGAATCGCTACAACCTAATATCTATATCTTATGGGTTTGATTATCAGCCAAATAGGCAAACTCGTTTTTCTATTAATCATTTTGCATTAAACTTTTTAGACCCTACGTCTGCACCTGCTTTCGATAGGGTTTTAATGAACAATGGCTATCTGCAACGCAGTTTTGGTTCACAGGTATTCGTCAGTCTTTTGTTTAGAGATTTTGATTATACAAAGCAAATTCGAAATAGTAGTCGGGGTAAATCGTTTTATTTTAACACAAAATTTGAAACAGCTGGTGCTGAAATTTTAGGAATCAACAAAATTTATAACTTATTCGCATCAGAACCCATAGATTTCCGAATCAGAGATACCGTTGATATTAGCCAGTATATTCGGTTGGATTTGGATTTTCGTTATCTGAAACAATTGCGCAATAAACAAGCATTTGCAGCTCGGTTTAATATCGGTATCGCCAGGCCTTTTGGTAATGATAAGAATACTGAAGTACCTTTTGTGAAACAATTTTCTGTTGGAGGAGCCAATAGTATGCGTGCCTGGTCTCCTAGAGAGTTAGGCCCTGGTGGTTACCTTTATCAGGATGTGTTGGGGACCAGTTCCAGCCTGTTTCAAACGGGTGATTTGAAAATGGAACTCAATACCGAATATCGTTTTCCTGTTGTTAGTTTTATAGATATGGCTTTATTTGTTGATGCAGGTAATATTTGGACAATAAAGAAAGATGAAGAACGGCCTGGAGCACAGTTTTTATTAAAAAAAGGGGTTGCCGGGAAATATGAAAACAACCCTGATTTTATTCATTATCCTTTTTATAAACAAATTGCGATCAATTCGGGAATGGGGCTGCGTTTTGACCTTTCTTTCTTCGTTTTTAGGTTTGATGTGGGGGTAAAAATTAGAAACAATTTCCCTGATTCACGAGAAGGCAACCCTTTGGAATCTGCCTGGTGGAATGAGCCTAAGGATTTAAATAAAGATGATTTGGGGTATAATGTTGGTTTGGGCTTTCCTTTTTAGGAACAGCTCAAAAATACTTAATATCAAAACATACTGCGTCTTCCATACTTACTACAAATAGGGCAAATATGTGGATCATGCCCACGAGCAGGGCAATATTCTCTACCAAAAAATATAATACGCAGGTGCAATTTATTCCAACTATGTTCGGGGAATAGTTTTTTCAAATCTTTTTCTGTTTTCACAACATTTTTTCCCGTACTCAACGTCCATCGATACGCTAGACGATGAATATGGGTGTCAACAGGGAAAGCAGGTACTCCAAAAGCCTGTGACATGACAACAGAGGCTGTTTTATGCCCCACACCTGGCAAGCTTTCTAAAGCATCCATATTTTGAGGCACTTTACCTTCGTATTTATCCAGTAAAATTTGTGACAAA
>Ga0256839_1005315_pt1 | contig 11976 bp, 10 predicted proteins | sample 354166metaG_FD_185968 | JGI IMG/M metagenome (GOLD analysis project Ga0256839, IMG submission 185968) | Hydrothermal vent microbial communities from Mid Atlantic Ridge, Atlantic Ocean - 354-166 | ecosystem: Environmental > Aquatic > Marine > Hydrothermal vents | place: Atlantic Ocean: Mid...
GGGAACGGGGTGTGGTTCCCCGATGAGCGGCCGTTCCGTGCCCTCCGGCCCACCCTCCCCGGCTGGTTCGCCCGGATCCGGGAGCTCTTCGAAGCCCTCGGCTCCCACAACCTCCTCACCACCCCCACTGCGGAGGAGTTGGCGAACCCGGAGCTTCGACCGCTGATCGACCGGTATCTCCGCGGTGCCGACCTCGACGCCGAGGAGCGGGCTCGGATCTATCGGGCGGCCTGGGATTTCGTGGGGTCGGCGCTCGCCTCCCGAAACTTCCTCTACGAGCGCTACTACCTGGCCTCACCGGTCCGGACCTACCCCTTGGCGCATATCGCGGCGCAGAAGGAACGGGACTGGTCCGAGGTGGTGGCCGACGTGCTGGAGCGGGGACTGGCCGCTCCCCGGAGCGAACCGAGAAAGGAGACGGCAGATGGGTGACATCGCGGCGGCGGCCTTCGTGGCCCACATTCCAACCCTCCTGATTCCCGAGGAGATCCGCCGCCAGTGGGGCGACGGCGAGGACACGACCCTGGCAGAGGGCCTGGGTCGAGTCCGGGAGCGTCTCGACGCCGTCGGGGGGATCGACACCCTCGTGATCATCGACACCCACTGGTTCACGACGACCGAGCACGTCTTCGCAGGTGCCGAGCACTTCGAGGGGGTGTACACCTCCGAGGAGATGCCGCGGGCGATCAGCGACAAGCCCTACGACTATCCGGGGGCTCCCGAGCTGGCGAAGGTGCTCCACGAGACGGCGAAGGAGGCGGGCGTTCGGACGACCAACGCCACGAGTCCGGCGCTCCCCGTCCATTACCCGACGCTGATCTTGCTGGACTACCTCCATCGGGGCGAAGGGGTGCTCTCGATCGGCATCTGTCAGACCGCCCTGGCCGAGGACTTCCTCGAGTTCGGCAGGGTCCTGGGCGAGGCGATCCGTCGGAGCGGTGCCCGAGCGGCGATCCTTGCCGCGGGCGGCATGAGCCATCGCTTCTATCCCCTGGGCGAGATCCTCGATCACCTCTCCTACGACCCCTTCCACATCATCACGCCGGAGGCGAGGGGGATGGACGAGAAGATCATCGGCCTCTGGGAGCGAGGCGACCACGCCACGGTGATCGACATGTACCCCCAATACCGGAAGCATTCCCCGGAGGGGTTCTTCGGCCACTACCTCATCATGGCCGGGGCGTTGGGCGGTCGAGCATGGACGGCGCGGGGCGTCAAGCTCTCCGACTACGAGAACTCGGTGGGGACGGGACAGGTGCACGTCTGGTTCGAGCTGGGAGACTCGTGAGCGAGCCACCACGCCTCGACCTCGGCCGGTACTCGACCGTCCTCCTCGACCTCGACGGGACCGTCTACGTCGACTGGAAGCCCCTGCCGGGGGCGGTCGAGTTCGTCGCCGCCTGTGAGGAGGCGGGCGCGCAGGTCGGGTTCCTCACCAACCTGTCGCTGTGGCCGAAGGGCCACTGCCTCGATGCCCTGGAGGACATGGGGATCAAGGTGAGCCCCTCCCGGGTCCTCTCGGCGGTGGACACCCTGTGCCACACGGTCGGCCGGACCTTGGAGGGGCGGAACGTGGCGTGCCTGACGGCCGACCATGTGGCCCGACGTCTGGAGTTGGCGGGCTTTCGGACCTTCGGTCTCATCGGCGGTCCCGATGGGGCGGTGGACGACATCGACGGGGTGGTGGTCGCCCAATGCGAGTACCTCGACGAGGCCGGGATCTCCCGGGCGGCGGCGCTGGCCGGGGCGGGTGTGCCGGTGTTCACGACGAGCACCCGCGGCAAGATGCCGACCCGTCGGGACGACATCCTCTCCGCCGGGGAGATCCTCGCAGCCATCCGGGCCCGGGTGGAGTTCGAGCCGATCGACTGTGGGAAACCGTCCCAGATCTTCGCCGACGCCGCCGGGTCGCTCCTGGATCTGACCGAACCGGTGCTCGTCGTGGGTGATGCCCTCGACAGCGACATCGCCCTGGCCAACAACAACGGCTGGGACGGACTGCTCATCGACTCTCCCTTCGGGGAGGAGCCGCCGCCGGTCGCCTGGCCCGTTCCCACCTTCCGTGCCCCGTCCCTGGCGGCGGCCCTGGAGGGGGATCTCCGGGCGCCCGTTCCCTCCTCGACCACTCGCTGAGCCGAGAGCCGGCCGGGTGGGGGCCCCGGCCCTTCTAGAGTGTGAGCGATGTCGCCAGAGCCCGCCGACCAGGGGTCCGTGGACCCGATCGCCTTCGAGAAGGCGGCCCGAGCCCGGCTGTCACGGGTCTCCGAGGACGTCGATCTGGAGGTCATGTCGATGGTCTTCGACATGATCCGAGTCGTGAACCGGTTCCTCCACGACTTCGACCAGCATGTCTACCGACCGATGGGGCTGAGTTGGGCCGGATTCCGGGTGTTGTTCTGTCTGTGGGTGCAGCCGGGGTCGTCGTCGGCTCGGCTGGCGGTGCTCTCGGGGGTGTCCCGTGCCACCGTCTCCAGCGTGCTCAACACCCTGGAGCGGGACGGGCTCGTCAGTCGCCACCGCCGCTCCCAGGACCGTCGGGTCGTCACCGTCACCCTCACCGGTGCCGGGGAGCGGATGGTGCGGGAGGCGTTCCTGCGCCAGCATGCCCGGGAGCGGGAGTGGCTCTCGAAATTGTCGGGCGACCAGATCCTGGAGACCATCGAGGTCCTCCGGGATCTGCTCTCCCGCCCGGCTCCCCAGGATCCCCACTCCTCGCTCCGACACGACGACGTGTCGTAGCTCGTTCTGCTCATCCCCTCCGATCGCCCTGTGACCTGGCGGTCTTCGGAGTGATCGACTCCGGCTCACGACATTGAATCGTAGAAAATCCCGCGTTTCGGTCGCTGACCTCTCCGACTTCGCGTAACATGCCGGCCCTACTCCCCACCCCGGGTGGGTTGGGGCGAGGAAACGGAGGAGACGGAGATGAAGAAGACACGAATCGCGTTGGTCGCTGCCATCGCCATGGTGGTGGCGGCCTGCGGTGGCGGAGGCGAACCCGCTGCCGGTGGTGGGTCGGAGACGACGGCACCTCCGGCGACGACCGCTCCGCCCGCCGACTCGGGGACGGCGACGCCCCCGGCCGACGATCAGCCCGAGGGCGGTACCCTCACGATCGGCCTCTACCAGGAGCCGGACAACCTGAACCCGTTCCTGGCGGTGCAGACGGCCAGCCGGCTGGTCCGCGAGCTGACCATCGAAGGTCTGCTCGATGCCGACCCCGACGGCAACTTCATCCCCCAGCTCGCCGCCGAGGTCCCGACGGTGGAGAACGGCGGTATCTCCGCCGACGGTCTCACGATCACCTACAAACTGCGTGACGACGTGACCTGGTCCGATGGGCACCCCTTCACGTCGGCCGACGTGAAGTTCACGTGGCAGGCGGTGATGGATCCGGGCAACGCCGTGAACAGTCAGTCGGGTTACGACCAGATCGAGTCGATCGAGACCCCCGACGACTACACGGTGGTGGTGAAGTTCAGCGAGCTGTACGCCCCCGCCCTGTCGCTCTTCAGCATCCCCGACGGGATCCTGCCCGCCCACGTGCTGGAGGGTCAGCCCATGGCGGACGCCGAGTACAACCGCGCTCCGGAAGGGACCGGTCCCTTCGTGCTGACCGAGTGGCGGTCGGGTGACTCGATCGTCCTCGATCGCAACCCGAACTACCGCGAGGCGGGCAAGCCGATCCTCGACCGCATCGTCTTCAAGATCATCCCGAGCCGCGAGGTGGGGATCGCCCAGATCCGCTCGGGCGAGATCGACGTGCTCTGGGACCTCATCGAGAGCCAGATCCCCGAGTTCCAGGCCCTCGAGGGTGTGGACCTGCAGGTGGTGCCCTCGTCGAACGTCGAGTATCTGGGTCTCAACCTGAGCGCCGACTTCGATCCCGACAACCCGCATCCGATCCTGAGTGACGCTCGGGTCCGTCAGGCGCTGGCGATGGCGATCAACCGTCAGCCCATCGTCGACGAGCTCCTCTTCGGGATGACCGAGGTGGCGACGTCGCCGATCGGGCTCGGCTGGGCCGCTCCCGAGGGTCTGAGCCTCCCGCCGTACGACCCGGAAGGCGCCGCCGCCCTCCTGGAGGAGGCCGGATGGGTGGACTCCGACGGTGACGGCATCCGGGAGAAGGACGGGATGCCGCTGAGCCTCGAGATCACCACCCCGGCCGGCAGCCAGCTCCGGGAGCTCACCGAGCAGATCCTGCAGGAGCAGTTCCGGGCCGTCGGCATCGACCTGGTGATCAACAACGTCCCGGCGGCGACCCTGTTCGGGAACTGGCAGGAGAACGGCAAGCTCAAGCGGGGCGATTTCGACATCGTCATGGACACGTGGGGCCCCGACCTCGACCCGGACGCCTTCCTGTCCACGCTGTTCACCTCGGACCAGATCCCGACCGAGGAGAACGGTGGTGAAGGCTGGAACTTCTTCCGGTTGGTCGACCCCGAGCTGGACGCGGCGATCGCCGAAGGTCGGAGCACCCTCGACCTGAACGTCAGGAAGGCGGCGTACCGCACGGCCGTCGAGCGGATCCTCGACGCCGGGGTGTACATCCCCCTGTACAAGCGGGCACGGATCAACGCGTACCTCTCGCGGGTCCAGGGCGAGATGGCCAACCCTTGGGACGAGTTCACCTGGAACGCCAAGGACTGGTCGCTGAGCGGCTAGCCCTGACCGATTGACCGACGGGGAGGCACGGCATGCACCGGTTCATCGCACGACGGCTGGTGCAGGCCGTGCCTCTCCTGTTGGGGATCTCGATCCTCGCCTTCCTCCTGCTCCAGGCCATCCCAGGGGGCCCGAGCGCGGCGTACCGGGGGATGGCCAACGTCTCGGCCGAGGACCTGGCCCGGATCGAGCGGGAGCTGGGGCTGGACCGGCCCCTGCCGGTGCAGTACGTCTCATGGCTGGTGCGGTTCGTCCAGGGAGACTGGGGGATCTCCTTCGTCGCCCGACGGCCGGTTCTGGATCTGGTCATGGAGCGGCTCCCCGCCACCCTGATGCTCATGGCCGCCGGGCTGGGGGTGTCGCTGCTCCTCGCCGTTCCCCTGGGGATCATGGCGGCGGTGAAGCGGAACTCGTGGATCGACCACACGCTGACCTTGGGGAGCTTCGTCGGCCTCTCCATCCCCGTGTTCTGGCTCGGGCTGATGCTGATCGTCGTGTTCACCGTGTGGCTGGGATGGTTGCCGGGAGGAGGGATCGGCCCGCCGGGGGAGGACCCCGACCTGGTCACCAGGCTTCGGTACCTGCTCATGCCCACCGTCGCCCTCTCGGCCGTGTCGATCGGGTTCTTCACCCGGTATCTGAGGGCTTCGATGATCGAGGAGATGAACACCGATCACATGATGTTCGCGAAGGCGCGTGGCATCCCGGCTCGTCGCCGCTACCTTCGCCACGCGCTGAAGAACGCCTCGATCCCCTTCGTGACCGTCGTCGCCATCCACATTCCCGAGTATCTGGTCGGTGCCCTCGTGGTGGAGACGATCTTCTCCTGGCCGGGTACGGGACGGCTGTTCTGGGAGTCGGCGGTACGGTTCGACTATCCGGTGATGATGGGCATCCTGGTGCTCGTGTCGGTCCTCGTCGTGCTCTCCAATCTGCTCGCCGACGTGTTGTACGCCCAGCTCGATCCGAGGGTTCGTTATGGCTGACGTCGCTACCGAGGAAGTCCGAGACCAGCGGTTCTCCGGGTGGAGGGCGTTCGCCAGGAACCGCCTCGCCGTGGTCGGGGCGGTGGTGCTGCTGGTGATCGTGCTGGCCTCGGTGTTCGGGCCTGCCCTCACTCCCTATGACACCACCACCCAGGACATCCCGTCTCGTCTGCAGCCACCGTCTCTCGCCCACCCGATGGGCACCGACGAGCTCGGGCGTGACACCCTCACCCGGGTGCTGGCCGGAGGGCGATTGTCGCTGAGTGTGGGGGTGCTCGCCACCTTGCTGGCGCTCTCGATCGGGATCACCGTCGGAGCTTTGGCCGGGTACTACGGCGGCTGGATCGACACCGCCCTGATGCGCCTCGTCGATCTGGCGCTGTCCCTTCCCGACCTGTTCCTCCTGATCCTCGCCAGCGCGCTGTTGGGGCCCAGCTTCACGACGATGGTGATCATCATCGGGCTGGTTCGCTGGATGAACGTCGCTCGTCTGGTTCGGGGGGCGTTCCTCAGTCTGAGAGAGCGGGAGTTCGTGGCGGCGGCCCGGGCCGTGGGAGCCGGGTCGCGGCGGATCATCCTCCGTCATCTGCTCCCCAACTCCCTCAGCCCGATCATCGTCGCCGGGACGCTGGGGGTGGCGTCGGCCATCATCGCCGAGTCGACCCTCAGCTTCCTCGGGTTGGGCCTGCAGCCGCCGACGTCGTCGTGGGGCAGCATGCTCCGCAACACCCAGGCGCTCATCTTCAGCTCTCCCTGGGCGCCGGTCTTCCCGGGTCTGATGATCTTCCTGACGGTGGTGTCGATCAACTTCGTCGGTGACGGTCTTCGAGAGGTTTTCGATCCCCACGGGGCGACGCTGTCCCGATCTGCCTTCCATCGACGTCTGCGTCGGCTCCTCGAATCCGCCGAGCAGCGCCGGTCCGTCGATCAGGCGAAGAAGACGGAGTCACCGACCTCCTGAGGGTGATGGCAGGCGACGCGGTGGCCTGGTTCCAGCTCCCGGAGGGTGGGTACCTCGGAGGCGCAGAGCTGTTCGGCGTCGGGAACCGGGCATCGGGTACGGAACCGGCAGCCGGAGGGGGGGTTCGACGGTGAGGGCAGATCGCCTTCCAGGATGATCCGGGTCCGGACCCGCTCGGTCTCGGGGTCGGGTACGGGGGCGGCGGAGAGGAGCGCCTGGGTGTACGGATGGCGGGGCCGGGTGAACACCGTGTCGCGGGGTCCCTGCTCGACGATGCGGCCGAGGTACATGACGGCGACGTCGTCGCTGACATGGTGGACGACCGAGAGGTCGTGGGCGATGAAGAGATAGGTGAGGCCGAGGCGCTCTTGGAGGTCCGAGAGGAGGTTGAGGATCTGGGCTTGGACGGAGACATCGAGTGCCGAGACCGGCTCGTCGAGGACCACCAGCGACGGGTCGAGGGCGAGGGCACGGGCGATTCCGACTCGCTGCTGTTGGCCTCCCGAGAGTTGGGCGGGTCGCCGGGCGGCGTGGCGGGGAGTGAGGCCGACCAGCTCGAGGAGCTCCCGCACCCGTTCGGACCGTGAGCTGCGGTTCCCGATCCGGTGGACGACGAGGGGCTCGGCGACGATCTGCTCGACGGTCATTCTCGGGTTGAGGGAGGCGAAGGGGTCTTGGAAGACGATCTGTGCCTGCCGTCGGAACGTACGGAGGTCGCTTCCGTTGGCCGTTCTGACGTCGACGACTTCGTCGTCGGGGCTCGCCCGGAACAGGATGGATCCGGCATCGGGGGCCACCAGGCCGAGCACACATCGGGCGGTGGTGGACTTGCCGCAACCGGACTCCCCCACGAGGCTCATCGTGGTTCCCCGGCGGACGTCGAAGTCGATTCCCGAAACCGCTTCGACCCAGCCGACGGTCCGGCGGACGAACGAGCCCTCTTTCACCGGGAATCGTTTGACGAGGCCTCGGACCGAGAGGGCGATGTCGGGGTCGAGTGAGGGCTCAGCCGTCGGGGATTGGAGGGTGGTCATCGTGCATCCTCCAGGGTGGGGGCGAGGTCCTTGGCGAAGTGGCAGGAGACCAGTCGCTCGCCGCCCAGGGAGAGCGGCTCGGGTTCCAGCTCCCGACACAGGTCGACCGCGTAGTCGCAACGGGGGTGGAATCGACATCCCCGGGGCGGATGGAGGAGGGACGGGGGTGCCCCGGGGATCGAGCGGAGACGCCGATCGCCTCCGGCCCCGAGGTGACTGACGGAGTCCAGCAGGCCCCTCGTGTAGGGGTGGCCGGGTTGCCGGTAGAGGTCGTCGACGGGGCTGCGCTCGACGAGCTTGCCCGCGTACATGACCTGCACCGTCTCACAGAAACCGGCGACCACTCCGAGGTCGTGGGCGATGAGCATCACCGCCGCGCCTCGCTCGTCGGCCAGGCCCAGCATCAGGTCCATCACCTGGGCCTGGGTGGTGACGTCGAGGGCGGTGGTCGGCTCGTCGGCGATGATGAGGGAGGGGCTGCACATCAGGGCCATGGCGATCACCACTCGCTGGCGCATCCCTCCGGAGAACTGGTGCGGGTAGTCGTCGAGGCGTCGACTCGGGTTGGGGATGTGGACGTCCGCCAAGGCCTGGGCCGCGACCTCCCGGGCTTGCCGACGGGTGAGGTCGCGATGGGTGCGGAGGGTCTCGACCATCTGGTCCCCGATCGTGAAGACCGGGTCGAGGGCCGTCATCGGGTCCTGGAAGATGATGGCGATGTCCCGACCCCGGATCTGGGAGAGCTCCTCTTCGTCCATCGCCAGCAGGTCACGGCCGTTGAACCAGGCTTCGCCGCCGATCACCGCACCGGGAGGCTCGATGAGGCCCATGATGGACTTGGCGGTCGCCGACTTGCCGGAGCCGGACTCGCCGACGACGCCGAGCCGCTCACCGGGGCGGAGGTCGAAGCTGACGTCGTCGACGGCGCGTACCAGCCCGGCGTCGGTCATGAACACCGTGCGAAGGTGGCGGACGTCGAGGAGGGGCTGTTCCATTCGGCCGCAGGATCATACGACGTTCCGTAGTAGCTTGCGGCGAGATGTCGTGTGGTGCGTCGCCTTTCTCCGATTTCACCGTGTCGCCCCCTCCGGAGCTCGAGGTGCCTGGCGGGTCGGAGCCGATCCGTGTGCTGCCAGAGCCTCCGTCCCTCCCCGAAGTGGAGAGACCGGTCTCCGAGCCTCTGGTGCGGGCCGCCGATTCGGGGATCGCGGTCGTGCCCGTCTACCACGAGGCGTGTCTCCCCGGGGCCGTGGAGGAGGTGTGGCTCCGATCGGAGGTGGTGGCCCGTCTCGCCGGTGTGACGGCCTCCCTCCCCCGCCCCTTCGGCCTCGTCGTCTTCGACGGCTGGCGGCCGCTCACGCTGCAGCGGTGGCTCCACGCCGACGCGGTGGCGCGGGTGGGGACGGCGGTCGGCTTCGTGAGCGAGGCCGCCTCCGATCCTCGGCGTCCACCGCCCCACCTGACGGGCGGCGCCGTCGACCTCACGTTGTCGGTGGAAGGTGAGGCGTTGGCGTTGGGGACGTGCTTCGACGCCTTCGTGCCGGAGGCCGCCCCGGATGCCTTCGAGGGGCGTCCGGGGGCCGTGCGGGCGCTTCGGAGGCTGCTTCACGAAGCGATGACCGCGGCCGGGTTCGTCCCGCTCGCCACCGAATGGTGGCATTTCGAGTACGGGACCCCTCGGTGGGCCGCACTTCGGGGAGGGGATCCGTTGTACGGTCCCGCTTCGCCTCCCTGACGCCGTGTGGGATCTCCAGCGCGGCGGCGATGAGGGGGATCAAGGGGTCACGGGGACCGCCACCCCGGTGCCGGGCGATCCGATCACCACGATCTCGGGATGGACGGCGATGTTGGTGACGAAGGGCCAGGCCAGCCCGTCGTTGGTCTGCCGCCACGTTCGGCCGCCGTCGGTGGTCACCTCGAGCCCGCGGGACTCCGGGTCGTATCCTCCCTGCTCCAGGGCGGAGGAGGACGCCAGGTAGACGGTGTTCGGGTCGTCGGGGTCGACGGCCACGTCTCGGTAGAAGCGCCCGGGGCGGACGAGTTCGAACCCGTGGCCGTCGCCCCGGTAGATGCCGCCCTCCTCGCCGAGGACCGTCACCCACACGGTGCCGCCGCCGTCGACGGCGACGGAGGAGACGCCACGCCAGTCGTACTCCCAGGGGGGTCCTCCCACCGCTCCGCCGAAGTCGCCTTCGACCTCTGCCCAGCCATCGGGTCCGCGCTGCCACAGTCCGGCCTCTCCGCCGGCGTAGAGGGTTCCGTTGGGGCCGAAGGCCGTGATGCGGCAGCCCCCGCAGGCGAAGTCGAGGGTCCAGGTCTCTCCATCGTCGGTGCTCACGTAGACGTCCCCTCCTGCCGTCACCGCGAGGGTGCGCCGTTCGGTGGGGCTCGACGGGTCGATGGCGAGGCCGAGGAGGTCGGGTCCCGGCGGGATGCCGGAGGTGTCGGTCCAGGAAGCGGCGTGGTCTTCGGATCGGAGCATCACCGCGTCGGAGGCCCAGTCGGGGGCGTGGGCCGCCCAGACGGTGCCGGGACGTTCGGGGTCGGCGACGATGGTTCCGGTGAACCCGCCGGATCCCTCCCAGTCGCCGCTGTACTCGGTCGTGTTGCAGTTCGTCCACGAGTCGCCCCCGTCGACGCTGACGAAACATCCCAGATCCCAGTAGCCGGCGTAGACGACCTCGGGGTCGGCGCCGATGGCGATGTCGGCGACGACCACGTTGTCGATCCCGCGGGAGCGCCAACGGTCGGGAGCGACTTCGTCGGTGAAGGCCGGTTCGAAGTTCCGACCGCCGTCGACGGTGAGGTATGCGAACTGGGCGTTGACGAGGGCTGCGCGTTCTCCGTCGGTGGGGTCGAATCCGAGGCTGGGGACGGGTCCTCCGAACCCGTCGGTGAAGGCCCAGTGCACCTTCGACCAGCCGGATCCCCAGTCCTCGACGCTGCCCACCCGGGCCCAGGTGGCTCCGGCGTCGGTGGATTCCCACGTTCCCTGTTCGTCGTCCCAGGGGAACTGCCGACGAGGGTCGAGGAGCCGGATCGTCCCCGGCCGGTCCGCCGGTGCCCAGATGACGCCTCCGTGGTCGGTGATGGGCACGAAGGCTCCTTCGTCGGATCTCCAGAGTCGCCCGGCTTGGTCGCCGCCGTCGGTGGTCGCCCACAGCGTGTCGGGGTTGTGGCGGTCGAAGATCGCGTCGGTGACGTTCTCCAGGTCGAGGCGCTGCGCCTGGGTTCCTTCCACGACGTAGACCTCGGCGGGACTCTGGACGAACCGGCCGCCACCGGTGAGGACGAGGGCGCGGTCCGAGGCGTCGACGTCGATCTTCACGACGTACCGGCCGTCGGGGAGAGGGATCTCGGTCCAGGTGGCTCCTCGGTCTCGGCTGTGGAGGAGGGTGGCGTCGGCCTGGTCGTAGGCCGATGTCAGGCCGACCCAGAGGGATGGGCCTCGGGCTGCGACCGCCGAGACGAAACCGGTGGGTGCGAGCCGGGTGAAGGTGGCGGCGGCGTCTTCGGAGCGGTAGAGGCCGCCGTCGGTGCCCACGTAGACGACCGAAGGGTCGTCGGGGTCGATGGCCACGGCGGCGGCGTGGGTGTCGGTGATCCCGGCGAAGGAACCGCGGGTGGTCCAGGTGACCCCTCCGTCGCGGCTGGCGGCGATGCCCGCGAGGTCGGTGGCGACGACGATGAGCTCCCCGTGGAGGGCGACTGCCGAGAAGGCGCCGCCGCCTCCCGGATTGGTGGGGTGCCAGCGGTGCTGCCGGTCGGGGTTCGGCTCGGGGCCCGGCGGCGTCGCCGCGGCGGCCGATGGCGCAGGGGTGGTCGGTGGGTCCGGCGGTGATGCCGTCGCTCCCTCCGGCGTCGCCGCTGGTGCGTCGGCGGCCGGGATCGATGGCGCCTCGGACGACGGCGTCGGGGTGCACGCCGCCATGGTGATGGCGAGCACGGCGAGCAGCGTTGCCTTGGTCATCCGGGAATGTTGCCACCGCGGTTCGACGAGGAGCACAGAGTCGGGTCTCGGAGCGGCCGATCAGGGTGGGGGATGGGTCCGGTAGATGCGCCCGAGGGGGCTGGTCCAGGTGATGGTGTGGTCGGCGTGACGTCGGTATCTCCACCCGCGGTGCCGGAGCCGGTGGTGGTGGCGACAGAGGGGGACGAGGTTGTGTTCACAGGTGCTGCCGCCGTCGGCCCAGGGGTGGGTGTGGTCGAGGTCGCAGGCCCGGGCGGGCATGCGGCAGCCGGGGAAGACGCAGCGGGGCCAGCGGGACCGGATGTGGCGGGCGGTGGCAGCATCGGGTCGGCGGCGGGTGGTGCCACACCAGACGGG
>Ga0256839_1005316_pt1 | contig 11976 bp, 9 predicted proteins | sample 354166metaG_FD_185968 | JGI IMG/M metagenome (GOLD analysis project Ga0256839, IMG submission 185968) | Hydrothermal vent microbial communities from Mid Atlantic Ridge, Atlantic Ocean - 354-166 | ecosystem: Environmental > Aquatic > Marine > Hydrothermal vents | place: Atlantic Ocean: Mid...
GGACTTACAACAATCAACGCCCCAATATGGGCATCGGCGGCATAACCCCCGCCATGAAACTGAAGCAAGCCGCATGAAGTCTAATAACCAACCCCACTAAAAATGGGGGGATTACCGCTTCAACCCGAACCTCTATCGCGCAATTTGGGTCAACGAGCTTGTTTACCGCTCTAACGGTGTCAGCAAAGCCAACTAGAGAATTTGCAAAAGTGTAGACATCGACGCTTTTAAGTGAGCCACCGAAGTGTATTACAACTTCACTACCGCCTAAGTGGCGCAGATCAATGGTGCCCATTGATTCCCCCGTCCGTCTCCAGTTTGGTGACATTAAGACCCCTCCTGTGAGCGCCTGTCAATAATAACAAATATACGCATTACTTGTCTCAACGGTATAATATCCGGGTCAAGGGGCTATTATACCGTTGAGACAAGTAAGGCCTGTTACAGGCCCAATTCCTGAGCTTGCAGGGCTTTTATTTCGTCGCGCAGGCGGGCGGCTTCCTCAAATTCCAGATTTCCGGCGGCTTCATGCATTTGTTTTTCCAATGCCTCAATATGGGACGCCAGATTGTTCCCGATTTTGAACGGTTCGGAATCTTCCCCGAAACCCTGTTGCTGATTTGCAACAGCTCCGGCCCTTTGATAGTTTTTGAAATCAACAAAACTGGCCCCTGCGGCGGCCTTGGCGGCCATGTCATCAGAGGCCATGACTTCGGCAATTTTGGACGTCACCGAGGTCGGGGTGATGCCATGGGCCTTGTTATAGGCGATCTGTTTGTTGCGGCGGCGATCGGTTTCGGCAATGGCCCGTTCCATGGAGCCGGTGATGCGATCCGCATAGAGGATCACCCGGCCATTAATATTGCGTGCAGCCCTGCCAATTGTTTGGATCAGGGAGGTTTCAGAGCGCAAAAAGCCTTCCTTGTCGGCGTCGAGAATAGCCACCAATTCACATTCGGGAATGTCCAATCCCTCGCGCAAAAGATTGATCCCGACCAGAACATCAAACACGCCCATGCGCAATTCGCGGATGATTTCGATGCGCTCCAGCGTGTCGATATCCGAATGCATATAGCGCACGCGCAATCCCTGTTCGTGCATATATTCGGTGAGGTCTTCGGCCATCCGTTTTGTAAGTGTGGTTACCAATATCTTACCACCTGAAGTTGCACACTTCTTGCACGCCTCAATAACATCATCGACCTGACCGGTGCCTCCGGTTGCGCCTCTCCGATCCCCCGAGGGAGTGGGTGTAACCGGCCGGATTTCCACAGGCGGGTCGATGAGGCCCGTGGGGCGGATCACTTGCTCGGTAAATACGCCTTGCGTTTGGTTGAGTTCCCACGGGCCGGGGGTGGCGGAGATGTGCAGGCTTTGCGGTCTTATCTGGTCCCATTCCTCAAATTTGAGCGGGCGGTTGTCCAAACAGGATGGCAGGCGGAAGCCATATTCCGCCAATGTCTTTTTGCGTTGAAAATCGCCGCGAAACATGGCGCCGATCTGCGGGATGGTGACATGGCTTTCATCGCAAAACAAAAGCGCATTTTCCGGCAAATATTCAAACAGGGTGGGTGGTGGCTCGCCGGGGGCACGGCCGGTTAAATAGCGCGAATAATTTTCAATCCCGGCGCAGGATCCGGTCGCCGTCATCATTTCCAGATCAAATTGCACTCTTTGTTCAATGCGTTGTGCTTCGAGCAATCTTCCTTCACCGCGCAAGACCGGTAGCACTTCGCGCAATTCCGCTTTGATCTTGTGCATGGCCTGCTGCAGGGTCGGTTTGGGGATCACATAATGGGAATTGGCGTAAAGCCGGACATTTTCCAGTGTGCCGGTTTTTTGTCCGGTCAAGGGATCAAACTCGGTAATCTCTTCTATTTCATCACCAAACATTGAGACGCGCCAAGCGCGGTCTTCATAATGGGCCGGGAAAATTTCAATCACATCGCCGCGCACCCGAAAACAGCCCCGGGCAAAGGCGACATCATTGCGCTTATATTGCATGGCTACCATATCGGCGAGCAACTTTTGCCGGGAGATTTCCTGCCCCACCGACAGATCAAATGTCATCGCCGTATAGGTCTCGACCGAGCCGATGCCGTAAATACACGAGACCGACGCAACGATAATCACATCATCACGCTCCAGCAGCGAACGGGTGGCTGCGTGGCGCATGCGATCTATCTGTTCATTGATGGAGGATTCTTTTTCGATATAGGTATCGGTGCGCGGCACATAGGCTTCCGGCTGGTAATAATCATAATAGGAAACGAAATATTCAACCGCGTTATCCGGGAAGAAAGCTTTGAACTCATTATAAAGCTGCGCCGCCAGAGTTTTGTTATGGGCCAGAATGAGGGCCGGGCGCTGGGTGGCCTCGATTATTTTGGCCATGGTAAAAGTTTTACCGGAGCCGGTGACGCCGAGCAGGACCTGATCTTTTTCACCCGCCGCAATGCCTTTGACCAGCTCGGCAATGGCATGGGGCTGGTCGCCTGCGGGTTCATAATCGGAGACGACTTTCAGGCGTTTGCCGCCTTCCAGTTTTTTCGGACGTTCCGGCTTGTGCGGCTGCCAGCCATCGGGCATGGCCCGTTGGTGATAATTGGCGATGGCTTCGCTAAAGCCGGACAGGGTCTCTTCACTCATGGCCCAAGACTTAAGAAGTTTGTTACATTTCGTAAAGGGCCAGCGTTTTCGGCAAAGGGACAAGCGTTTTCGCAATTCGGCCCCTGCATTGCCCTTATCTGGCCCTTTTCTGGCGCATTGTCAGGGGCAGTGAAACGGGTCATTATATGGGCCAGGCTTTTAACGGGAGGGAAGACAAATGAAACCCGCAACAAGATTTACCGCAATTTTGGGCGCCATGACGGCTGTGCTGGCCCTGTCGGCGCAGGCTTTGGCCGATGATCTGCAAATTACGATTTACAATGACAATCTTTCGCTGGTGGATGATGTGCGCAGCATTAATTTTGCCAAGGGGCGATCGGTGATTGAACTGCCCAATGTATCATCGGCGATTGATCCGACCTCGGTGGGGTTTCAGGCGGATGGTGTTTCCATTGTCGAGCAGAATTTTGATTTTGATTTGCTGTCGCCTGCCAAGATGATGGAAAAGGCGGTCGGGCAGGTGGTGACGATTGTGCGGGTTAATCCCGGCTCCGGTCGCGAGACGCGGCAAAAGGCCAAAGTGTTGTCGGTCAATAATGGGGTGATTATCGAAGTTGATGGCAAGATTGAAGTTTTGCGCGATGATAATTTACCGACCCGGGTGATTTTTGACGGTGTGCCGAAAAACCTGCGCGCCAAGCCGACCCTTTCTGTTCAGGTGCAATCCGATCGTGCCGGGGCGCGGGACGCCAAGCTGACCTATCTCACTTCCGGCCTTAGCTGGCGTGCGGATTATGTTTTATTGTTTGATGAAGCGGCCGGCAAAATGGATTTGCAGGGCTGGGCGACCCTTGGCAACCTTACCAATACCAGTTTTGAAAATGTCAAAACCCAATTGGTGGCCGGCAATGTAAACAGTCGCTCGAAGGGGTATGGCTCGCGCCGTGGCGCTGGCACTGAAGCCGGTGATGTTGAACGCATTGGCGATAATTATCTCTACACACTACCCGGGCGCACAACCATTGCCAGCAAACAGACCAAGCAGATCGGTTTTGTTGACGGCAAGAATGTCGATGCCGCCAAAATCTATGAATATCGCGCCGGCGGTTTCAGGACCGATAATAACCCGAGCGGGGTTGATGTGCGGATTGCGTTTTCCAATTCTCGTGCCAGCGGACTGGGTAATCCATTGCCGCAGGGGATTGTGCGGGTTTATGCAAAAGACAAAAAGGGGCGGGCGCAATATATTGGCGAAGACCGCATAGGGCATGTTTCCGGCGGTTCGGATTTGTCCTTGCGCATCGGGGCATCTTTTGATGTCAATGTGCAGCCGACCACGATTAGCCGCAAGCAGGTGAGCAAACGGGTTTCGGAAGTGACCCAGAGCTATAAGGTCACCAATGCCACCAATAAGCCCGTCAGCGTGTTTATTCGCCAGTCCGGCATTAATTCATGGACCTATAAAACCGAAATCCTGAGCGAAACATTCGAGCATAAACGCCCGGATGCTGATAGCATGATCTGGGAAGTGCCGGTACCGGCCGAGGGCGAAGCGACACTGACCTTCACCCTTCGCACTACAACACGGCGCTAGGGGTTCATCATGCGGGCGATTCTGTCCCTAATTTCAAGTTTCGCTTTGCTATGGCCGATGATGGCAATAGCAGCGTCGGCACAGATAGTGTCGACAAAGCCTGATGCCATTGCCATCACCATTTATAATGATGATCTGGCGATGATTTCCGAATTGCGCACTGTGAACCTTCCTGCCGGGCGCTCGGTGATTTCTTTTGAAGGGGTATCGGACCGGATGATTCCGCAAACCGCGGTGTTGCAGGCATTTTCCGGCTTTACTTTGGAGCAGAATTTCGATTTCAACCTGCTTGGCAAGGGCTCGCTTCTGGCCAGTGCCATTGGCGAGGAAGTGACGCTGATTACCACCAATCCCAAAACGGGCCGTGAACAAAAGCGTCGCGGGCGGATTATTTCCGGTGCACAAGGGGTGGTGATTGATTTTGGTGACAGCTATGAGGCTTTGCAATGCTCTGCTCTGCCAGAGCGGCTGGTATTTGATGGGCTGCCGGAAGATTTACTGGCGCGGCCAACCCTGTCGATTGAAGTAACCGCAGAAAAAGCCGGGCCGCAGGAAATTCGCCTTGGCTATTTGACCTCCGGCTATGGCTGGAATGCCAATTACCGCTTTGATCTGGATGAAAGCGGCAAGAGCGGGCGGCTTACGGGATGGTTGACGATTGATAATCAGACGGCGATATCGGTTGAAAATGCGGATATGTCGGCAGTGGCCGGAGAGTTGCAGCGCCTTGCAGAGACCCGCGCGCCAGAAAGTTCGACCAAAAATTTCTACGCAAATTGCTGGCGGCGCGGCAATACCAAGACCGGTATTCGCACTGCGATTTACGGGTTTGCACAGCCGAGAAGGCGCGGGCTGGAAAAGCGCTCAAGGATGTATGAGATGGCCGCACCCGCCCCTGAAATGGCGCAAGCGGATGAAATTACTATCTCAGCTGCAAAGGTATCCCGGGACGATATGAAAGCCGAGCGCGAGGATCTTGGGGATTACAAGCTTTATCGCACCCCTTGGCCAACGACGGTTGCGGCCTATCAGACCAAGCAGATCATGTTTCTCGACAAACAACAGGTGGATGTCGAAAAAATCCATGTGCTGAAATTTGATGGCCGCTGGAGTGATAGCCAGATTGTGCCGACCATTATTGAATATCGGATTGATAATGACCGCGAAGGCAAGCTCGCCGAACCATTGCCGCAGGGAACATGGCGGGTGCTACAGCCTTTGCAAAAGGGCGGGCGTTTTTATCTCGGCGAGGATTGGCAGGATAATCTTGCGGTCGGTCTGCCCGTGGAATTGGAAATCGGCCAATCCAATGATGTGGTGATTGAGACGGTGCTGGTTGCTGATGAAACCTATAGAACAAGCCGCGAAACCACGGTCATCACCCGTTCGTTCGAGCATAAAATTCACAATGCTTCGCCAGAGCTGGTGACCGTGGAGATTACCGAAAGCGAAGAAGACTGGACGCCACCCAAAATCCGCCGCCAATCCCTGCGCCGGGTTGTTGGCGAGCAGCGCCCCACATGGCGATTAAAGCTTTCCCCGGGGGAGATAAAAACCCTGCGCTATACGGTACGCTGGGAAGAGTAGGGTGGGTTGAAAAGAAAGAGCCAGGAAAGCCATTTTACTGACCTTCCTGGCGTCCCGTTTTTAATCCTCAAAGGATAAATCCATCCAATATTCCGGATCGATTATTGGCGGTGGGGTGGTGATCCCGGCTTCCTGAAATGCCAGTGTCAGTTGGCGCTTGATAGTGGCAGACACATTTGCATTTTTAGGGCCGGAACAATCATTCACAACCCAGCCAATCCCGGCCAGATTGTAAATTTCCACCACGGCAACACCTTTGCCATCTTTTTCCATACGATAGAAAAACGAATTTCCCTGAAGCACCCGGTTCAAATAAGAACGCAGGCAGTTCTTGAATTCCAAAGCCGTTTTTTGCAATGCTTTGAAATTCTTCAATGGTTTCAGAAACTCATTTCCCTCCCACGGACATGGCGGAAAACAAAGATGCGTGTAGTGTCGGGAGACCCAGCCACGCAGCGATCGTTTGTTGGCCTGTTCCAGGGTTCGCATAATTTCCTTTTCGCTAAGATCGGTGCGGATGCGCTTTACAACTTTAATGGCAAAGCAAAGTTCATCTACCCGATCCCCCAGTGAAAGCCGATCCATAACCGCAGGTACCTGATATTGTTCCGGCAGTCGGCTCAGCCAGAACACATGCTTGCGTGACAGACGCTGACAATGCTTCAACCAGTTAAGGCTGGCTTTATTTTGTGTTAGCGCCGCCAGCTTGCGGTATGTTGCCGGACGCCAGATTTTACCATCCATTCGGCCTAGCATATTCAATATGGCTGGTGCCGTATGAGGGGCAAACTCCCGCAGCAAAGCGCGCCGCGATGTTGTAAACAGGCGTGCTTCTATGGCCGCGAATCTGGCAGGGTCGCTTATCTCCTCTTTGCAATGAGCAAAGATGAAGGCAGCAAAATGCCAGTCTGCGCGTGACAGCGACAGGAAGTGGGAAATTCTTTGGGGATTAATTTCCAGATGATTGGCGATAGCTGTCGTCAACCATCCAAACGGATGGGTTCGGATAAGCATGATATGTCTCCAGGTAATGTTAAAAACCTTGCCCGGCACTTTCATGCTTACAGGCAAAGCTACATGATTAAAATTTGATTCATGAAATGTTTGCGCATTCCGTTTTCCTTTCCATTAGGTGAAGAGAGGTCGTCTAATGGGAAAGCAAACAGAAATCAAGGAAAAAATAAAAAAGAGAGGAAGGTAATTCCTCTCTTCTTAAAGTCAAAAAGTAAAAAGATGAAAAGTCAGGACGGTCCAATCATTTTTTCCGGGCGCACTATGGTGTCGTAATCTTCTTCTGATACAAAGCCGAGCTTGACCGCTTCTTCGCGCAAGGTGGTGCCGTTTTTATGGGCGGTTTTGGCGATTTTGGTGGCGTTGTCATAGCCGATGACCGGCGCCAAGGCGGTGACCAGCATCAGCGAGCGTTGCATCAGATCTTCAATCTTGTCTTCATTGGCTTTTATGCCGACAACGCATTTATCGGTGAAAGATTTGGCGGCATCGCCGAGCAGGCGAATGGATTGCAAAACATTATAGACAATCACCGGCTTGAACACATTCAGTTCAAAATGCCCTTGCGAGCCGGCAAAGGAAACGGTGGCGTTATTGCCCATCACCTGCGCGCAAACCATGGTCATGGCTTCGCATTGGGTCGGATTGACCTTGCCGGGCATGATCGAAGAGCCGGGTTCGTTCTCCGGCAGGGATATTTCCCCAAGCCCGCTGCGGGGGCCGGATCCGAGCAGGCGAATATCATTGGCGATTTTGAACAGCGAGACCGCCACTTCGTTTAGGGCTCCATGGGCCTCGACCATGGCGTCATGGGCGGCAAGGGCCTCGAATTTATTGGCGGCAGTGACAAAGGGAAGCTTTGTATAGGCGGCCACTTCTTCGGCGAATCTTTCCGCAAAGCCGGTTTTGGTGTTCAGGCCGGTGCCAACGGCCGTGCCCCCTTGCGCCAGCGCGTAAAGCCGGGGCAGCACAGCCTCGACCCGTTCAATGCCATAACGCACCATGGCCACATAGCCGGAAAATTCCTGCCCCAGTGTCAGGGGCGTGGCGTCTTGTAAATGGGTGCGGCCAATTTTGACAATATCCTTAAAGGCCATAGCCTTGTCATTCAAAGCATTGGCGAGAGCATTTAATTGCTCGACAAGATGATGATGTATTTCTTCGGCGGCGGCGATATGCATGGCCGTGGGGAAAGTGTCATTGGAGCTTTGTGCGCGATTGACATGGTCATTGGGGTGGACCGGGTCTTTTGAGCCAATCTTGCCGCCGAGAATTTCTATGGCCCGATTGGCAATCACCTCATTGGCGTTCATATTGGACTGGGTGCCGGAGCCTGTCTGCCACACCGAGAGGGGGAAATGATCATTCCACTTGCCCTCGGCGACTTCCGTTGCGGCTTCGACAATCGCCTTGCCGATTGTCTTGTCGAGATTGTCCTGCGCCATATTGGTCAGGGCGGCGGAACGTTTGACAATGCCCAATGCGCGGATCAACGGGGCGGGGAAGGTTTCTTCGCCGATGGGGAAATTGATTAGCGAGCGGGCCGATTGTGCGCCGTAATATTTGTCGGCGGGCACTTCGAGAGGGCCGAAACTGTCTGTTTCAATGCGTTTATCGGACATTGGATTTCCTGTTGATTGCTTGGCCTCAAGCGGCCTTATGGTTTGGATCAGGGGCTATCTGGCTCTTTTTCCGGTTCGCTGGTGCCAAGGCGGATAATGGCGCTTCCACTGCGGCGGATCCGGCTACCTGTTTGTGCCTTGATGCTGTCGGAATCATCACCGGATTCTGGTTTTATATAAAGTGTCATGGTGGGAAAATCTGCAAGAAAAGTTGTTTCGCGGAAAAAATTCATACCCATTATCATGAGCGGCTTGTCCTCTATGCCTAAAATTTTCAGGCTTTCCAGATCGCGCACATAAATATCACGATCCAGCCAATATTGTGGGCCAGACCGGATCATTTGATAGGTGGCAATAATACGCGGGCGAAACGTGCCATTGGCCCCTTCCAGCCGCCATTGCTTTTCCAGCCTGCGCCTGATTTTTCGTATTTTTGAATTTTTGGCCGAGGCCCAGTTCTGGATGGAAATGGATGACCCCAAATCCAGCAGGGCCGGTATGGTATAATTGCCAAGATTGACCTGCAGGAAGGTCAAGGTGAAATCATCTTCGAGATAGGGATTGTCATTCAGGAGAATGCGTCGCCAATCATACCGTAATCGCGTCGGCACTTTGCGCGAATCCATAAAGGTTAAAGTCTGTTCTTTATGGTTAAACAATATGGCATAGCCAGCCAACACATCCATGCCGAGAATGCCATCGCTTTCCGGATTATGGCGTTCTTTGAGAACAACGATGCGCATGTCATTGCGGGTCAGATTCCCAAATCTGAAACTTCTAATGTCCAGCAAAGGGCGTGAAGCAGATTGAATTATTCCGTGAATACGCACGGTTCGTTCAGGGTCAATCTCATAGTCAAGCTGATTGGCGACAGAAGGATAGATTGCGGTCAGTGTAGCGCCGCTATCCAGCGTGAAGGTAAAGGGCCTGCCATCAAGCTCGACGGCGACCAATATCAAACCGTCCTCCTGCATTTGATAGGGCAGGGTAAAGGCATTATCGAGCACCGCGGCGGGACGCTTTAAGGATGGCTCTAATTCAACAGACGCGCAGCCTGACAGGAGCAGAAAAACAGACAGCAGGGCTTTGGGCCAGATTAAAAAAGATAGTTTTTTCATATAACTCAAAAGATTAGCGATAAATGGAGGGGGAGACAAATGGGTGTTTAGGCAGGGCGCAACATATTGGTGCTGTTCAGCTTTCTTGCTCGGGCCATTTTAGCGGCGGGGCTTCTTCTTTCAATACGGCCATGGCACTGCGCAACTGATCCATAAATTCCGCACGATCACCGGGATAGGTCAGGGCCTCGCCGATAATTGCCGTAAATACAAAAGGCACGGGTATGTGTTTTCCCTTGGGCAGGGCGCGCCCGGCATTTTGTAGATAGATTGGAACGACAGGCACTTCGGGAAATTGCCGCGCGATGCGGGCAATACCGGTTTTGAAATTGCTCATCTCTTCTGGCGCGCCGCGCGAGCCTTCCGGGAAGATAATCAGAATATCACCACGCTCCAGCGCCCGATAGCAGGCCTGTAGCGGATCGCTTTCCTCGCGTTTGCGCTCGCGGGTGACCGGTAAAATGCCGATAAGCCGCAAAGAGACCCATGAGGAAAAACCACCCTTTAGAAAATAATCAGCGGCAGCGACGGGTTTCAGGCGATCCAGCAGGCTGGTCTTGAACAAGGTCAGCAATAAAAATGTATCGAGATGGCTATTATGATTGGCAATGATAATCGCCGGGCCTTTTTCCGGCAGGCGCTCTTTATGCAACAGATTGAGCCCGAACCAGAAATGGGCAATCGGCTTGCAGATTAGCGCCATGATGGCTTTGCGAAAATTTTGCAAAAGAGACATTTTTAGGAACAGCTCATTGCAAAGGAACCATAAGAGGTAAACACCAGAAGATGGAAAAATAACGGGGCGGTAAAGGTCAGGCTATCGAGACGGTCGAGCGCGCCGCCATGGCCGGGGATGAGGCTGGACGTATCTTTGACGCCAAGATCGCGTTTGATCGCTGACATGGTGACATCGCCAATAAACCCGGCCAGCGGCATCAGGGCTGCAAAGAGCAGGTTTTCGGGGAATTGCATCGGTGTCATCATCGGACCGACGACAGCGATAAACAGGCCGGTACTTGCCCAGCCGCCAATAAACCCTTCCCATGTTTTGTTGGGGCTGACACTTGGCAGGATTTTGCGCTTGCCAAAGCTTTTGCCCCAGACATATTGCGCCACATCATTTAATTGCGTTGCGATAAGCAGGAACAGAACAATAGCGGCATTTCCGGCCGTGCCATTGCAGCCTTCCGGCAGGAACATGATGTAGGAAACATAGCCGAGATTATAGACCGTGGTCATCAGCGCCCAGTGGAATATCCCGATACTGGGCAGAAACCGCTCGACCTTGCCATAGGTGGTCATGAGATAAGCCAGAGCCAGAAATGCATAGACCGGCACGAGAACCAGGAAAATGCCATAGGCGTGAAGCCAGATGAAGAAAGCCTGCAAGGGGATTGTCAGATAGGCCGCAACAACAATGGGTCTGTCTTCTATGCGACCGGGGGTGATGGAGAGGAATTCTTTTAAAGCGACAAAGCTGATAAAACTCATGACCAGCAGAAAGGGTAAAGCCCCCAGCATTAAAGGCACAACCATCAATGTGATTATAACCCACCATGAGCCGAGGCGGGCCGCCAGTTCGTCACTGCCCCCGCCTTTTTGTTTCTGAAACAGATAAACCAGACTGGCCAGTCCTAAAAGCCCATAGATGAGGATAATCGCCATGAGGCTGGTATTGGAAGGAAGGCTTAAAGGAAAGTCCATGGAGGTGTGATAATTCCTTTGGCAGTCAATAGGGCAGAGATTTTATTTTTTGCGAAAACTATCGAGACGCACAATATCGGCTGAGTCTTGAGGGTCCTTATCGGTTTGCCCCTTGTCGCTGGCCTGTTGATCGGATTTGTCATCAGGGGATGGTATATCGGCAATATCTGCATTCCGGTTGTTTTGCGCTGCCATGGGCTGTATCTCTACTTCAAAATGCAGGGCAAATTCGGTTTTCGGGTCGACAAATTTGGTGATGGCTTCGAAGGGAATGATCAATTTATCGTGAACGCCATTAAAGCGCAGAACGACGGAAAACTTGTCCTCCTCCACCCGTAACTCTCGAAAGCCCTGTTGCAGGACGATGGTCATACGGTCCGGATAATCGGCCAGCAGCTTGTCGGAAATTTGCACACCCGGTGCCTTGGTAATAAATTCGATGAGGAAATAATGTTCGCCCGGTGCCCGCCCCAGCTCGGCGGTGATAAACAAAACATCATGGATTACCTGACGCAGAGCACTCTGTGTCAGATAGGCATAATCCAACTCAATGTTCTTGTCAGACATCAGCTGTTTTCCCGATAAAGGCACCTTGGAGAAGGGGGCCGGCGTAAATTTGCAAGTTTCAAACAGGATGGGAGGATAGAATGTTCCGGCTTCAAAGGCCAAGGAAAAGTGACAATCCTTTAGCCCTTCCCTGCAGCCCTTCGGCGTTTGCCTTGAAATCGTT
>Ga0256839_1005317_pt1 | contig 11975 bp, 14 predicted proteins | sample 354166metaG_FD_185968 | JGI IMG/M metagenome (GOLD analysis project Ga0256839, IMG submission 185968) | Hydrothermal vent microbial communities from Mid Atlantic Ridge, Atlantic Ocean - 354-166 | ecosystem: Environmental > Aquatic > Marine > Hydrothermal vents | place: Atlantic Ocean: Mid...
AGAAGCTAATGCAACCGTAGAAGAGAATCAAATATCTGCTATTACTATAGTAGCAACAGATGAAGATGGAGATACCCTTACCTATTCAATAAGTGGAGAAGATGCAGATAGTTTCGATATAGACAGTAGTACGGGTGTTGTGACCTTTAAAGAAGCACCTGACTATGAGACAAAAAAATTTTATAGATTCACAGCTAAAGTAAGTGACGGCATAGAAGAATCTATACAAGAAGTTGTTATCACTATCATAGACATTAGTGATGTCGCACCCAGAATAACTTCAAGTGCAACAGCTACAGTACCAGAAAACCAAACATATGCTATTACTGTAACTGCAACAGATGACGATGAAGGAGATACACTTACCTATTCAATAAGTGGTATAGATGCAGCTTATTTCAACATAGATTCTAGTACAGGTGTAGTTACTTTCAAAATAGCACCAGACTATGAGACAAAAAATGAGTATAACTTTATCGTAACAGTAAGTGATGGAAATGATGTTACAGATAATGCAACACAAAATATTACGATCACTATTACAAATGTGAATGATGGAGCACCTAGCATCAATACACCAAATGCAGTAGATGTAATAGAAAACCAAAGGTTTGTAATAGATGTAGATGCTACAGATCCTGATGGCGATACACTTACTTATGCTATTGGTGATACAGATACTTTTACCATTAGTGATGAAGGTGTTGTTGAATTTAAAGTGGCACCAGATTATGAGTCTGGAAAAATAAACTATAATCCTACAGTGACAGTAAGTGATGGTGAAAATAATGAAACACAAAGTATAAGCATCACTATCATAAATGATGAGAGTGATGATAATAGAGCACCTGTAATAACTTCGGAGGCTACAGCTACAGTAGTAGAGAATGAAACAACTGCTATCACGATAAGTGCAACAGATGAAGATGGAGATACCCTTACCTATTCAATAAGTGGTGAAGATGCAGCTAGTTTCGATATAAATAGCACTTCAGGAGTTGTGACGTTCAAAACAGAACCAGACTATGAGACAAAAAAATCTTATAGCTTCACAGCTACAGTAAGTGATGGGAATGCTACTACAGAGGATGCTACACAAGACATTACCATCACCATCACAGATGATGAAAGTGATAATAACAATGCCCCCGTAATAACGTCGGAGGCTACAGCTACAGTAGTAGAGAACATAATATCTTCTATTGCAGTAATGGCAGAAGATGCAGATGGAGATACGCTTACCTATTCAATAAGTGGTGAAGATGCAGAGAGTTTCGATATAAATAGTACTTCAGGTGTTGTGACCTTTAAGGAAGAACCTGACTATGAAACAAAAACTTCTTATAGCTTCACAGCAACAGTGAGTGATGGCAATACTACTACAGATGATGTAACACAAGAAATCACTATCAACATTACAGATGATGAAAATGAATAAGTAAAACAAGAAAGAATAATAAAGTGAAAACAAACTTATAAACAAATTTAGATATAATTCGCGAAATAAAAAGGTATTTGTTACTTAAGTGACTATCTCTTTCATACATCAAATGAGGAAAACTCCTCATATCATTAGGACATTTCATGCAAAAAATTAAAAACATTGCCGTTATCGCACACGTTGACCACGGTAAAACAACACTTGTTGACCAACTCCTCCAACAGTCAGGTACGTACGAAGATCATCAAGAAGCTCAAGAGAGAGCAATGGACTCTAACGCAATAGAACAAGAAAGAGGAATTACCATTCTTTCTAAAAACACAGCCATTACTTATGGTGACCACAAGATTAACATCATCGATACTCCAGGTCACGCCGACTTTGGTGGTGAAGTGGAACGTGTACTTAAAATGGTAGATGGTGTACTTCTTCTAGTAGATGCTCAAGAAGGTGTTATGCCTCAAACTAAATTCGTTCTTAAAAAAGCGATTGCATTTGGTCTTATCCCTGTTGTTGTTATCAACAAAATTGACAAAGACGGTTCAGATCCAGACAGAGTTCTTGATGAAGTATTTGACCTGCTTGTCGCACTTGATGCAAACGAAGAACAACTTGAATTCCCAGTACTTTATGCAGCTGCACGTGATGGCTATGCAAAATGGGAAATGGAAGATGAAAACAAAGACATGACACCGCTTTTTGATGCTATCATCGAGAAAGTACCTTACCCAGTAGGTTCACCAGATGCTGACACGCAAGCACAAGTATTTACACTTGACTCTGACAACTTTGTAGGACGCATAGGGATTACACGTATTTTTAACGGTAAAGTAAAAAAAGGTGATGAGTACTTACTTGTAAAAGCAGATGGCTCTAAGACCAAATCTCGTATCTCTAAACTCATCGGGTTTAAAGGTCTTGAAAGATTTGAGATAGCAGAAGCAGAAGCTGGTGACATTGTTGCTATTGCTGGTTTTGCTGACATTGATGTAGGTGACTCTGTTTGTGACAAAACAAACCCAGTAGCACTTGACCCTATGCACGTTGAAGAACCTACACTTTCAGTCATCATGTCTGTAAACAACGGACCTTTGGCTGGACAAGAAGGTAAGCATGTTACTTCAAACAAAATACAAGAGCGTCTTGAAAAAGAGATGGAAACAAACATCGCTATGCGTATGGAACCAATGGGAGATGCATCTTTCAAAGTTTCTGGTAGGGGTGAACTTCAGATAGGTATCTTGGCAGAAAACATGAGACGTGAAGGTTTTGAGTTTATGCTTGCTCGTCCAGAAGTTGTAACAAAAGAAGAAAATGGTGTGAAAATGGAGCCATTCGAACACTTAGTAGTAGATGTTCCAGAAGAGTTCCAAGGTGTTGCCATAGAAAAACTAGGTAAAAGAAAAGCAAACATGACTTTACTTACACCTATGCCTGACGGGACTATCAGACTAGAGTTTGAAATCCCTGCACGTGGACTCATAGGGTTTAGAAATGAATTCCTAACTGACACAAAAGGTGAAGGTATCATGAACCACTCTTACTTAGAGTACAGAGCTTACACAGGTACAGTTGTATCTAGAACACCTGGAGCATTGGTTTCTATGGATGACGGTGAAGCCGTAGCCTTCTCTATCTTCAACCTTCAAGCACGTGGTGTGATGTTCATCAGCCCACAAGAAAAAGTCTACTCAGGTATGGTTATCGGTGAGTCTGCACGTCCAGGTGACCTTGACGTGAACCCACTTAAAGGTAAAGCCCTTACTAACATGAGAACATCTGGTACAGATGATGCTGTAAAACTAGTAACACCTAGAAAAATCACTCTTGAGTCTGCGATGGAGTGGATAGAAGAAGATGAGCTTATCGAGATTACACCATTATCTGTTCGTATTCGTAAGAAATCTTTGGATGCGAATGAGAGAAAGAGAATGGCAAGAGATAAGAAGAATTCCAAATAATTAGTAGGTCGGGGTATCCCTACCCCGACATTAATCTGCATACTATAATATTCACCATTGTTTGAATATGTGTCGGGGTGAGACACCCCGACCTACAAACCCCTTTCAATTAAACCTACTAAAAGACGATTTACAAATAAGTGGACTTTATAAACTTATCCTTTATAGCCAGAAAAACCAAAGAACATAGCCATTGGTCCTGCAAAGATAATAACAATAAATAAAATAAAACGTAATATAGAAGCAATTAATATAAGTAGTGGGTCTACAGTACCTTTTTTAACCCCACTCCATGCAATAAAAGAAAAAACAGCAACAAGCCAAGCAATAGTTGCCCCTATTTCTTGATTGAAAATTCTTAGATTCTCACTCAAAAATATAAATAATAAAGGCAATACACCATACATCCAAAGCATCTCACTTAAGGGCAACTTCCCACTATAGAGTTCTTTTAAAAACTTTATCATGTTATCCCTCCTATCTTCAGCCCCGTCACCCAAGCAAAATGAAAATTAAACCCTCCTCTATCTCCATCGACATCGAGTATCTCCCCTACAAAGAAAAGATTGGGCACAAGTTTTGACTCCATCGTTTGTGCATTGACTTCTGTGGTGTTTATGCCTCCTGTGGCTACTTCTGCACCTTTAAAGCCTTTGGTGTCTGAGATAGTGAGCTTTAGGTTTTTGATGGTGTGTACGAGTTTGTTTATCTCTTTTCTGTTTAGGGCGTCTTCTGTGCGTACTTTGCATTTGGACTGTTCTAGTATGATGGCTATGAGCTTTTTGTTGAGTACACCTTGTAGCCATAAGCCTAAGGGTTTTTCACTGTTTTGTTTTACTCTGGCTAGTAGTAAGTTGGTGAGTTTTTCTTTACTCATTTGGGGCATGAGGTCTAGGCTTAGTTCGCAGTAGTCGAAGTTGGCAAGGCGGGTACTTACTTCACGGCTTAGATCTAGTATGGCTAGTCCGCTTATGCCATAATTGGTAAAGAGTAAATCGCCTTTTTTTTCTGTGATGTACTCACCGTTGGCATAGAGTTTAGCAAGACCTGTAACTTTAACGCCTGCACAGCCTTTTACCCAAGTCTCTTCAGAGCATAGTTGCACAAGGCTAGGCTGTCTTGGGACGAGTGAGTGTCCCATCTTTGTAGCAAAGGCATAGCCAGCGTTAGAGCCACCTAAATGTGGAGCAGCAGGAGAGCCTGAAGCCATGACAAGTTGGGTGCAGGTTTTAGTGCCTTGTGAGGTTTCTATTGTAAATAGTGCATCGACTTTGTCTATGCCTGTTACTTCACAGTCGCAGAGTATCTCTATCCCAACACGTTTGGCTTCATGCTCTAAAAGCTCTACCACCGAAGATGCTTGAAGAGACATTGGAAACATCTTCCCCTCTTTGCCCTCTATGAGTTCTAACCCAATGGAAGTGAAAAACTTTTCTACCACCTTAAAGTCGTAACCTTTGAGTACCTCTTCTATAAAATTAGGGTTTTGCCCATGAAATCTATTTGGGCTTATGTATTTGTTGTTTATGTTACATTTTCCGTTACCAGAGACAAGTATTTTTTTGCCTATTTTGTTGTTCTGTTCAAGTAAAGTAACACTCTGCCCTGCCCTTGCCAAAACTATAGCGGCACAGAGTCCAGCAGCCCCTGCTCCAATGATTATCATCTTTTCATTATTCATAGGGTATTATACTTTAATATTATTATTAAGGATAAATCATGTCAGCATTAGTAGAATTTTCTATGTTTCCCACAGAGGCAACACAAAGCAAGAGTGCTTTTGTGGCTAGAGTATTAGACATCGTAGATAAAAGTGGTTTAGCATATCAACTTACACCTATGGGTACTATCATTGAAGGAGAGAGTGTCGAAGAAGTATTACTAGTAATTAATAATGCCTATAAAGAACTACAAAAGGATTGTGGGCGTGTTTACAGTTCCATAAAGATAGACTGGAGAGAAGGTCCAGTAGGAAGATTAAATAATAAAGTAGCTGCAGTAGAAGAAAAGTTAGGACGTAAGCTTAATTCATAATTGTGACTATCCCATTTTGTTAATAGATATTTTTAGCTATAATACGCCTAATTTTTTATGAAGGATTAGGTATGTGTGCTGAGAAGATACAGCGTTTAATACAAGCAAGTATACTTGGTATTGTGATGGGCTTTGCTGCAAGTGGTATGAGTGGAGAAGCAGGAATGCTTCAAATCGCCTTTGTACTACAGTTTGGGATGATGGTGATGCTTGTCATCGCGGGACTTACAGGATGGTGCCCAGGGCTCATCGTACTTAAAAAAATATTTTCTTCATGTGAAGAAACAAATACTAAAGGTAGCAACTAATGTCAGATATTTCATATAAAGATGCAGGTGTAGATATAGATGCAGGAAATGCATTTGTAGAGGCTATAAAAGCAGATGTAAAATCAACATTTGATTCTAATGTCATAGGCGGTATCGGTTCTTTTGCAGGGGCATATGCCCTACCTACAGGATACAAAGAACCAGTAATTTTGTCTGCAACAGATGGTGTAGGCACGAAACTTCGTATTGCTATTGATAGTGGCAAGCTTGATACAGTAGGTATAGACCTAGTGGCAATGTGTGTCAATGATCTCATTTGTAACAACGGTACTCCAATGTTTTTTCTTGACTACTATGCAACAGGTAAGCTTTTGCCAGAAAATGCTAAAGATGTAGTAGCAGGTATCGCTGAGGGTTGTCGTAGAAGCGAATGTGCACTTGTAGGTGGGGAGACTGCAGAGATGCCAGGTATGTACTCCGATGATGACTTTGACCTTGCAGGCTTTGCTGTGGGTATCGCAGAACGTGCAGATATGGATATGGTAGCCAACGTAAGAGAAGGACAAATTCTCATCGCGATGCCAAGTTCTGGGATACATTCAAATGGCTATTCTCTAGTGAGAAAACTCTTTTTTGATACCTTGGGTATGGATTTAAATACAGACTTTGAAGGCAAGCCTTTGGTAAATACGCTACTAGAGCCAACACGTATTTATGTTAAAGAGTACAAAGCCAATAAGCAGCACGTAAAAGCCTTAGCTCACATCACAGGTGGAGGAATCATAGAAAACCTACCACGTGTTCTTCCAGAGGGCATGAGAGCCATTGTAAACAAAGACAGCATTAGAGTACTTCCTATTTTTGAATTTATGTCTCAGTATGTTGCAGAAGATGAAATGTACAGAGCCTTTAACATGGGCGTAGGTATGGTATGGGTAGTTGAACCTGAAGATGTAGATGCCGTGCTAGCAAATACGGATGGATATGTCATCGGTGCATTAGCCAAAGGTGAAAAAGGTGTTGAAATGGTTTAAGTCATTTCAACTTATTTACTACTTTATACTCTCTCTATCGAGTTCCCCAGATTTCAACTTTTCCAAGTAACTCTTCAAATGTTCTTTGACTTCTCCTTGTAATACATACAAGGCTATTAAGTTTGGTAGTGCCATGGCAAAGAAGAGCATATCTGAAAAGTCTAAGAGTACCTTCGCAGATGTTACAGAAGCAATGACAATAAATGCCACGAATATGAGCTTATACAAAAGTGTATATTTTTCACCAAATAAGTATGTCCACGCTCTTTCTCCATAATAAGACCATGCTATCATCGTTGAAAATGCAAAGAGTATAATACAAACAGATAAAACAAGAGGAAACCAGGAGATAACTGAACCAAAGGCAGCAGCAGTAAGTGCTGCCCCTTCTCTGGCTTCTATGAGGTGAGCAAACTCTCCAGTAGGTTCATATACTCCCGTAGTGATGATGACAAGTGCGGTAATAGTACAGATGATAATAGTATCTATAAAAGGCTCATACAGTGCCACTAAACCTTGTCTGACAGGATACTTAACACAAGCAGTAGAGTGGACAATAGCAGCAGAGCCCATACCTGCTTCAGAAGAGAAAGAAGCACGTTTAAACCCTTGTACGATGACACCAATGATACCCCCAGCCACAGCAGTAGGAGCAAAGGCTTCAGTAAATATAAGTGCGATGGCCTGAGGTACTTGGGTAGCATTGACAAGTAGTATCCAAAGTGAAGCCGAGAGGTAGACGATGACCATGGTAGGGACTATCTTCTCTGCTGTTGTTGCGATACGTTTAATGCCACCTATGATTACAAGTCCAACAATAGAAGCCAAGATAAGTCCAAAAACTATAGGGTTTTGCTCAAAGAAAGGTATATGTTCAGTGACTATACCTACAGCTTGTGAGGTCTGAAATGCATTCCCTGCTCCCAAAGAACCTCCTATAGTAAAGATAGCAAAGAAAACAGCAAGTACTTTGCCAAGTGTTTTCATGCCTTTTTTCTCAAAACCTTTTGAGAGATACTGCATCCCTCCTCCCATAATACGACCATCTGGACGGACTTCACGGTATATTTGTGAGAGTGTGACTTCCGTAAACTTTAATGTCATTCCTAAAAACCCTGCAAGTATCATCCAAAATGTAGCCCCTGCCCCACCTATGGAGATAGCTATAGCAACACCTGCGATATTTCCTAGTCCTACTGTGGCAGAAAGTGCTGTAGTGAGTGATTGAAAAGGTGTTATCTCCCCTTTGTCTTCAGCTGTTTTGTACTTGCCTGTTATGATTCTATACGAGTGTCTAAACATACGTAGGTTTATAAATCCAAAACGTATGGTAAGCCAAACACCGCCAACGATGAGCCATGCAACTATAAAAGGTAATGCTGTCCCCTCTATGGATCCAAATAATACGTCAAAGAAGAATATACTTCCCAAAAAACCATTTATACTTTCAAATATTCCATCCACAAATCATCCCTTATTTTGATGCTTTTATTATACATTATTAACATTTGAAAGCAGTTAGGCTTTAATATTTTAGATAATTTCTGTATTTTCACACTATTTACATATTTACTATTGACAAATAGAAACCTTTTAACTATAATTGCGTTCCTTTTTAACATTGGTTATTAAGTAACGGAGTGTAGCGCAGTCTGGTAGCGCACCTGGTTTGGGACCAGGGGGTCGAAGGTTCGAGTCCTTTCACTCCGACCATTTAGTTTTTTAACATTGTAATAAATAAGTAAACCAAACACTTTTATGGTGGGCGTAGTTCAGTTGGTAGAGCGCCAGTTTGTGGTACTGGTTGTCGCGGGTTCGAGTCCCGTCGCCCACCCCATTGATTATTAATCGAGTAACCACTCTATAATTGAAGCGCTTGTGGCTCAATTGGATAGAGCATCAGACTTCGGATCTGAGGGTTAGAGGTTCGAGTCCTCTCAGGCGTACCATTAATGTATCAGTTTTGTTATTTATTATTATTTTTACTGTGCACCCATAGCTCAGCTGGATAGAGCATCGCCCTTCTAAGGCGAGGGTCTTAGGTTCGAATCCTAATGGGTGTACCACTTTTACATTGTTTCGTTCAAACAATCACATGCGGATGTGGTGAAATTGGTATACACGCCAGACTTAGGATCTGGTGCTTTACGGCGTGGAGGTTCGAGTCCTCTCATCCGCACCATCTACAAAGCCCGTACACACGGCATTTAATCGACTTTTATAACTGTTGGGTAACACAAAAGGTTACACAAGTATTTTAAATATGGCTATTTTTTTGATATTTGAGTATTTTTTGCAACTATTTAAAAAGTTGTGAGTGTGTACCTATTTTTAAAAGTTCCAATGTATTGTCTGCAACTCTATACACCACCAATAAATCACCGCTTATGTGAAATTCATTTGTATCTTTATAGTTTCCAGTAAGGGCATGGTCTTTGGCTTCACTTGGTAGGTCGTCTTGATTGAGTAGTAGAGAGATGTATAAAAAGAGTTTTGCGGTGTTGGTAGGGTTTAGTTTTGCTTTTTGTACGCCTTTGGTAAAGTTTTTATGTATGGCAATATCAAGCACCGATTTCCTTTTTTAAATCATTCAAAGAAACTTTGGTCATGTTCTTACCCTCTCTTGCGTCTTGTATGGTCTTTGCTGTCTCTGCGTTAGGTATCTTAATATCAAAGGGTATGCCCTGCTCCATAACGGACTGTGACAAAAAGATATTAAAAGCATCACTTAATCCCATGCCATACTGTTTAAATATCGCTTGGGCTTGTTTCTTCATAGCTGTATCAAGATAGACGTTAGTACGTGTTTTAGTTGCTGTAGCTGTCATGAGTATCCTTTGCTTGGTTTTGATTAGTATAACACACATTGTGTGTTTTTGTCAATGTTTCTAACCTATGCTCTTTTCTAACTCTGAGATACGCTCTTCTAAAACTGTAGCTTCATAGCCCTTAGTATAACTATTGCTTGTTGCTTCAATCGTTCTAAGTTGGCTTTCGTTTATTTCACCATCTGCATATTGTTTGATGGCTGTTGCTAAATTGTCTAAGGCTTCTTTCGCATTGTTTGGTTTTTTGATATTAATAAGAGGATTAAATAGACACAATCTCTTAATAAGTAGCTGTTGGACGGCTGGATTATCTTCTAGTGTTTCAAGTATGTAACTTGTTACTTTTTTAGCTAAAGATAGCCTACCCCTATGAATAGCCTTTATTAAATTTATATTGATTGATAAAGTACTTAGCCCAATGTTTAGTGACTTGCTAATCAATATGTTACTAAAGCCCTGCTCCGATAACTCTTCTACTTGTTTGATAATTGTATTCGTTATCTTTGTTTTAGTTTTAGTTTTTTTCATGTTCTAACCCTTATTTGAAATTCTGTATCTGTGACCTCATCTATCATGTGAAATGTGAGTGTAACCCCTATTGGTAAATCTTTGCTTTTTAATGCTTTTTTGAGTTGCTTCTTTGCTTGTTTTTTTCGTTGTTTTTCAGTCATGTTTTTATCTCCATTTTTGTACTTTTTCAAATAGTGATGTACGCCCCTTGTGGTGGGGCTTAGTTGAGGTTTTGGTGTGAAATTTTGGTGTATATAACTTATAGAGAGAAAAATCTCTCTATTTTCACATCTAACCCAGTAGCTCTTTTGATAGATTTTTGCATCTTTGAATAAAGGCTCTCAATGTCCTTTAATTGTACTTTTTTCAAGTAATCATTTTTGAAACAAAATTCTAATCTCATCATAGGATAATCAAGTCCTGCATAAAGTGCTTTGTCATAGATTTTTATATCCATCTTTTGATTAACTTTTTTCTCTTTGGCTGTTTTGTAGTAGGTGGTATTTTTCCACCGAAACGGCTCTCTAGTCTTAGACAATGCCTTAGTAATACTCTTGGGCATCTTACCTTTAAAGTCAATGGCTATGTCTATCCTAATAACTCTTGTCTCTTGTAATTGACTCTCTAACTCTCTAAGTGTTTGCGTTAATAGCGTTGAGCGTTCATTGTAGCCGTGTAGCCCTGCAAACTCTACTACTGGAGTATCTTTACTCCTTGAATAGGTTTTTAAGGGTAGGCGTAATCCTAAGTAGGTGTGTATGATTTTGGCTTCAATGATATTTTGTGTCAATGTTTTACCAAAGGCTTTACTCCATGCTGTAGGATTAAATACGCTTTTTGTTTTCACGGTTTCTATGCTATAATCTTCATGATAAATGAATACTGCTTCAAGCTGTGCATGAGAGAGATTAAGAGAGTCAATATTAGCTCTCTTTGTTCTCATCTTGTAGCCATTGTCGGACTTCTGTTTTCCAATGACTAGACAATCGAAAAATGCCTATTTTCGTTTTTTTACCATTTTCTTTAATTACAATTCTGTATTCTGTGAATAGATTTTCTTTTACAGTATCGTGACTTATTCCAAAATGCTTTCTAAGCTTCTTTCGTAAGTGCTGTATGATGTCGGGCAAATAATGACAATTAAACACATAAGCGTGATGCTGTTGTACTCTATCATCATCTACTAAACACATCTTCAATATTTTTAATTCTGTTGGTGTAAGTATTGGTGCTTTCATCAAGCCACCTCAACTTTATTACTCTCTATAAATGCTTCAATGTCGGAACGTGCATATCTGATATACTTTCCCATCTTTGAAAATTTGAGATTGATTTTATTCATCCTCCATTTTGCGAGTGTTGAGGTTGAGAAATAAAACTCTTCGTATACTTCCTTTGGCGTTAGCCATTCTTTTGTTACCATTTTTGTTACCTTTATAAGGTGGGATAACAGTACTGCACCATCTAATCAAAGATAGATAGAAACATATTTGAAGATTAATTAGTTCCCCATGCTTCATAAGAGTATTTTATATGATATTGGTATTTAAGTAAGTGAGGTTTTTCAAATCCCCAAAAACGCAAAAATGGGGATTGAGTCAAAAAAAGTTTATTGTATTTCGTTTTATTTTATTTTGGTATTGCTAATATCTCTTATAAAATTCTTAATATCAATCGATTTACCTTTTAATTTTAAATCTACGAGATAGTTTTTGATATTTTCTTTTGGTATAGATACTTTTTTATATCCTCGGAGGGTAAATGCATGGGGGATAATGCCCTGAAAAATCCAGACAATTTTTTGTCCGAATTTATTTCCACCTCATTGACTGCCTAAATCATGCCGTTTTTTGTATAAAATCAAGATAAATATTCATTGGTTTTTGATAGTTTAGTGA
>Ga0256839_1005318_pt1 | contig 11974 bp, 10 predicted proteins | sample 354166metaG_FD_185968 | JGI IMG/M metagenome (GOLD analysis project Ga0256839, IMG submission 185968) | Hydrothermal vent microbial communities from Mid Atlantic Ridge, Atlantic Ocean - 354-166 | ecosystem: Environmental > Aquatic > Marine > Hydrothermal vents | place: Atlantic Ocean: Mid...
TGATGATGTCCAAAAAGCCTTGGATGCAAAAGTTGTCGAGTTGCAATCTAAAATACAAGTTCGAATTACTGAAAGAGTAAAAAATGACGTGGGTGAGGTGGATGTAAAAACGACGCGCTATGAAACGACCGTGGGGCGAGTGTTGATTTGGGAAGTTGTTCCAGAGGGGATGCCGTTTGAAATAGTTAATTGTGATATGACGAAGAAGAATATTTCTCGCTTATTGAACTATAGTTACCGTTACCTAGGCAATAAAGATACGGTCGTTTTGGCTGATCAGATTATGTACCTTGGATTCAAGTATGCAACGCGTTCTGGTATATCATTTGGTATTAATGATATGGAAATTCCAAAAGAAAAAGGGGATATTCTTGCTGAGGCGGAGCGTGAAGTTTTTGAAATTCAAGAGCAGTATGATACAGGGTTAGTGACTGAGGGGGAGCGATATAACAAGGTTGTTGATATTTGGTCGCATGCAAATGAAAAAGTAGCTAAAGTCATGATGGATGGTTTAGGTACGGATGAAGTGATTGATGATGACGGGACTGTACTTAGGCAAAAGTCATTTAATTCAGTCTTTATGATGGCAGAGTCAGGGGCGCGGGGATCTGCCGCGCAGATTAGGCAGCTGGCCGGAATGCGTGGTTTGATGGCTAAACCAGATGGTTCGATTATTGAAACGCCTATTACTGCAAATTTCAGAGAAGGTTTGGATGTACTGCAATACTTTATTTCAACGCATGGCGCGCGTAAAGGGCTAGCTGATACGGCTTTAAAAACAGCTAACTCAGGCTATTTGACACGGCGTTTGGTTGATGTTGCACAAGACTTGGTTATTAATGGCGTTGATTGTGGCACTAATAATGGCATGTTGATGGCACCAATTATTGAAGGAGGCGATGTTGTAGAGACGCTTTCGGAACGAGTATTAGGGCGAGTGGTGATCGGTGATGTAACAACTATCGAAGGTACTGAAGTTATTGTGCCTGATGGTGAAATGTTAGATGAGCACTATGTTAGTCTGTTGGAAAAAAATAGTATTGATAATGTTTTTGTGCGCTCTATCATTACTTGTGAAAATAGGCATGGGGTTTGTGCTAAATGTTATGGGCGCGATTTAGGGCGTGGCCATTTGGTTAATAGCGGTGAGGCAGTTGGTGTAATTGCTGCACAATCGATCGGTGAGCCAGGTACTCAGTTAACAATGCGTACTTTCCATATTGGTGGAGCGGCTTCGCGTCAGGTAGCCATTAGTAATGTGCAAATTAAGTCGAAAGGGCTTATTAAATTACATAACTTAAAAACAGTGGAAAACCGCGCAGGTAACTTGGTTGCTGTGTCTAGGTCGGGTGAAATTGGGGTGATGGATGAGTATGGGCGTGAAAAGGAAAAATATAAAATTCCTTATGGTGCTGAGTTAAGTTGCAAGGATGGTAGTGCTGTTGAAGCAGGTGAAGTCGTTGCTTCATGGGATCCACATGTTCATCCGGTGGTTACTGAAGTTGCCGGGGTTGTTCGGTTAGTTGATTTCGAGTCTGGGGTTTCGGTGCAGGAAGTGTCTGATGAGGTTACCGGCGTGAGTTCCATTACAGTGATAGACCCCAAGATGCGAATTAGTTCTGGTAAGGATATGCGTCCTTTGGTTAAGTTGGTAACGCCTGAAGGAGAGGATGTTCTTTTGCCAAATACGGATATGGCCGCGCAATATGTGTTGCCGGCAGGATCGATTGTTGCAGTGAAGGATGCAGAGGAGATTCAAGTCGGAGATGTGTTGGCCAGGATTCCACAAGAGTCTAGTAAAACACGTGATATTACAGGGGGGTTGCCGCGAGTAGCTGACTTGTTTGAGGCGAGAAAAACTAAAGACCCTGCTATTTTAGCTGAAGCGACGGGGGCAGTTTCTTTTGGTAAGGAAACAAAAGGTAAGCAACGTATTGTCATTACAGATTCAGAGGGGGTGCAATATGAGACGTTGGTACCTAAATGGCGGCATATAACTGTATTTGAAGGTGAGTTTGTTGATAAAGGTGAGACGATTGCTGAAGGTGAATTGACGCCGCATGATATTTTGAGGTTGCGTGGAATTACTGAGTTAACGGCTTATTTAGTGAAAGAAATTCAGGATGTTTATCGTTTGCAAGGTGTGAAGATTAACGATAAGCATATTGAAGCAATTATTCGTCAAATGCTACGTAAGGTTGAAATTACAGCCTCAGGTGATAGTCACTTTACTAAGGGTGAACAGGTTGAGCGGGTTGTTGTGAGGGAAGTGAATAATAAGTTAGAGGCGGAGGGAAAAATTCCTGCTAGCTTTGAGTCGGTGTTACTCGGTATTACTAAGGCATCTCTGGCAACTGAGTCATTTGTTTCGGCAGCATCGTTCCAAGAAACGACTAGAGTGTTGACTGATGCGGCAGTGCGTGGGTTAAAAGATCAATTATATGGATTAAAAGAAAACGTTATTGTTGGGCGTTTGATTCCAGCGGGGACGGGTTTGGCTTTTCATGAAGCAAGGCGAGTGCGCCAAGCAAATGAGTTGAGTTCGATGGTGGCGAGTGAGCAAGGGAAATCTACTGAAATAATAGATGCTGAAGCAGCACTGAAGCAGGCATTGAATGCTGAATAAAAAAATCTTGACTTTGTTTGAGCAGGAATATAGAATGTCCTGCTCAATAGAGTTATCGTGAAATAAATGTAGTGTATATTTTGTACACTAATGAAATATGCAAGACGGAGTAATTTAATTTATGGCTACTATTAACCAGTTGGTTCGTAAGCCTCGCACTAGAAAAATAGAAAAAAGTAATGTGCCGGCGCTTGAAGCCTGTCCTCAAAGACGTGGCGTATGTACGCGAGTTTATACCACTACACCTAAAAAACCAAATTCCGCTTTACGTAAGGTTGCGCGGGTAAGGCTAACTAATGGAGCAGAAGTTAGTAGTTATATTGGCGGTGAGGGGCATAATTTGCAAGAGCATTCCGTGGTATTGATTCGTGGTGGAAGGGTTAAGGATTTGCCAGGGGTTCGTTATCATGTTGTGCGCGGAAGTTTGGATACCTCTGGGGTAGATAGTCGTAAGTGTGGTCGTTCAAAATACGGCACAAAAAAACCTAAGAACTAATGTTGGTGATATAAATGTCAAGAAGAAGAGCGGCGATAAAACGATCAGTTTTACCAGACCCAAGATATAGTAGCGTTACTTTAACCAAGTTTATGAATATGGTTATGGTTGATGGGAAAAAGTCAGTAGCAGAAAAAATTGTATATGGTGCACTTGAAGCTATTGAAGCAAAAGGTAATGCTGAGCCATTGGATGTATTTACCAAAGCCCTTGAGAATATTCAACCGCGTGTAGAGGTGAAGTCTAGACGCGTCGGTGGGGCAACATATCAAGTGCCGGTAGAAGTTCGTCCTAGTCGCCGTGTTGCCTTGGCAATGCGATGGATGATTGAGGCTTCTCGCAAAAGAAATGAAAAAAATATGCCGCTTAAGTTGGCGGGTGAAATGATGGATGCGGTAGAAGGGCGTGGTTCAGCAGCTAAGAAGCGTGAAGATACGCATAGAATGGCTGAAGCAAATAAAGCCTTCTCTCATTATCGTTGGTAAGAATTTAGGTTGTTGATATGACGCGTATAACGCCGATTGAAAGATATCGGAATATCGGGGTTATGGCTCATATTGATGCGGGCAAAACAACGACGACCGAACGAATCTTATTCTATACGGGGGTGTCGCATAAGCTTGGTGAGGTTCATGATGGTTCTGCAGTCATGGACTGGATGGAGCAGGAGCAGGAAAGAGGGATTACTATCACTTCTGCTGCAACAACTTGTTTTTGGTCGGGAATGGCCAAGCAGTTTGAGAAGCATCGTATTAATATTATTGATACTCCTGGTCATGTTGATTTTACCATCGAGGTTGAGCGGTCGTTAAGGGTTTTAGATGGTGCGTGTGCGGTTTTTTGTGCTGTTGGAGGGGTTGAGCCGCAGTCGGAAACGGTATGGCGTCAAGCTAATAAATACTCTGTCCCTAGGGTTGTTTTCGTAAATAAAATGGATCGGACAGGTGCTGACTATTTTAGGGTGATTGGGCAGATTAAAGAGCGTTTGGCAGGGAATCCTGTTGTTATGCATTTGCCCATAGGAAGTGAAGATGAGTTTGTTGGTGTTGTCGATTTGTTGAGTATGAAATCCATATATTGGGATGATGCCAGTATGGGGATGGTTCATAAAGAAAAAGAAATACCAGTTGATTTGTATGATTTGGCGATGGAGTGGCGTGAGAAGATTGTTGAGTCGGCTGCGGAAGCGAATGACGATTTAATGGAGTTGTATTTGGAGCAGGGAGAGCTTGCAGTAGATGATATTAAACTAGGCATTAGACTACGAACTATTGCAAATGAGGTTTCTCCTGTTTATTGTGGTTCAGCCTTTAAAAATAAGGGTGTGCAGTGCGTTTTGGATGGTGTAATTGAGTTTTTGCCATCTCCAATTGATATCAAGCCAGTTGAAGGGCATTTGGATAATGGTGGAGTGTCGCTTAGAAGTGCTTCTGATGAAGAGCCCTTTTCGGCCTTGGCATTTAAAATTGCAAGCGATCCGTTTGTGGGGAGTTTGACTTTTTTTAGAGTATATTCTGGTGTATTTAGGTCTGGTACTGTTGTTTATAATGCTATTAAAGGGAAGCGTGAACGAGTAAGTAAGTTGTTGCAAATGCACGCTAATAGTCGAGAGGAAATCTCTGAGGTTTGTGCTGGTGATATAGCCGCTGCTGTAGGCTTGAAGGATGTTACGACTGGGGAAACCTTGTGTGATGAAAAAGCAAAGATAATATTGGAAAAAATGGAATTTCCAGAGCCGGTTATCTCGATTGCCGTTGAAGCTAAAACTAAGGCAGATCAAGTGAAAATGGCAGAGGCATTATTGCGCTTGGCTAAAGAAGACCCTTCGTTTAAGGTGATTTCTGACGAGGAGTCTGGGCAGGTTATTATTTCAGGGATGGGTGAGTTACACCTGGAAATTATCGTCGATAGGATGAAAAAAGAATTTAATGTCGATGTTAATGTTGGATTGCCACAGGTTGCATATAGAGAGTCGATTAAATCCTCAGTTATGGAAGAAGGGAAATTTATTCGTGAATTAGGTGGTAAAGGGCAGTATGGGCATGTGGTACTTAAGTTAGAGCCGATGGAAAGAGGTTCTGGGTATTCTTTTGTTAATGAGATTGCAAGTGATCTAGTTCCAAAAGAATATATACCTGCTATTGATAAGGGAATTCAAGAGCAGATGAAAAATGGTGTCTTAGCAGGGTTTCCTGTCGTAGATATTAAAGTAACGTTATTGGATGGATCCTATCATGATGTAGATTCTAGCGAAATGGCTTTTTCCATCGCTGGATCTATGGCTTTTAGAGAAGGTTCGAAATTGGCCAAGCCAGTATTGTTAGAACCTATCATGAAAGTGGAAATTGCAACTCCGGAAGATTATATGGGGGATGTGGTAGGAGATGTAAATCGGCGTAGAGGCATAGTCTTGGGCATGGATGATACGCCAACAGGCAAGACAATTAACTGCGAAGTGCCGTTAGCTGAAATGTTTGGTTATGCAACTGACTTGCGTTCGGCAACACAAGGGCGTGCTACTTATAGTATGCAGTTTGAAAAGTATAATGATATACCTGCAAATGTAGCAAGCGCAATTATTGAAAAAACTTCATAAGAATTGATATTAAAAAAGGTATTGGCTAATGGCTAAAGAAAAATTTGAACGTACTAAACCACATGTGAATGTTGGTACGATTGGTCATGTTGACCACGGTAAAACAACTCTAACAGCTGCCCTAACAAAAGTTATGGCAGAAAAAATGGGCGGGGAAGTTAAAGCATTTGACCAAATTGATAATGCACCTGAAGAGCGTGAGCGTGGTATTACGATTGCAACATCGCATGTGGAATATGAATCAGAAACGCGTCATTATGCGCATGTTGACTGTCCGGGGCATGCTGATTACGTAAAAAACATGATTACGGGTGCAGCGCAAATGGATGGTGCCATTTTGGTTTGTGGTGCAACGGATGGGCCTATGCCGCAAACAAGAGAGCATATCTTGTTGTCAAGACAAGTCGGTGTACCTTACATTGTTGTCTTTTTGAACAAAGCCGACCTTCTTGCTGAAGATTGTGGTGGTGTTGGTACGGAAGAGTACAACGAAATGCTTGAATTGGTCGAAATGGAAATCCGTGAGATTCTTGATCAGTACGAATTCCCTGGTGATGATACGCCAATTATTGTCGGTTCCGCTCTAAAAGGACTGGAAGGTGATGATAGCGAATTGGGAACGCAATCCATTATAAAATTAGTCGATGCATTGGATAGTTATATTCCTGAGCCTGAAAGAGCAACTGAAGGTGCTTTTTTAATGCCAATTGAGGATGTTTTCTCAATTTCAGGTCGTGGAACGGTTGTAACCGGTCGTGTTGAGCGTGGTGTTATTAAAGTCGGTGAAGAAATTGAAATCGTCGGCATTAAGGAAACGGTCAAAACAACCTGTACCGGTGTTGAAATGTTCCGTAAATTGCTTGATCAAGGAGAGGCGGGTGATAACGTCGGTATCTTATTGAGAGGTACGAAACGGGAAGATGTAGAACGTGGCCAAGTATTGGCGCATGTAGGTACCATTAATCCGCATACAAAATTTACAGCCGAAATTTATGTTTTGTCAAAAGATGAAGGTGGTCGTCATACGCCGTTTTTTGATGGATATCGTCCGCAGTTTTACTTCAGAACCACTGATGTAACAGGGGCTGTAAAGCTTCCTGAGGGAACTGAAATGGTTATGCCCGGCGATAACGTATCGGTAGAAGTGACATTGATTGCTCCGATTGCGATGGAAGACGGTTTGCGCTTTGCGATTCGTGAAGGCGGACGTACGGTTGGTGCGGGTGTTGTTGCAACTGTGGTTGAGTAATAGTTAAAAGTATAGTATTATAATCAGTTCATAAAAAGTTAATGCGTGTAGGTCAGTGGCTCAATTGGTAGAGCAGCGGTCTCCAAAACCGCAGGTTGTGGGTTCGAGTCCCTCCTGGCCTGCCACTCGCATTAGTCATTAATTTCCTAGTTGTTATCAAAAAATCTAATGAATAGTCAGGCAAAAGAAGGTGCGTCTACAGTAGATGTTCTTAAATATGTTTTGTCTCTTGTGCTGATTGGTGCAGGCGTCATTTCTTTTTACCAGTTTTCAGAGTTTTCTCAGTTATACAGGGTTATAGGCATTGTTTTAGTTGTGTTGCTTGCTTTGGCTATGATGATGACGACTGCAGTGGGGCGAGGCTCATTGGGTTTTGCTCAAGAAGCAAAGCAGGAAGTGAGGAAGGTCGTTTGGCCTTCACGATCAGAAACGATGCAGACTACCTTGATGGTGTTTGCCATGGTTGTTATTGTTGGGTTGATACTGTGGTTTCTTGATATGTTCTTGTTTTGGGCGATAACCTCATTGACTGGAGGTTGATGATGGCAATTCGCTGGTATGTTGTGCATGCATATTCAAATTATGAAAATAAAGTAAAGCAGTCTCTAGAGGAAAAAATAAAAAGAGAAGGTCTTGAACAGTACTTTGGTAAGATTCTTGTTCCAACAGAAGAAGTTGTTGAGATGAGAATGGGGCAGCAGAGGAAAAGTGAACGCAAGTTTTTTCCTGGGTATGTTTTGGTACAAATGGAATTGAATGATGAAACTTGGCATTTGGTGAGAGATGAGCCAAGGGTGCTAGGGTTTATTGGCGGCACGTCTGAGCGTCCGGCGCCGATTTCGGAACAGGAAGCAGAAAGGATTTTGAATAGAGTGGAGGATGGTGTCAATAAGCCTCGACCAAAAGTTCTTTTTGAAGTAGGTGAAGTAGTACGTATTAATGATGGGCCATTTAAGGATTTTAATGGTGAAATCGAAGAAGTTAATTACGAAAAAAATAAACTACGTATCTCTGTGTTAATTTTTGGAAGAGCTACTTCAGTTGAATTAGGATTCGATGAAGTAGAAAAGAATTAATTGTAGATATTTAGAATAATACAAACGGTCCTCGTCATTTATTTGGTGGGGATTTTTTATCTATGGGGAGCTGAAAAGCGTTAGTACCCAGACTAGGAGTATATTATGGCTAAAGAAGTCACGGCATATATCAAACTGCAAGTTAAGGCAGGTGAAGCAAATCCAAGTCCACCGGTAGGTCCAGCACTAGGACAACATGGTGTCAATATTATGGAGTTTTGTAAAGCCTTTAATGCAAAAACACAAGACGTAGAAAAGGGTTTGCCTATTCCTGTTGTTATTTCGGTTTATAGTGACAGAAGTTTTACTTTTGTCACTAAAACACCGCCTGCATCAATTTTGCTTAAAAAAGCGGCAGGGATTGCAAAGGGGAGTAGTAATCCGAATACGGTAAAAGTCGGCACAGTGACTCGTGAGCAATTAGAGGCCATTGCGACAACGAAAATGGAAGATTTGAATGCAGTAGATATGGATTCGGCAGTTAAAATTATTGCGGGTAGTGCGCGTAGTATGGGTCTTGATGTGGAAGGATTGTAATGGCTAAATTATCTAAAAAAGCAAAGATTGTTAGTGAAAAAGTAGATTCTGAACGTCAATATTCTTTGGCTGATGCTATTAGCCTGTTAAAAGAGTTAGCGACGGCTAAGTTTGAAGAGTCGGTCGATATTTCTGTCAATTTAGGGATTGATGCAAGAAAGTCAGATCAAAATGTACGTGGAGCAACTGTGTTGCCAAAAGGTTCAGGGAAAAAAGTGAGAGTTGCTGTTTTTACCCAAGGGTCGAATGCAGAGGCAGCAAAAGAGGCTGGAGCAGATATTGTTGGTATGGAAGATCTTGCTGAGCAAGTTAAAAAAGGCCAGATGGATTTTGATGTTGTGATTGCTTCGCCTGATGCTATGCGTGTTGTTGGACAGTTAGGGCAGGTTTTGGGGCCAAGAGGTCTTATGCCAAACCCTAAAGTTGGTACAGTAACGCCTGATGTTGCTGCTGCGGTAAAGAATGCAAAGTCAGGTCAAGCTCGATACCGAACAGATAAAGCAGGTATTGTGCATTGCTCCATTGGTAAAATTACTTTTTCTTTGGAAGATATTCAAGAAAATTTAGAAGCGGTAGTATCTGACTTAGTAAAAGCAAAGCCTAGTGCTGCTAAAGGTGTTTATTTGAAGAAAATCAGCCTATCTACAACGATGGGGCCTGGTGTTGTTTTAGATCAATCAAGCATTACGCTTAAATAGTAAGAACAATTGTGGTTGCCGGCTTGTTTGGTAACCATCAAAGACCGTAGGTGCTAAAGCTTAAATTTGTAGCCTACGTAGATGGGAACGGAAGCTGGGAAACTGGCGAAAGACCCGTTGGGTGCATCTCTATTAATGAGGTGTGGTGTATTAATCTGATGAAAATCAGTAAAACGGAGAAAATTGTGGCCTTAGCATTAGATGGCAAAAAAGCTGTCGTAGAGGAAGTTGCTCCTTACGCCGCTAAAGCGCATTCTGCTGTCGCAGCTGAATATCGTGGGCTGACTGTAGCTGAATTAACTGAGTTACGTAAAGTCGCAAGAGAAACAGGCGTTTATTTGCGTGTAGTCAAAAATACATTGGCAAGACGTGCAGTCGAAGGAACTCAGTTTGAGTGTATGCAAGAGAAAATGGTTGGCCCATTAATTTTTGCGTTCTCAATGGATGATCCGGGTTCTGCAGGGCGATTGATTAACGATTTTGCAAAAACTAACAGTAAGTTAATTGCAAAAATTGTATCGATTGATGGTGAGGCTTATGACGGCTCAGAATTAGCGCGTCTAGCAAGTTTACCAACACGTGATCAAGGTATTAGCTTGATTATGGCGTTAATGTTAGCACCTGTTGAGAAGTTAGCACGTACATTACTGGCTCTTAAAGAGAGTCGTGATGAGGGTGCAGCTAGCACAGAAAGCGAAGCGGAAGCAGAATAAGCGTTTACAACCAGTTTAAAACTAATTATTTTAGAGGAATAGGCAAAATGGCAATCTCACAAGAAGATATCTTGGAAGCAGTATCAAACATGACTGTTATGGAAATCGTTGATTTAATTTCAGCGATGGAAGAAAAATTTGGTGTTTCTGCGGCGGCAGTTGCAGCAGCTCCTGCAGCGGGTGATGCGGCAGGTGCGGCGGCAGAGCAAACAGAGTTTGATGTTGTTATGGAATCATTTGGTGCAAATAAAGTATCAGCAATTAAAGCTGTTCGTGCTTTAACAGGCTTAGGCTTGAAAGAGGCTAAAGCAGCTGTAGAAGGTTGCCCTGTTACATTGAAAGAAGGTGTTAGCAAAGCTGAAGCTGAAGAAGCTAAAGCGGCACTAGAAGAAGCGGGAGCTTCAGTCGAAATTAAGTAATTTTTGACACAATATCTTTTTAGGCAATGCCTGTAAAATGGGCTGGTGATTACTTGAGTAGTCACCGGCCTTTTACTGTTTGTAATGACCTAAATTTAAAAAAAACCGACTCTTGAAAAAGGATAAGGAAGTAATATGGCCTACTCTTTTACTGAAAAAAAACGCCTTAGAAATAATTTTGGAAAAGCAGATGATGTTTTAGATGTACCTTATTTGCTGGAAACGCAAATCAAATCTTATGCAAGCTTTTTGCAAACAGGTGTTAAGCCTGCAAAAAGAAAAGATATTGGCTTGCATGCTGCATTTTCTAGTGTTTTTCCAATTGTCAGTCATTCTGGCTATGCAGTATTAGAGTATGTGAAGTATAGATTAAGTGAGCCTGTATTTGATGTACGTGAATGTCAGCAACGCGGAGCAACTTATGCGGCTGCATTACGAGTTGTTGCACGATTAGTCATTTATGATAAGGATGCTCCTGGTAACACAAAAGTTGTAAAAGACATAAGAGAGCAAGAAGTTTATATGGGGGAGTTGCCGTTAATGACAGATAACGGTACTTTTGTGATTAATGGGACTGAGCGAGTTATTGTGTCTCAGTTGCATCGTAGTCCAGGTGTGTTTTTTGATCATGATAAGGGCAAGACTCATTCATCAGGGAAGTTATTGCTTAATGCACGCGTTATTCCCTATCGCGGCTCATGGTTAGATTTTGAATTTGATCATAAAGATTGTGTGTTTGTGCGTATTGATAGGCGCCGCAAAATTCCAGCAACTATCTTATTGCGAGCATTAGGTTATGAAAATGAAGAAATGCTGGCACTATTTTTTGTAAATAATACATTTAGCCTAAGTAGTGAAAAAATTTCTTTGCATCTTGTACCTGAAAGATTAAAAGGGGAGATAGCAACCTTTGATATCAAAATTGATGACTCGGTTTTGGTAGAGGAAGGGCGTAGGATTACTGCCAGACATGTTCGGCAGTTGGAAAAATCTGGCCTTGAAATGCTGGAGGTTCCTAAGAATTATTTGCATGGCTGTATCTTAGCTAAAAATATTATAGATGAAACAACGGGTGAATTGCTTGCGAAGGTAAATGATGAGCTGACTGAAGAATTGTTGGATAAGTTAATAGCAGAAGGGGTTGCTCAAATTGAGACGCTTTATGTGAATGATTTGGATCGCGGTGCTTATATGTCTGATGCAATGCGTTTGGATAATACAACGAATCGCTTAGAAGCCCTCATCGAAATTTACCGTATGATGCGCCCTGGTGAGCCACCGACTAAAGATGCGGCAGAAAATCTATTTGGTAATTTATTTTTTACGCCAGATCGATACGACTTATCGGCAGTGGGGCGTATGAAATTTAACCGTCGTTTGGGTATTGATGATAACGTGGGAGATGGTACTTTAAGTAAAGAAGATATTATTAATGTTCTGAAAGAACTAATAAATATTAGAAATGGTAATGGTACGGTTGATGATATTGATCACTTGGGAAATCGTCGAGTAAGGTCAGTGGGTGAAATGATTGAGAATCAATTTAGGGTGGGATTGGTTCGAG
>Ga0256839_1005319_pt1 | contig 11973 bp, 11 predicted proteins | sample 354166metaG_FD_185968 | JGI IMG/M metagenome (GOLD analysis project Ga0256839, IMG submission 185968) | Hydrothermal vent microbial communities from Mid Atlantic Ridge, Atlantic Ocean - 354-166 | ecosystem: Environmental > Aquatic > Marine > Hydrothermal vents | place: Atlantic Ocean: Mid...
TCCCGCATTGTACGCCTGCCCCTCAACAAGGTAGGCTCACTCAACAAGATCAACCGCGCCTTTTCCGAGCTGGAGCAAACCTACGAGCGCGAGCCTCTTCCCGAAGAGCTGGCTAAGCAACTCAACATCTCTACCAATGAGGTGGAAACTACGCTGAGTGTTGCGGCACGCCACGTCTCGGTGGACGCTCCCTTTGTAGATGGAGAAGACAACTCCTTACTCGACGTGCTGGAGAGCAAAGGCCTGCCCGAAACAGATGAAAAGTTGGAGTACTTGGAGTCTTTGCGCCAGGAAATTGAACGATCCCTCAGCACGCTGACCGAACGCCAAGCAGACATCATCCGTCTGTACTACGGCCTGGGTATGGAGCATCCCATTTCCCTGGAAGACATCGGGGAGCGCTTTGATCTTACGCGGGAACGCGTCCGGCAAATCAAAGACAAGGCCATCAACAAACTTCGCTCAGCCAGCCGCAGCAAATTGCTGAAGCACTATCTGGGCGTGAAATAAAACGGTTGGAGTTGTCGCCAACGCAAATAAGCGAAATAGAAGAAGGCGTTTGTTTGGGGTGCTAACGCACCCCAAATTATTCCGCCGCGAATGTGTTGACTTCATTTGACAAGGAGCCTGCCTCTTTTTCGGAAGAGGGCAGGCTCCTTGCTTTGGGGCTTGTTCCAAAGCCCTCCCTTCCTTACAGCGAAAGAGGCCTGTTGATGCTTTCTTCCAAAGAGATGAAAGTCTCCGTTCGCTGAATACCCGGTATGCGCTGAATCTTGTCGTGCAAAACCTGCCGCAGATGGCGGGTATCTTTACAAACGATTTTGAGGAAAACGCTGTACATGCCGGTGGTATAGTGAGCTTCCACCACTTCCGGAATTTTTTCAATCAGGGAAGCCACTTCGTCATACAGGGAGTTGCGCTCCAGATAAATGCCCAAAAAAGCGCAAATGTCAAACCCCAATTGTTGAGGATCCACCAAAAGAACCTGGCCTTTGATGATGCCCAAGGCCTCCATCTTCTTTATGCGCACGTGTACGGTACCGGCAGAGACCAAAAGTTTTTTGCCAATTTCCGCATAGGAGGTTTTGGCATTTTCCATCAGGATAGCCAAGATCTTGCGATCCAAATCATCAAGGCTGGTCTTTTTGGATTTGGGCATGAGGTTCACCTAAAAAAAGAAAGGGGCCTTTGCGGCCCCTCATTTTGCTCATTTAATTCTCTTGCGCTCCTTGATACGGGCCTTCTTACCTACGCGATCCCGCAGGTAGAAAAGCCGTGCACGACGCACCTTGCCTCGCTTGAGAACTTTGATTTCTTGAATAGCCGGAGAAGCAAAGGGGAAGATGCGTTCAACCGCTACATTGCCCGACATTTTGCGAACAGTAAAGGTGCGCGTAGCTCCTTCTCCGCGAATCTGAATGACATCGCCCCGAAAAACCTGAATGCGCTCTTTGTTGCCCTCAATGATCTTGTAACTCACCGCAACATTATCGCCTGCGCGAAATTCGGGATAATTCATTTCACGTGCCAGCTCCTGCTGAACAAACTTGATGGGATCCATAAGGCTATAGTTTTATCTTGCACATCGCTCACGAGTATATTCGGGCGAGAGGTGCATCTGCCGTTCACATCAAACGGCGCGCAAAGGTAAAACTTTTTTGATTATTTCGGGAGTCGAGAGAAAAAAAATAGGCGCTTAAGCGCCTATTTTTTTATTTGCTCGTTAGGTCTTCAACGGTTGCTTGGGGGGCGTTGGTCATAACCGATTGGATACCATTTTCCATACCTGCCTTTGAGGCATACATCTGGCTGTTGCCAATAATTTGTTTGTTGGCAGCCAACAAGCTGAAATAAAGTTTGCCATTGGCCGCTTCTTTTACATCAAAGTTGTCTTTGCTGACAGCATTTTTCTTCACGGATTCTATGCCATTTAAGGCTCCGGACTTTGAGGCATAGCCTTGGCTGGAAAGAATAACCTGACCGTTACCGGCTTTCAGGTTGAAGTAATACTTTCCGTTTTTTTCGCTTTGAAACAGTTCAAACTTCATTGTTCCTTGAGTTTGGGTAAATGAAAAATTTCGGCGCTAAGGTAGAAAAATTTCAAGAATGAAAAGCACCATCCTGTTACATTCTCCTACCTTTGCCACAAAGATCGGGCAGCTAAAGCAGAGTCTTAAAGCTGAGGCCCTCAAAAAAAACAGACAGCCACGCTACCGTTTAAATTATACTTCTCGCTCAGACAAATCAACTCCATGAAAGCTTTTGCCCCTTCCGAATTAATCATCACCCCAGAAGGTTGCATCTACCATTTGAATTTGAAGCCCGAGGAACTGGCTCCTATCGTCATCACGGTGGGAGATCCCGCTCGCGTGCCCATGGTTTCTCGCTATTTCGATCAGATAGAGGTGAAAAAGCAAAAAAGGGAATTTTTAACCCATACCGGGCGTCTGGGCAAACAACGCATCAGCGTACTCTCCACGGGTATTGGCACGGACAACATCGACATTGTACTGAATGAGTTGGACGCCTTGACCAACATTTCATTTGCCGAAAGGCGGCCCAAAAAAGAGACAAGGGCTTTGATCATTATTCGATTGGGCACCTCGGGCGCCCTACAGGAAGACCTGCCTCCCGACAGCATAGTAGCCTCTTCCCATGGTTTGGGCCTGGACAGTCTGGCGGCTTTTTACCCCGACTCAAAAGCCATTCGGGAACGGGCTTTGGAAGACGCCTTTCTGGAAGAGTTTGAGGAAGATGCTCCCCCTTATTTTTACGCCTCGGCAGCAGACGAAAGCCTGTTGATCCGTCTAGCCGAAAATTTGCCGAAAGGCATCACCCTCACCAGCCCCGGCTTTTACGGGCCTCAAGGCCGCAGCCTACGCCTGAATTCTGCCTTGACCGAAGTGTTTTTTGAAAAAGTTTGCTACTTTCAATTTGGAGAAAGTCGTATCACCAACTTTGAAATGGAGACCTCTGCCATTTACACCCTGGCCAGGATGTTGGGGCATCGCCCGCTTTCGCTAAACGTCATTCTGGCCAATCGCCTCACCGGAGCCTTTACGCGGAATTACGAACAGGCCATTGACCGGCTCATTCGACACGCTTTGGAACGCATTGAACAAATAGACAAATAATTTTTGCCATTTTTCTTGCATAAAAAAGAAAAAAGCCGACTTTTGGGCCGTCAAAAGAGCAACCCTTCTAAATCGAACCCATTTGGTCTGTTTTTCAAACGAGGAAAAACGGGCTTTGCAAAGAGACAACTAACACCAAATTTATTCATTACAAAAGCTAAGTTCAAATGAGCAGCAAGGCACACCAAAACGGCAGTTTTTATCAAAGCGTGCTGAGTTTTTTTGACAAAGCCGCCAAGTACACCGGCCTGCACCCGGGCTTGCTAGAGCAAATCAAGGTTTGCAATGCCGTTTACAAAATGAAATTCCCCGTACGCATAGGCAATGAATATCGCGTCATTGAAGCCTATCGCGTACAACACAGCCACCACCGGCTACCCACTAAAGGCGGTATCCGCTATAGCCAACGCGTCAACCAGGAGGAGGTTATGGCTCTGGCAACCCTCATGTCCTTGAAGTGTGCCATTGTGGATGTACCCTTTGGCGGTGCAAAAGGGGGGGTAACCATCAACCCCTGGGATTACACGTCCAAGCAGCTGGAAAAAATCACCAGACGCTACACCACGGAGCTGGTCCGTCGCAATTTCATCGGCCCGGCCATTGACGTACCCGCACCCGATTACGGCACCGGCAGCCGCGAAATGGCCTGGATCTACGACACTTATCGGGCATTCAACAGCAACGACATCAATGCAGCGGGTTGTGTTACCGGCAAGCCGGTCAGCCTCAATGGCATACAGGGTCGCAATGAAGCCACCGGACGGGGGGTTTTTTACGGACTGCGCGAAGCCATGAGCTATGCCCCCGACATGAAAAAACTCGGGCTGACGACCGGCATGGAAGGCAAGACCATGATTGTTCAAGGCCTGGGTAATGTAGGTTCCCATACCGCAAAAATCTCCCAACAAGAGGGCGGTGTGAAAATCGTCGGAATAGCCGAATTTGAAGGGGCCATTTACAACCCCAAAGGCATTGACATCTTTGCGCTGCTGAAGCATCGCAAAGAAACAGGGTCCATCCTCAACTTCCCCGGCTGTAAAAACTTTAAACAAAAGCAGCGCAATAAAGTACTGGAAATGCCCTGTGACATTTTGGTTCCCGCCGCTTTGGAAAATCAAATCACCAAAGAAAATGCCCCGCGCATCAAGGCCAAAATCATAGGTGAAGCGGCCAACGGTCCCATCACCTCGGAAGCAGAAAAAATACTCCTTAAAAAAGGCGTGCTCATCATCCCCGATGTCTTCCTCAATGCCGGCGGGGTAACGGTCTCTTACTTCGAATGGCTGAAAAACCTCTCACACATGCGCTTCGGTCGCATGGACAAGCGCTTCAACCAAAACACCTACACCAGATTGATCGACCTGGTCGAGGAAATGACCGGCAAAACGGTAGGGCGCACCGAACGCATTTTCGTCGCCCGCGGAGCCGACGAAATAGACCTGGTGCGCTCGGGCCTGGAAGAGACCATGATTACATCTTATGAGCAACTACGCTCTTCCTTTAAGCGCAAAAAGGGCATTACCGACCTGCGTACGGCCGCTTTCTACACCGCCATCCAAAAAATTGGAAGCGATTATCTGGCCATGGGCATCTTCCCCTAAACAAGATAAAAGAGGGGAAATACGGCACGTAAGCTTCACGCACCCCAAAAAGGTGTGTGAAGCCTGCCTAAAAACTAAAAAAAGACTTAAAACAGTGCATAATTTCTAAAAAGTTCTATCTTTGCGTTCCTTAATTAAAAACATTCCCAAGGCCCGGCGATAAACGCTCCCCTCCATCTGCCAAGTTTGTTGCTACAGGCCATCACAAAATGAGTTTTTCCCATGGCTAAAAACAAAATTGACAAGACCGATTTGCTGGTGCTGAAAAGTCTGCAAGAAAATTGCCGAACCACTAATTTAGAGTTGTCTAAAAAGATAAAACTCTCTCCGGCACCAACCCTTGAGCGCATCAAAAAATTAGAGCGCATGGGCATTGTAGAGGGATACCACGCCAAGGTCAATCCCGACAAGATCGGATTAACCGTACAGACCTTCGTGTTCATCACCCTGGCATGGAAAAAGAAAAATGCCTTGCACAAATTTGTAGAAAAAGTGCAAGCCATTCCGGAAGTCATCGAATGCCATGTCGTAACCGGTGAGGCAGATGTCGTCTTAAAGGTCATCTGCAAAGACAAACAAGCTTATGAAGCCCTGTTGGTCAATCACCTCTCTCAAATCGAAGAAGTCGAACAACTGAAAACACAATTCATCCTTTCTACGGTGAAAGATTCAGTGCTTCTTCCCCTGGAATACGGCACGGCCCGAGCACGCCGCCGGCGCAGCAGGAGCAAATAAAGCCTGCTCACAAACAGGCTCAAAAACACCCTTCAACCAAAGTCACCTACTACATGAAAGGTAGCAACAAGCAAAGCTTGTTGTGGATATTGTTTCTCCCTGAGAAGGAGGCACAGGCCTCCTTCCTCTTCGGGAGCATGCACCAGTTTCCCGGCAGAGACTGGCCCCGTCGCGAACAACTCTTCGAACTGTTGAAGGGGAGAAGCTTGCATTGGCTGGCTACAGAAACAGCCCTCGATGAAGAACACAGCCTCTCCCCTGCCGACTTTGCCCAACAGGCCAAGAGTAACTGGACGCAACACCTACCTCCCCACCGCCTGCAAAAAATCCGCAAACTGCTAATCAAAAGCATCGGATTGGACCCCCTGCCTTTTGGCGCCCTACCTCCGTTTTTTCTTCTCCAGCAAATCCAACAACGATGGCTCGCCCGCTACGGCCGGCTGCACATGATGGACTTAGAACTGTGGAATTTTGCCCGGGAAACCGGACTAAGATGCCTGGGGCTGGAAAGCTTTGAGGAACACTACGGCCTGCTCAATACCTTGTCCACAGAGATGCAAATCAACTTGTTGCTCCAAACCACCCGCAACCTTCCCCGTAGTCGAAAAAAACTGCTGCACCTTTACCAACTCTACAAAGAAGAAAAAATCAGTCTGGTGTACAAACACGCCAAACAAGGCATGGGTAAATTGCGACATCAGCTGCTCTATCAACGCAACCAACTCATGGCCAAACGTATAAAGCAACAAGCCGAACAGGCTCCCGGACTGGCCGTAGTCGGTGCCGGGCACCTCAGCGGGGCAAAAGGCCTATTGCGCCAACTCAAAGCAAAGGGCTTCATCGTAAAGCCCGTAGGCAAAACCTTCTTATCTTTGCACAAACAACTCCTCCATGTCTGAAAAACTCGAAGTCAAGAAAATCCACCTGCACGTAGGCCTGGACGCTGATAAATTGCCCAAAAAAATCCAATGGGAAGCTGAAGAAACAGGAGACGGCTTGCAAGAAGCCAAGGCCTTTCTGCTCTCTTTGTTCGACCCCAAACGACGCGAAACCCTGAAAATCGATATTTGGACTACCGATTTGGAAATTCGCGAAATGGATTTCCTCATGTACAATACCCTTCGAAGCCTGGCTGACACCTACTTCAAAGCGACCCAAAACGCAGAATTAGCCAACGACATGCAAAAATTTGCCCTGTATTTCGGTGACAAAACAGGCCTTGCACCGGAAAACTCAAAGTAAACATGAAAAGCCTGCACCTCATCGTATGGGCTTTATGCATAACCCTGGCACCAAAAGCCATAGGCTATTCGGCCATGGAACCCGTTTTTTACAAAGTCAAAGCCCTGCCAGGCGACGGAGTTTACTCCCTCCTGCGCCGTTACCTGCTGGCAGAACACTCCTGTAATCATCGACAATTTTACACCCTCAACAAACTCCCCCAAAACGCCACCCTCTTCGCAGGCAAGGAGTACTTGCTCCCCATCCAAATCTATTCCTTCAACGGAAAAACGATCCGCACATCCATAGGTATTGACGATTATCCCCTGGCCAAACGCATTGAGGCCTACAACGACAGCCTCACCGCTCACGGCCTGCGTCCCGATTTTCGCAAAAACAAAACCCTCTGGGTGCCCTGGCATATTTTCAACTGCCCCCAAAAAGATTTGAACCTAGAAAAAGTTGAACCGCCTACCAATACTCCAACTGATGTTTCGAGAGAAAAAGTGGCCGAAGGCCCGCCTTCCGGCAAACACCGTCACTACCCCATTTTCGGAACAAAATACGAGTACGTCCCCTTACGAGATACCCGCCTCCAGGGCAAAGTCTTTTACATCGTTACGGGACATGGCGGCCCTGACCCCGGAGCCATGAGCAAAAAAGCCGGACGCAACCTCTGCGAAGACGAGTACGCCTACGACGTAGGCCTGCGCCTGGCTCGAAAACTGTTGGAACACGGAGCTATAGCCTATGTCATTGTAAGAGACCCCAATGACGGCATTCGAGACGAAGAATTTCTGGACTGCGATACCGATGAAGTGGTTTGGGGCAACAAGGCCATACCTTGGAGCCAGAAAAGTCGATTGAAGCAACGTTCTGACATCGTCAATCAACTGTACAAACAAAACAAAAAGGCCGGAATCGACTACCAGCGCCTCATCGTCATCCACGTCGATTCGCGCAATCGACGCCAACAAACCGATCTCTTCTTTTACTACTATCCGGGTAAAAACACAAGCAAAGCCTTTGCCCAACAACTACATCGCCTCTTCAAGGAAAAATACAAAATCCATCGGGCCTCCGGCCAATATCACGGAACGGTAACAGCAAGAGATCTGCACATGCTGAGAGAGACTCAAGTACCTTCGGTTTACATCGAGTTGGGCAACATCCGCAACAGCTGGGATCGCAAGCGCATCATGCCGGTTAGCAATCGCGAGGCCCTGGCCAACTGGATCTGCCAAGGCATACTTTCCGACTAAACAGAACCCCCTTTATTCTACTCCGGTTGCCAAAGACCGGCCGATTTGGCCCGAATCGCTTTGCTATAAAAGAATATGCCTTATCTTGTTGTTTCAAAATAGACCGCTATGCGAGCTCTTCTGCCCTCATCAATTCTCTTGTTCTTTTTTCTGTTTTCCACCTATCTGGCTGCACAAACCGGCACCCTTCAAGGAAAAATCACCGATGCCCGGACCGGAGAACCGCTGATCGGAGCAACCATTAAAGCCCGGGATGGGGGCACCACCACCGATACCCAAGGCCAATACAGCCTGGTTTTGCCGAAAGGAGCCCAAGACATCACCTATTCCTACTTGGGTTACCAATCCGAAACGCGTACCGTCATCATCGAAGCAGGGAAAACCCTGGAAGTGAACATAGCCCTGGAGGAAAGTGCAACCATCCTGCAAACCGCTACCATAACCAGCGGAAAATACGAAAAACCCCTGGGAGAAGTTACGGTCTCTCTGGACGTTATCAAACCTCGCTTGGTGGAGAGCATCAACACCACCTCCGTCTCTCAGGTCTTGGATAAAATGCCCGGTTTCAACATGATAGGCGGGCAGGCCAACATACGAGGAGGCTCGGGTTATTCGTACGGAGCTGGCTCTCGCGTACTCTTACTCATAGACGACATCCCCATCCTCACTGCCGATGCCGGCTTCCCCAATTGGAAAGATGTCCCTATCGAAAACCTCGCTCAAATCGAAGTGGTCAAAGGCGCCGCTTCAGCCCTTTACGGCTCTTCAGCACTCAACGGCATCGTCAACATCCGCACGGCTTTTGCCGGCAGCCAACCCGAACTGAAAGCTGCCCTATTCCATGGCAGCGTCTTTGCCCCGAAAAACAAAAACGCCTGGTGGTGGAAAGACAAACCTAAACCTTTCAGCACCGGAGTCTCCATGTCCTATAAACAAAAATTCGGCCGCTTTGACCTGGTAACGGGACTTTTCGCCCAACACGATCGCAGCTACAACCGAGGCGAATTCAGTTCCTACAAGCGATTCAACATCAACACACTCTATCGCTTCAGCGATCGGCTCACCGCCGGATTAAATGCCAACATCAATGGCGGACAAGGCGCCAGTTTTTTCTTCTGGAAAGATGCCGAAACCCATATTTACGAAGGCGCTGCAGGCACCTACAGCCGTACCCGCAACCTACGCTATAACATAGACCCCCGTCTCACCTATTTTGACCCTGCCGGCAACAAGCACAAGTTCCTGGGCCGCTACTATTCGGTAGGGAACGACAGCAACAACGACCAATCCAATGCCTCCAAAGTCTATTACGGCGAGTACCAATTCCAGAGAGCCTGGGAAAATATCGGCCTGATAAGCACCGCCGGTCTGGTCTATTCCGGCTCTTATGTGGAAGCGCCTTTATACGGCGATACCAGCTACACTTCCCGCAATATTGCAGCCTACATCCAGCTGGAAAGAAAATTCTTTTCCCGGCTCAACCTCTCTGCCGGGCTGCGCTACGAAGACAACCGCCTAAACAACCCGGGGTTTTCATACCGCAACAATTTCGGAGAACTCGTCCTGATCGAACCTTCCATAGAACACGAGGCTAAACCCGTCTTCCGGCTCGGGGCCAACTACCAACTGGCTCCTTATACCTATCTGCGCGCCTCCTGGGGCCAAGGGTATCGCTACCCCACCATAGCTGAAAAGTATATCCGAACGGCCTTTGGCGGAGTACCCATCAGCCCCAGCCCCGAACTGACGTCCGAAACAGGTTGGTCGGCTGAGCTGGGCTTGAAGCAAGGTTTTCAAATTTCCCGTTTCTCAGGCCTCTTCGATTTGGCCCTCTTCTACAATCGTTACCGCAACATGATGGAATTCACTTTTGTAGATTTCTTCCTCACCGGTTTTCAATCTCGCAACGTGGGCAATACTCACATCAAAGGCCTGGAAACCTCCATCATGGGGCAAGGTGAAATCGGCTCCCTCTTTGTGCAAATCATTGCCGGATATACCTACATCGACCCCCGCTTTGACCAATTCGATACCACAGCTATCCAAGGCGGACAAGAGCCCACAGAAGGCCAACTCAATGCGCTTAACTCTTCTGCCGATTACAACGTCCTCAAATACCGCTACCGCCACACCTTTAAACTGGACTGGCAGACCGACTTCCGCGCATGGTCACTGGGTATAGCTCTACAACACAACAGCTACATGGAGGCCATAGATGCCATATTTGAAGATTTGGTCGTGCCGGGCTTGGCAAAATTCCGGGAAAACGAGAACGGCAAAGGTGCTACCACGCTCAATCTTCGACTGGCCTGGCAACTCAACCCACACCACAAACTCAGCTTCCTGCTCAACAACGTCTTCAACGAAACCTATTACACCCGGCCGGGCAAATTGCAAACACCAAGAAATGCAAGCCTGCGATGGGATCTGAAATTCTAAAGCCTAAAAAGAAAAAAAGAACTTGATGAAGCGCAATATTTCTGATGATTTCTTAGAGTCAAGTAAAAACATAACTCGCTAATAATCAACAAGTTACAAAACATACTCAGGGTATTAGTAGCATTACTAGGCGGTGAAATAAGCCAAAAAAAGACACTTTTTAAACTTTACTTGGTGCTACCTTTGCAAGCACCATACATTTGCTTAGCTCTCCCCGGCAGGAACCTTTCTGCTTATGGGCTAAGTAAAAGTTATCTGTACTTTCAAAGTTTCTACAAGAAGTGCTTCCCGAAACGGAAGCACTTTTTTTGTCATCACAAGCAGCCCGCGGCTACTTCCGTTTCAAACCATAGAGATTTTGATGCAAAAAATCTTTGGGAAACTGTTCCACACCCGGAAAACCCAAACGAATATCTCTGCCCGAATAAGGCACATGAGCCTTGCCAAAGAGGTAATCCCATAAAGCCAGGCTAATGCCAAAGTTGATGCCGTAAGGATGCTCTTTCGGCAAATCGTAGGCGTGATGCCAAATGTGCATTTCCGGGCTGTTAAAGATTTTTTTCATGTAAGGCCCCAACAGAAAAGCACCGGCCAGTGTACTCAGCAAAACGGTCAGAAGTTGTACGTAAAGCGGAGCATTTGGCGAAAGCAAATGAATGTCTATGCTGGAAGTCGCTATAAGTAAACCAATTAAAAACCCCACTACGCCACCGGAAACTCGCCCCGAGACCGTGATGTTGGAATGGTTATAATGCCCAATGGCCAAAGCAAAAATGTGTATGATGAAAAAGTCGTACAAACCGATACCCAGCAGTGCCAAGGGAATGTACTCTATGCTGCGATACACCACATTTTCCATCCAGTGATAGCGAAGGTGAGCGGCAAAACCCATTTGCTCCACCGAATGATGTACCTTGTGAAAAGCCCACAAACGAGGATGCTTGTGCAACAAAATATGCACATTCCACTGAATAAAATCGCGCACCACAAAACCCACCAACAAAATGAGCCAAAGCGGTGCTCCCTGCAAAGGGTTAAACGACTGCAAGTCAAAACCGAACAACCGGTGAATCCCATCGTTAAAAAAGTTCACCACCACGGCAGAAGCAGCGTTGTAGATGATAAGCGAAAAGAGAAAAAAGTTGAAAAACATGTAAAACACGTCCAACCAAAAATCTTTGCGAAATTTAGGCTGCTCTTTTCTCCAAGGCCTGAGCCACTCCAAAGCAAAGAAAAACAGAGAAACGGCTATCAACCAATACAAGTAGTTGTGCCAGGAGGGATGAGTAACTTCATACCACAGGTACTGCGCATATCCCCGGTAAGCCTCAACAAAAATCTGCAGATACTTTTCCATGAAAACCCTTTTTTCAAGTACACACTAAGTAGTTCGGAAACCACTTTCAGCTCCGATCTCTCGCATTTACTAAAACACCGGCTCCGTGGTATAAAGTTGAATACGCCCCCTTTCTCCTGTTTTTCAAAAGGAATAGCACACCCCTACTTCGGCCCACTTAATGTGGCAATTTGTCTTTTACCAAACCATAAGTGAAAGTGCCCAATACAGCTCCCAACAAAACG
>Ga0256839_1005320_pt1 | contig 11972 bp, 9 predicted proteins | sample 354166metaG_FD_185968 | JGI IMG/M metagenome (GOLD analysis project Ga0256839, IMG submission 185968) | Hydrothermal vent microbial communities from Mid Atlantic Ridge, Atlantic Ocean - 354-166 | ecosystem: Environmental > Aquatic > Marine > Hydrothermal vents | place: Atlantic Ocean: Mid...
ATATTGGCGGCGGCAAGGTGCGGATCGAGGCGGTAGAGCACCATCTGGCACATGCCAGCAGCGCCTATCACCTGAGTGGATTCAAGGAGAAGACCGCGATTCTCGGCATCGACGGTAAAGGGGAGTATGCCACCACCTTCTTTGGCTATGGCGAGCATGGGCGCATCCACAAGATTAAAGAGTTCTATGATCCTGATTCCCTCGGCGGCCTCTATGGGGCGATGACCGAGTACCTCGGCTTCGAGATGCTGGATGGTGAGTTCAAGGTGATGGGCATGGCGCCCTATGGCGACCCCAAACGGTTTGATTTTTCCCGGCTGATTGAGTTTGACGAGCGTGGTTTTAAGGTCAATACCGAATTGGTCAATGTGATTGGCCTGCGGCGTTACAAAGATAGCAAAGGCAAGGGCTACTTCTTCAGCCCCAAGCTGATCGAGTGGCTGGGGCCAAAGCGAGAAGGGGATGCGATTGATGACCCCTACATCGACTACGCTGCCAGCATCCAGCATATTCTGGAAGAGGTCTCTCTTGGCCTGATCGACCATTATCTCGGCGATATCCTGAAAGATACCGGCAAGATCTGCTTTGCCGGGGGTGTGGCTCTTAATGTAAAGCTGAATCAACGCATCATTTCCCGACCGGATGTAAAGGAGCTTTTTGTGCAACCTGCCGCCTCTGATGCAGGAACCGCCATCGGTGCGGCCTCCTATGTGGCCAATGAGCTGGGAGATGAGATTGAGCCGATGGTGCATGCCTATCTCGGCCCCTGTTACACCACGGAGCAGTGTGTCAAGGCCTGCGAGCAGCATGCAGAAAAACCCAATTGGGAACACATCGACCAGGTGCCGCAACGGGCGGCAAAGCTGCTGGCCGATGGCAACCCGGTGGCCTGGTTTCAGGGGCGGATGGAGTTCGGCCCGCGTGCGCTTGGTAATAGATCCATCCTCGGTGCACCCAATACCGAGGGGATCGCCGACCGCATCAACGAGCAGATCAAATACCGCGAACGCTGGCGTCCCTTCTGCCCCAGCATGCTGGATCGGGTGGCCAGGCAGATGCTGAAAACGGACCATCCCGCCCCCTATATGACCTTCACCTTTGATGTGGCTGAAGGATGGAAGGAGCGGGTACCCGAGGTGGTGCATGAGGATGGCACCGCCCGCGCCCAGGTGGTGACTCGCGAAACCAACCCCCGCTATTACGAGTTGATTGAGGCGCTGGAGAAACATACCGGCAACGGCGTTATTCTCAACACCTCCCTCAACCGGCGGGGGGAGCCGATGGTCTGTTCGCCCACCGATGCGCTCAATATGTTCTTCGGGTCGGATCTGGAGTATCTGATCATGGAAGATGTGTTGGTCACAAAATAGCTGTCAGCAGCGGAACAATGTTGCACCTGGCACGTTGCATACAGCGCTTTCATGGCCGGAAATTTCTGATTGAGCCAGAGTATCAGTCACAACTGAGTGGCCTGGGCATCAATGCCGCAATGGATTGGGTGAACTATGCCAATGGCGAGCTGATTTCAGACTCGCCAATTACCCGTTGTTACCGCATCGCTTCAAACAGTGGCAGCGCCTTCTATTTCAAACGCTACATCTGCCCTTTTCGACGGGGAATCCAGTTTTGGATGCGTCCTGGCAAGGCAGCGGTTGAGGCTTGGGCCTACCGGCAACTGGTGGCACTGGGTATTCCGACACTGGATGTGGTTGCATTTGGTGAAGAGCGTGTTCTGGGTGTGCTGAAATCGAGTTTTCTGATTACCCGTGCTGTGCCAAACAGCCAGGATCTCGATAATTTTGCGCTGGGTAGCTGGTATCAGATGCCTGAGTCCATGCGGCGACAGGCCTATTGGGAGATCTCAAATCAGCTGGTGGCGCAGGCAAGAGTGGCGCATAAAGGGCGGTTCTTTCACCATGACCTCAAGTGGCGGAATATTTTGATCCACAAAGAGGGCGGACATTATGCAACGGTCTGGATTGATGCGCCTCGTGCGTCGACGATGCTGTTTCGTGAAAGACGAGGGGCTGTTGTAGATCTTGCCGGATTGGCGCGAGTTGCGGTTAGCCTGCTCAGCTGCTATGACCGGATGCGATTTATCTGCAGATACCTGGGGAGAGAGCGAAAACCAGGAGATGCGAAGCAGTTGTACCGGGAGGTCGCTGCCAATCTGAGCCGTCGGCCGCCCAAGCCTATTTCGCTACCACGCGAGTAGCTTTGCTTTTAGCTAGACGCTTCGCAGTAATTGCCCGCCACAGCCTCTTGGATTCTGGACTCAACTGCTGCTCTTGGCGATAGATTAGAAAAAACCGCATACGGTCAGTTAGCGACCAGTTGTCAGCATGGCGAGAGAAGGTGTCGAGGTCGCGGATAATTGCCTGTTGCCTGAAGGGTTGCCGGCGTGCCTTTTCGAGATCGATTAGGCGTACGTCAAACGCTTCCTGAGCCAGTGGTTTGATGAAGATATGTTTAGGGTAGAGGCAGCTGTGCTGCCATTTTTCTGCATGTAACCGGCGCAGTAGTCCAGCCAGCTTTTCAAACAGTGCTTTGCGTGCCTTGATAGAGGCCAGTAGCCCACCTTCGCCGGGCAGGAACTGGGGGGCATCCATTGGGGAGAAGCCTTCCAGTTCGCGGGTGAGCAGGATGCCCTGGTGGTCTCCATTGATCTGCCGCTGGCCAAAATAGATTGACTCCAGGGCTGCAACATTGAGTTGTTGAAAGCGGCGGATATTTTTGAATTCACGGGCAAACGTCGGGATGCCGCGGATCGGGTGCAGTGGTGATCTGCACATGTGGTTTTGTTGTCGCTTGAGAAAGAGACCGATCTTCTTCCCCTCTGGTGATCTCAGCTGAATGCGAGCGACACCACTCCAGCCTCCGCGCCGTTTGTTGGGTTCTTCGAACCACTCTGCATCCAGATTCCACAGGGCATCAAAGCTGTCCAGTCCATTCTGTTGCAGGATGGGCTGCCAACCCTTGCCGATAAAATCCATGGCTATTGAATCTTTAGGACATAGGTGCGCCACATGGCATAGTATTTGATGAAGTCCAATCTTGCCTTAATGGCTAGGCCGCTCTCTCTAAATTCGTCTTCAATCGTTGCCTGCGGGATCACGAAGCGGTTTTGATACTGCTTTCCTTTCCGCCTCGCCTCAAGCCGTTTGCGTTTCCAGGCAGCCACATTCCCATCTATCCAGAGTGAGATGATGATGGTATCTGAGGTCACTCTGGCCAGCTCAGTGAGTAATTTCATACGATCTTCATGCGCACCAATATGATGCAACAGGCGTATGCAGAAGATTGATTGAACAAAGTTATCCTCTACCGGCAGATCAAAAGCTGATCCCTTGAAGGTTTCAAATCGTTTTGCTGTCTCAGGTGGTCTGAATTTCAGTGCAGTATTAATCATGTCCTGGCTGTTGTCAGAGGCCCATAACTTGCGCTCCGGATCCTTTGCCAGCAGATCCCAAAAACGGCCTGTGCCGCAAGGCATATCCAGGATGCTCTTGGGATTACCGGCAATCTTGAGCGCTTTGGCGCAGACTTGATGATCACGCCAGTTGGAGAGGCGCCGCCAGAAACCCTGCTCATGTTTATCAAAGTAGCAGCGGGCGTGAGTTTCATCATACTTCTTGGAAAACTCTAGTTTAGTTGTTTCTGATTGTGTTCTGTTCATTTTGGATGAGGGATTGGGTAGGAGGTATCAGCCTTTCCAATGCTCTGGTATTGGCTGAATGTGTTGGTATTTTCTGGAATATGAGCACTAAAGTAAAGCATTATGTTATGTGTGCTTCATTGTAATTTTGCTGCATTTGAATTCTAATACGCAGCCAAGCAGATGCAGGTCGGGCCTTTTTGGCTTTTGGCTTTATGCTTTTGGTTGATTTATGACCCATATACGCCGCATTACCACCTGCATATCATGACAGTGCGGTAGCTTAAGAGAAGCGATTTTTGTGTAAAACACGCCCCCAGCTTTCCTGCTCAAGCCTCCGGTTACGATCCTGAAGAGGCAATGATTGCTGGCCATATCTAATGAGCGGAGAAAATACCAGATGGCACTTTTTTTGCTTCAGCGTGCTGGAGATGTGGAGCATGTTTTTCAGGCTAAATGCAGAAGTATCTGTAGGGGCAATGTGTTAATAACAAGAGATACCCCCACATAATTTTTACCTAAATCCTGCAATTGATCGTGCTTGCAGAGTGTAAGATATTGATTCGTAGAGTGAATGACAACTTTGAGTGTCATCCTTATTGTGATGGCCGAAAAGTTTCATATCGCTATACGGATCAATAGCTTGTGCTATGTGAGTGCGAGCACTTGCAGGATTTAGGTTTTATCTAATAGGCAGAATGATGAGCAAAGATCCAATACCCTGGAGCCAGCTGTACCAAGCGCGCAGAGAAGTCCAGAAACGCTATAAAAAAATATGGGATGTTCCCATTGCCAAACGTTACAGCAAAGTACTGTTTGACCATGGAGATGATAGCAGTGCCGTGTTGGAGATAGGTGCAGGAAGCCGGGGGCTGAGCAAGCGTTTGTCTGAGGCATGGCCTGATTCGACCTATAAGAGCCTGGATATTGATCGCACATATCAGCATGATTTCTACTCACTCGATGAAATAACAGGCGAGTACGACATTATCTGCATGTTTGAGGTGATAGAACATGTAAGGCCGGAGCAGGCATGGCAAATCTTGCGTAAGTGCAAAGAGGTTCTTAGGCCTGGGGGGCTGTTTTTTGCGACAACACCAAATATTTACTACCCGCCAAATTATCTTAGAGATGCTACTCATATAACGCCTTGGTGCTATGACGAGCTCGGTGCCATTGCACATATGGCAGGCTTTGAAATCCAGCAACTGTATCGTTTGTATAGCGATTCTTTGAGCGGAAAGCTGGTGCATAGAGTATTCATGTATCCATTGCATAAGGCGATGGGAATTGATTTCTCAAAACAAATCATGATTGTAGCTTCGGCTTAATGCATGTAGTTGCAAATATGGAATTTGATCTCTCAATTATTATTGTTAACTGGAATACCCGGGAACAGACGCTGGCCTGCATAAAAAGCATTATGCGTTATAAAGATGATCAGGCGTGTGTGCAGGTAATTGTTGTGGATAATGCCAGTGATGATGGATCACAAGAGGTGTTGCGTGAAATATCTGATAGGGTGGAGTTGATTGAGAATCAGGAGAACCTTGGTTTTGGCAGAGCAAATAACGTTGGTCTAAAAAGTGCAACTGGGCGTATTGTGCTTTTTCTTAATAGTGATACAGAGATAACAGAAGAGTTCATTCCCAATCTATTAAAAGAGTTTGATCTGCACCCTGATGTTGCAGCTTTTGGTTGCAAGATCCTTGGTTATGATGATGTGCCGCAGCACTCAGTAAGAGGCTTTCCATCATTAACGGCCTATCTTTATAGTGATACTCTAATTGGTGCGCTGGGGTTGTTTAAAGCCAGCTACGAGCAGTATAGAAGAAAGGATTTTAATTTTAATGCGTGGCAGAGAGTTGATATGGTGATGGGGGCAGCGCTCTCAGTTCGTAATAATGTCCTGAATGAAGTGGGTGGGTTCGATCCGCAATTTTTTATGTACTATGAGGAGGTTGATCTGTGTCGCCGTATACGTGATGCAGGCTACCCAATCGCATTTTCTCCCGTTCCGTTTATCTACCATATTGGAGGGGCAAGCTCAAAAAAAGACAAGGCGCATATGATGCTTGTGATGCGTCAGAGTTTACTTAAATACTTTCGCAAACATAAGCCAGTCTGGATGGTGAATCTTTTTCAGGCTCTGTTTAAGCCATTATTCTTAATAAATATACTCACCTCATATTTAAAGCTTGCTACCAAAGCAAGGTTGGCTATAGGGCCAACGAGTATTGAGCGAGCTGAAAAATATAAACGTCGAAAGAGAGTCTTAGGTGAGTTTCTCTCTCGTTATGCCATGCGATTTTTAGCAAGTTAGGTTTTTGCGATTAGCCTTGCGCGTCTTGTAAAATAACAAGAAATTAATTTGTAAAAGGCGGGTGCAAATGTTGCTTGTCTTGGATGTTTCAAAGGGTTCTGAGCATTTCCTCGAAAGTAGGCTTTAAAGAAAAGTGTCTTATGCAGTGGTCTCTTCCATGCCTGCCCATAGTCTGCATAAGATCACGCTGTTTGGCGAGTTGCATGATGGCATCAACCCACTCTTCATGATTAGCAGCCAGAAGCCCGGTTGTTCCATGCTGAACCATGGTGCTGTTAACGCCAGCACGGGATGAAATAACCGGCAGCCCGGCAGCCATATACTGAAGCACCTTTAGGCCGCATTTGCCTCGTGTAAAGGCGTTGTCCGGGAGGGGGGCTATACCGATATGGGCGGATGCCAGCTCTTGAGCCTCGGCCTCTGAAGACCATTGGATAGGCAGTATTTCCAGTTTGTCAGAATCCAATGAGAAGTCGGCAATAATCTTAAGGCGCAGGGATGGCAATGCCTCTGTGGCAGCCTCAAGAGCGGGAAGCACTGTTATCAAATGCTTTTTTGTCGAATGGCTGCCAATCCAGACGAGATCAATGGTAGAGGTTGGTTTGTCCGCCTGTATATTATATTTGTCGGTGTCTAGTGCAGTGGGGATGATTGTGACATTTTTATTAAACTGGAGAGCCTTGTCTGCTAAATAACGGTTGCCTGCCCATATCTGATCGCACAGAGGGAGTGTCGTTGCAAAGCGGCGCTCCCGGCCTGGCGAGGTCTCTCCATTGCTGTGACAAAAGATGGCATCGTCAAAAGTAAAGATCAGGTGCTGTGCAAAATGGCGAAGCAGATAGGCGAAAACATGCTCGAAGGTTCGTCGGACAATAATTACGATGTCTGCTCTTTTGGCTGAGTGGAGCAGGTGAAAATAACCGATTAAGGATCGCCTGATGCTAAGGTGTTCTACTTGGTATCCGGCCGCTTCAAAAAATAGGATAAAGTCTGTTGCCCGGTATCGGGTGGAAGAGGCATTTAATCCCTTCGAAAGGATGAGTATTTTTTTCTCCATATGGGATTGCTCAAACCGGGACTAATTAGTATTCATACTGTAAGCGGTGTATTGAATGAGATGATAAAAGCACGTGATTCAGTAATAATCGCGCTGTACTATAGCACACCCATTAGTTTTGTTGGTTGGGTAGGCTGGTGATCAGGTTGTCAGATGGCTTAGATCAAAGTTAGAGTAATCAGCCTAGACTTGGGGTTTGAAATACTCCATGAACCCTATGCAGCCTGGATAAAGAAAACCAATGCAAGCGGCCGTTAGGAAACGGACTGCTTGTTTGTCAATGGAACAAAGCCATAAGCCATTTTATGATTGAGTTTAAATGCACTATTAGGACAAAATCTTGTTTTTATTCCACCAAATAAAACCTAATGAACAACAAATTCGCTGGATTGCTGTACTTCTGAGTCTTATCTTCTCTCTGCTGGTAATTGCGCAGGATGAAGTGGTTAATTATGACGGTGCTCTCTATCTTATCGTTGCTGATCTGATAACCCAGGGTGAGTGGCAGGCGGCTTTTGCCCGCTATCCTTGGCCCTTTTTATCTATTTTTATCAGTTTTACCAGTCAGATCACAGGCCTGATCCCAGAGTATGCTGCCTATCTGTTAAGTATGCTCTTTTTAACACTGTTGGTGGTTTGCTTTATTGATTTTGTCCGCCTGCTGGGTGGGGATGCAAGAACCCAGATGCTGGCGGCTTTGGTGATCTTGAGTCTGCCCTATTTCAATGAGAGTCGAGATGAGATCCTGCGTGACCATGGGTACTGGCTCTTCTATCTGTTGGGCTTGCGATTTCTGTTTCAGCACTATCGAGATCCACATCTAAAGTGGGGGCTGGCCTGGAATGTTGCCATCTTAGCCTCTTGTCTTTTCCGCATGGAGGGGTTCGTCATGATGGCGCTGCTTCCATTTGTTCTTCTTATGCAAAGAGGAGTCCTATGGAAGCAGCGTTTCATCATATTTTTTCAGGCCAATGCAGTTTCATTGCTGTTGCTTGTTGTTGGCCTGCTGCTGCTCCCGCTGGTTGGAGATAATTTAGGCCGCCTGGGTGAGTTTTCCAGTCGCCTTGTTGATTTTTGGAATGCCATAACGATTGAGCTGGAGCAGAAGGCAGATGTGATTCGGCAGGGGGTCTTGCCAGAGCTGTCAGCAGACTTTGCCATGCAGAGTGTCATTGTGATCCTGGCATTGATTCTTGCTATAAAAACAGTCTCTGTGTTGTCACCGATCTACTGCATTATATTGCTATTGCCACCGTTATATTCCCGTCTGTCACTTCCAGATAGATTCTGGCCATTTGTTGCTTGGGTGGTTTTGGTCAATCTCGCTGTGCTGGTGCTGTTTATTCTCCCCACCTTTTTTCTTCAGGCGCGATTCACCATGCCATTGGTATTGGCGTCGCTGCTGGTGGTTCCTTTTCTTTTGAATGCGGCATGGAGTGTCTGGCAACAAAAGAGGAGTGAAGGCCGTTCTCCCCGGTTATTTCCTGCTGCCATGCTGGTTATTATGATAATGGCGGCGGATGGTTTGATTTCATTTGGTGGGTACTCAAAGCAGTACCATCGGGATGCTGCGGAGTGGATACAGCTTAACAGTGAAGCAGGTAGCCGCATTGTTACAACGGAGTCATTGCGTTTTTGTTACTACATCAACCGGGATCTGCCGTCTAATCAATACCGCAGATGTCAGTTTATTAATGAGCCTGAGTCGAATATGTCATTTGACTACTTGGCAGTTTATGTAAAAAAAGGGAGCAAGCCGCCAGCCTGGGCAAACTATCTTGAGCGAGAAAATCTTGTTGAGGTACAAAAATTTGAGAATAGACGTAATGATGGGATTTTCATTTATCAACAAAACCCGCAATAAACTTAAGGTAGGCATATATGCAGTTGCCCCATAAACAGTCTCTTTTGGTGCCGGTTATAGCGCTGCTTGTTTTAGTGGCCTGTAGCGAACCGGCAACAGAGTATCGTCAGAGCCTCTTCATTTTTGGTACGGTGGTGGATCTCAAACTGCGTGGCGTGAGTGACCAGCAGGCGGAGGAGGCGGTGCAGGTTGTGGAGCGGGCATTTCAGCAGATGCATCAGGATTGGCATGCCTGGAAACCGGGGGAGTTAAGTACGCTCAACCGCAGCTTTGCCTTGGATACGCCGCGCCCTGTTTCCCCCTTCTTGCTGCCGTTGATCACCCAGTCCCAGCTGCTGTTTGATCAGAGTGAGGGGCTGTTTAACCCCGCCATTGGCAAGTTGATTGCGCTGTGGGGGTTTCATAGCGATGAGCTGCCATCTGGCGTGCCCCCCTCCCCTGAGGCCATTGCCGCGCTGGTGAAGCAGGCGCCCGGTATGGATGATCTGGAGATATCAAACGGCCAGGTGCGCAGCCATAATCCAGCGGTGGCGCTTGATTTTGGTGGTTTTGCCAAAGGGTATGCGCTGGATATTGCGATCGACCTCTTGCATCAGCAGGGGGTGGAGAGTGCCATTGTAAATGCGGGCGGGGATCTCTGCGTCAGTGGCGATCACAGTGGGCGACCCTGGCGCGTTGGTGTGCGGCATCCGCAGGGCGGAGGGATTCTTGCCGCAGTCGATGCGCTGGATGGTGAGTGCCTGCTTACATCAGGCAATTACGAGCGATACCGGCAGTATGATGGGGTGCGCTATCCCCATATTATTGACCCCCGCGATGGCTGGCCGGTCAGGCATATTGCATCCGCAACGGTGATTGACCGGGATGGTGGCAGAGCCGATGCCGCAGCAACTGCGCTGACAGTGGCCGGCCCTGATGGCTGGTACCGTATTGCCAAACGCATGCAGCTGAAATATGTGATGCTGGTGGATGAGATGGGCAGGGTCTATATGAACCCGGCGATGGCTAAGCGGATCGATTTTCAGGGTGGTGCACCTGAAAAAATCATCATCAGTGACCCTCTATAGATTATACAGCATGAACAGGAGAGCAGAGTGAAACGAGTGGGTGCCCATGTCAGTGCAGCGGGTGGCGTGCAGAATGCCCCGCTAAATGCGATAGAGATTGGTGCGCGCGCTTTTGCGCTCTTTACCAAAAATCAGCGCCAATGGCAGGCCAAGCCACTGGATGATAAGCAGATTGAGCAATTTCATCTCAATATGCAAAAGGGTGGATTCAGACCTGCGGATGTTTTGCCGCATGACAGTTATCTGATTAATCTAGGACACCCCGAAGCGGAGAAGCGCCAAAAATCACTGGATGCCTTTATTGATGAGCTGAACCGTTGCCGGCAGTTGGGGCTTGTCTATCTCAATTTTCACCCCGGCAGCCATTTGCGCCTGATGGATGAGAATAGCTGTCTGGATCTGATTGCCGAGTCACTCAATCGTGCACTGGATACAACCGAAGGGGTAACGGCGGTTATTGAAAATACGGCTGGGCAAGGGTCGAATCTGGGCTATTGTTTTGAGCATCTTGCCTATCTGATTGAACGCATTGAGGACAGATCCCGTATTGGTGTCTGCCTCGATACCTGCCACGCCTTTGTTGCAGGCTATGATCTGCGTACGGATGAAACCTACCGAGAGACCATGTCTGCATTTGAAGAGATCGTGGGGTTTGAGTATCTAAAGGCGATGCACCTGAATGATTCCAAACCCAAACTGGGAAAACGTGTTGACCGGCATGAGAGTATTGGCAAAGGGGAGTTGGGAGAGGCTCCCTTCCGCTTCATTATGCAGGATGAGCGCATGGATGAGATGCCACTGATTTTAGAGACGATAGAGAGTGCGCTTTGGCCACAGGAGATCAAGTTGCTGTACGGGTTTAGCGAGTAGCAGCCAGTGAACCCTGGTAGATGCCGCCAAGAATAACGGGGTGGCGCGCCCCGGTTACTGAGGGCAGGTTGCCCGAAAGGCCAAGCAGGGTCTGCCGGGCCAGCCAGGCAAAGGCGATGGCCTCGACCCAATCGGGGTCTGCGCCATAACGGCGGGTGCTCTCAATATGGCATGCTGGCAATGCTTGCTGTAGCTGTGCCATCAATAGCGGGTTGTGGACTCCACCGCCGCAGACCAGCAGTTGCTGGCAATCAGGGGCGGCGGCTTTGATGGCGTTGCTGATGCTCTGCGCAGTAAGCGTCACCAATGTTGCTTGAATATCCACAGCTGTTATCTCTGGGTGCTGGCCTGTCAGTCTCTCCAGCCACGCCAGATTAAAATACTCACGTCCGGTGGATTTGGGGGGAAGACGGCTGAAATAGCCATCTGCCAACATTTGCTTGAGCAGGGCGGGATGGACCTTGCCGGTTGCGGCCCATGCGCCATCTTTATCAAAAGGCGTGCGAATATGCTGGGCAGCCCAGCTGTCCAGCAGGCAGTTGCCTGGGCCGGTATCAAAGCCGGTAACTGCCGCTTGACCCGGTGGCAGCAGGGTGATGTTGGCAATGCCGCCGATGTTCAGAATGCATCGGCACTGCTCGTTGCTGCCAAAAAGGGCGCTGTGGAGTGCCGGTGCCAGCGGGGCACCTTCGCCTCCGGCCGCCATGTCGCGGCGTCGAAAATCGGCCACAGTCGTAACCCCCGTCTGCTCTGCAATCCTGTTGGGATCACCTATTTGAAGCGTAAAGGGGTGCTTGGCATTGGGCCGGTGGCGGATGGTCTGGCCGTGGCTGCCGATAGCAGCCACCGCTGAGGGTGAGATATTGGCCTTGGCCAGCACAGCCTGAGCGGCTGATGCAAACTCATCGGCGGCCAGGATGTCCAGCTCGCCCAGCCGGTCAATCTCGTTATCTCCAGGGGTGGCCAGATTCTGTAACTGCCGTTGCAGTGGCGCAGGCCATGGATGGCTGTAGGTTGCTATCAGCTCGATATTGTCTGCAGGGAAGCGAACCAGCGCGGCATCAATGCCATCAACGCTGGTGCCAGACATCAGCCCCAGGTAGATCTTTGCATCTTCCATACTCATTTTGGTGGCT
>Ga0256839_1005321_pt1 | contig 11971 bp, 14 predicted proteins | sample 354166metaG_FD_185968 | JGI IMG/M metagenome (GOLD analysis project Ga0256839, IMG submission 185968) | Hydrothermal vent microbial communities from Mid Atlantic Ridge, Atlantic Ocean - 354-166 | ecosystem: Environmental > Aquatic > Marine > Hydrothermal vents | place: Atlantic Ocean: Mid...
CCATCTTCTGCAATAGAAGTAACTACCAGGTCTTTGGCAGCAATAGGATCTACTTTATTAATAGTAGCTAGTTTACTTCCTTTAACTATCCCAAAAGTGCCACGTGTAGCAGCTATTGCCGTACTTCCTAATGCTACAGCATCTAATACGGCTATACTGTTTTCTATCCATCTACCCCAGTCGAAGTCTTTTTCTGGATTGTACAGGCCATTATATTGAGAGAATAACTCATGCAGCATCTGTGCTCTTATAGCTGTATTATTATCAAACAGCCCCGCACTACCATCAATAGCTTTCATAGTAGCTTCTAAGAACTGCTGCAATACTACTCCACCAACATCCCTCTTTTCTTCTAATTTATCTCTATATACCTTTAGTACTTCTCCAGGCATAAAGGGACTATCACTACCTAAAACCTTTTCTCCAAATTCTCTGTAGGAAAGGGCAGCATTAAAAGGTATAAGAGATAGAGCAAAATCATTCCATGACCATTCTTTACTGAGTTCTTTCTGTACTTGCGCATCTATCCTACGATCGTCCTCAATAGAAGCACTAAGAGCTTCAACAAAAAGAGAAGCACTATTACGTTTTTCAGGAGTGTCTGCACGTTCTTCTACTTCCAGTGCTTTCTCTGTAATATACTCTGTACGTAGATCTATTATCTGAGAAGATTGTTTATTTACTATTTCAGAAATTACACGTTGTTTTTCCTGTACAGATACTTCTGGGTCTTGTATAAGTACTTGTAGATTATTTACTACTAAATCCTGATACTGTTCAGTATAAGCGCCTCGCAAGGCAGCAGACTCTTCATCCTCTCCTACAGTAAGTAGTTTATCTTTTATAGAATAGTACTGCTCTACTGGAGCTTCCTCTTCTGAAAGAGCTGCTACATAAAAAGCTTCATCACTAGCAGATTTTTCTTGCCACTTAACAGAAGGTACAACTTCTTCTTCCACAGAGAAGTCTTCTTCAGGATATTGCTCAAATGTTGTATCTTGCATTATGCCCCTATACTACCCCAATTCATAGAAGTTCCTGTACCACTCCCTCCAGTACTTCCCATACCTCCGGCAATAGTAGAGAAACCTCCAGCGGCACTAAACATAGACTGTCCGAAACCTCCTATAGCTCCCCATTTAGCAGAAGATTCCTGTGCGTCCGCCGCATTTTGATTGTACAAACTGGCCTGTTGCCCAAAATCTTGTACTTTCTGGGAGAATGCCAGATTACCGGAAAGTTGGGAAATCACTCCCTGTTGCCCTGCCTGTGCTCCAGAAGCTCCAGAAACGCCTCCTCCAGCCGCCCTGGCTGCTAGCATACCCCGTTTAACTCTAGCTTCCCTAACAGCCCTTACACGCTCTCTAGAAGCCTTTAGATCAGCAATACGCTGTTGTGCAGCTATAGACTTTTTACGCTCTTTAGCTGCTTTCTTAGTGGCTTTAGCTTGTTTATTGGCAGAGTAAGCAGCTACTGCTAGCCCTGCTACTGCTACATATACTGCTGCTGCTTGTGGCATAACAATCTCCTAAAAACACCATCTTTAGTATATACAAAACCATCTACAGGAACAAAGCCAAACGCTTTAACAAACTTTAATAACTTTATGTCCTTGGGTTCACATACTGTATAAATATTAATACCCTCTAAATTATGTAAAATAGCTTTCCATACTCTTTTACAATGTTTGTACGCAGAAGGAGTCCATATTTTAATATCACAATGTATTAATACTCCTATAGAATCTACATATTCTATAGATACTATACCTACGTCATCTTCATATATAGTAGGATGTACCCTCATGGTATTGTAGTTCCTGCTGCGGAAATAGCCCAGCCTAGTAAACGTATATTCTTTCCTGGTTCACTTTTTATGTATAAGGAAAGAGCTTTTCCTTTTCCCCTAAGTTTATTCTTAGTGGTTACTACAGAAAATCCATAATCAAAAGTATCATTTACATCAGCCGGGATATAATGTCTATTAAGTCTATATGCTTGAAAGGAGGTTCCCCACCTACCACTGTTTATAGAATCTGACCATCCCCACTGAGCCTGTACTAAACAGGAAGAGGGATTAGTATAATCTATACCATTTCCAGACACTGCATAGCCGTCCTCTGTCCTTTCAAAATGAAAGAATATATAAGGAACTTGCTTAGTACGCATAGTATCCCCATACAGTTCATATCCTGTATATAAATACGCAGGGGAATCTACGCCTGTAGAATCTTCTGTTTTCCAATCTAAAAATTCTAAGTCTTTATAATAAGAGAACGTAAAACCATAGGTAGCTGTAGGTATTAAGGTTAAATATTTTATACTTATAGGAGCAGTACCAGCTAACGCTGTAGTTGTCACGTTAACAGTATCCCCATTTACCTGCACATCAATACCATCCCTCACTACCATCTGTATATTATCAGCAGATTGTAATTTAACAGTTGTTATATAGTCTGCTACATAAGGAGAAGAGGTAGTTAGGGAGCTAATTTTAGTTTTATAAAAAGCTCCTAGTAAAGTATCAAATACTAGTTCTCTATTATACTTATAAGTATAAATAACGCCATCATAGGTACTATCTGCATTGTACAACCAAGAGACACGTTTGGTCGTAGCATCGTATATCCCCCGTGCGTGAAAACGTGCTGCTGATGGAATGTCAGTATATAAAGACTGTATTGTATTCTGTGATATATTAGAAGCTACTAAGTTACCAGATACCTCTTCGGGTTGTATAGTGTATATTCCGCCAACTGACCAATAATATATAATATCTTCTGCTACTACTATAGAAGTAGCATTCATAGCACCTACTGTAGATATACGTTCTAACTCTTGGTCGGTAGCTGTAAAACCTTTCTGTGTACTAAAGAGTCTCCATACACCGTTATCAGCAAATATAACGACAGAATTGGTGTAGGATACTATTTTATATATGTTACTAGCATCCGGTATAGTTACGTACCCTCCATCCGTATCTATAAGATCGGATACATGCTCTGAAGTAGGATCTGCTTCTTGGTAGCAATGGGATAGACTATCTAAATTATCTAGAGTTTTAGTAAAGAATATAAATCCAGTATAATTAGGAGATTTAGAGTCACCGCTAACGATAGTAGATACTATACCTGCATAGAATATTCTACCAGAATGAGCACAGGCTGTAGTTATAAAACCATTATCCGTGTCTAGTGGTACAGTTACGCCAGACTCTTCTAGTCTACTAGTTCCCCTAGAGAAAGCATCTATTATATACTTTCCTCTGGGAGCAGGAGTAGTACCAAAGAATTGTTTTTTTAGCAGGGCAGCAGAGAAAGCATCAGCACTGTCTTTTCCTAAATACTGTACATCTGCATTAGACGGAAAAGCTACGCTGTTAATATTAGCAGTAGTCCATCCTTGATTTAACAAGTTATATTTATGTAAGTCTGACAGAGTAGCAGGACGCTCATCTACCTTTAAAGCATCTTCAATACCCCATAAATCCCTAGTCTTGATACTTATGTCTGTCTTTGTTATAGTATCCGTTAGTGCATCATATTCTAAATAAAAAGGAGACGTTTCTCCTGTAGTAACTACTAACACACCATTAATAGCACTCATTTGATATATATGAGTACCTGTAGAAGACAGCGTTACTGGTAGTCCTCCATTTTTAATATTAGAAGATATAGCATCTTCTGTAGCATCCAGGAAGAATAGTTTAGGGCCTACCTGTACAACAACAAGACTAGTAGTTGCCTTATTATCTACGTTGTCCCATCTATAAGAAGCCACAGCATACGTTTCCATAGAACTAGCATTATAACTAGTATCTACTACACTATATAGATTTTCATAATCTATACCTAATTTACGATGTCTAGAACCGTCTCTGTTTATGACGAAGTTTTCTTCGTCTATAGAGGCATTCTCAGGAAATGTAAGAGGGCTCGCCTCTGTTATTATCCCCTTAATGAATGTACGATACTCTTTAGTTTGCTGCTGTTTTGGCATTTTTAGTAGCTTGGAATATTTGTATAGCTTTAGTAGCCTCTTGTATTGAGGTATATGCAGATTTTAGACAGAGAGGAAGTTCTCCTCCTCCTGCCCAGCATATACGAAAGCCATTAGCCCCGTCGGGACGTATATCTAGTACTTTCTTAGTTTTACTAACCATATTATTTCCTACCAAAGTCAGGAGTATTTAAAGACTTACCTGTGCGCCACTTCTCTCGGGCAGACCATGTACGTTGTCGGCGGCTACGCTGCTCTTCCTTTGCATTAGGAGCCTGTCGTAGCACATTAAAAGCTACACTCTTGGCTTCTGCTAGTAAGTAAGGAAAGTTTTTAGCAGGTAAATCAGGTATAGTGGCATCTGCTATACTGAGGGTAGGCTCCTTATAGACATACATCTGGGTCTTACTAGTTTGTAATGTGCTATCTACGTCACTATCATAAGAATCGAATACTAAAACTTCATCATTAAAAGAAGTGTAGAAAGAAGGAGCTGTATCAGTTATGATATTAAGCCTAATCCCAGAAGGGTCTGTAACTTCTAGTACATTACTAGCAGAACTATCTCTAGCATTTACCCTTAATATAAAATCTTCTGGATCTCTGTAACTTATGGTTGTGTACTGCGCCTTAGTACCTGTAGATTTTTGTTTATTATAATTTATCCACAGTACTTCTTGTACACCTGTGGGAATAGTCATGTGTGTAGGTCTAGCCGTAGTACCAGAAGCAGTAAGTTGTACTAATTCTTTTAGATGTGGCCAGTTTCTATTACTAATAATTTCTAAATACGTTGTTTTTACTATAGCTGCTATCTGTAAAGCCTCTACTGTGTCATTTATAGAATTAACTTCGTCAGAGTCTAAATCATTTAGAATATCTTGTACAATTTCTAATAGGGATAACTTAGCCATTAGGTTCTCTGTATGATAAAACTAACTGTAGCTTTTACTGTATTAGTAGAAGCACCATCTGTGATAATCTCAATAGCCTGTCCTGCTATTACACTATTAGCAGCAGAAGGAGTAGCACTATCTACACTACCCGCGGCACTACCCGTAATAGCTACTGTAATAGTTCCACCTGTAACTGGGGTTCCAGCTATTTCAAAGGTAAGTGACGCATCTGCTGTAGCAATAGCACCATCAATTACACTATAAATTTTAGTTATTGTTCCTGCATAAGGACTAACAATAAAGGTACTTCCTGCTGTACTTATATCTACTATACTAGCAGTAATTATATCTAGTGGTTTTGACCAGCTACCAGAACCTCCCCCGTCTGCTACATATAGTTCACCAGTAGAAGCAGCAGCAATACCTTTAGGTTCGTGAATCTCTGGATCAGTTATTACGTTATGTTCAATAGCCACTTATTATTCCTCAAAAATAGGGGCTTCCCTGCCCCTGGTTGCTGTTTTATGCGTCTGCCATTAGGCCTTGCGTTTCTAGAATATCAAGAATAGCATTAACCTTAGTGCCTAGGGCATTCAAGGCTGCCTCTACTTCAGTATCGCTAAATACAGCATTGAGAGCATGTGCTACAGAAGCATCTGCTACTAGCGGCTGCTGTGTAGCTATCATAGGATTATCATTAGCATCTGCAAATTGACAATCTTCTTTACTTGGATTAGCCATAAATAATTATCTCCTAATCTATTATTTAAGCGCCGCCAGGGCCTTCTGCAATATACTCAATGATTAGCCGTCCTTTACCAGTTAGCAAATCATCTACAGAAGGAGCTACTACCACTTCTACAGCATCAGCACCTACATCATTAGATGCTACTAGAGCACCAGTCCCCACCACATAGTTACCACGAGTGGCAATAATAGCTTCTGTAGCATTCGCTGCTGTAATTAGTCCGTCTGCATCTACAACACTTCTATCAGAAGACTTCTCTAGTCCTACAGTAAGATCTGTAAGAGCAGAGGTTGAGGTGAAACCTACCAAGATTTCCAACTTAGCTGACAGCACTTTAGCATAAGCAGGAATCACTTGCTCTAGGCTGCTATTAGTAGCACTAGAAGCATTTGGTAGATCATTATAATCAAAAACATAAACAAGCTCTCGTACCATACCTTTAGTACTAGGAGCTCCTCCAAACTTCTGATTGGTACTGCGAGGGCCGTAATGCGTAGTTACCTGCGTAATATTCGCTCCGGCTGGTTGTTCAAAACCCATAATATATCTCCTATTAGTAAGTGGATGGATTAGAGAGTAGAATACTCAGAGAGTCTACGCGCTGAGCACCAAATCCAAAGCGAGAAGTAACCTGGAATTTATCCTGTCGATTATCAGGATCTCTCCACCCTTCTGCTTTAGGCATACGTCTCCAGGCTTTCATAATAGGACGTACATTATCATCAAGTACACACATGAAGACATTAGCAACATCGCCTACTACTGTGGCAGTAATATTACCATCACGATCTGTAAGAGAGCCTTCTACAGAAGTTACCTGATGTAGACGATTAGATACGTAAATATCCCATCCATAAATATTCTTTACAAACTGATGATTGCGTCTAAAACCTTCTGTTACAATACCTTCAAACATAGGATTATTAGATACGTTCACTAGATTAGTAAGAGTATCCATAGTAAGAGCCACCGAAGGATCTACAATGGCAACACGACCGCCTTGGGGGTTATTAGCCTTATCAAAAGCAAAACGCTGGTATGCAAAGTCTTGAAGTTCTATTGCACGAGCAGTGCCATTAGCTACAAAACGATGCTTAACACCATTGACATTGTTAGCGCCATTAGCCGTCTGTGCAGCATTACAGGCTTTTAGAAACTTAGTTTCTACATCCTGCTGCAAAGCACGTACAGACTCCTGTGCTCGCATAGCACTAAGGGTTTCAATCTGAGCACCGTCTTCTCGTAGATCATCATTAATGTACCATGCATCACCAGTATACTCGGTAATACCTAGAGTAACTGTGCTGGTATCAATAGCATTAAAGGTAAGAGGTACATCCTCTGCGACATCCTGGATAGAGGCAGAACCTACGGATTTAATATTAAGAGTAGTACCAGAACCAAAGTCTGATACATCCCTAGTAAAGCTCTCAGGAAGCAGCTCATCATTTAGATTTTCCAAGATAAACTTGGAATACTGCTGCGCCTCAATGAAGGCAGTAGTATTAGTAGTATTTTGAGACATTAATATTCTCTCCTATTAAGTATTAACTAATTCTCCAGCCGCTTTCCACGCATTTACTAGTTGCTTAGAATTAGCTCCGTAAGGAACTTTAGCATCTACGGGAGTATCATTGGGCTGTAGATTATCTGTATTAATAGTTCCATCAGACTTAGGAACTGCAGTAGATGGCTTCAACTCAAAATAAGCTAGCACTGCTTGAGGAGATTTCCCTGAAATCTCTTCTAGGGTCTGTTGTCCCAAACCCAACTCATCGGCCTTAGCAATAAATACTTCCATTGCCTTATCACCAAAATGCTCTTGCAGCTTAGTAACTACCATCTTTTGATTGTTTGCCGTACTTCTTGCTACTTCTCGCACAGAAAGCTGCTTGTCTACTAGCTCAGCTACCGATGCTAAGTCAATACCTTCGTTGGAGGACGGGTCTTGTCTACTATCTGGTTGACTCTGGTTTTTAATCTGTTCTAGAAGCTCTTCAGTAGTTTGTCGCTTACTCAAGTCTTCTCTGAATGTAGAATTTTCTGATTCTAGTGTTTTAATATGCTCTTGTGCATTTACAAGAGCTTTTAAACCATCTTCTACACTTGCATATTTAGGAGTACCATCTTCATTAGTAATTTCTTTAAGAATCTCTGGTACTTCTACAGGTTCCGGGTCTTGGAACATTGGGTTGCCATCTGTCATGGTATTATTCCTTTCTAATAGTTATAAGGTCAATAACTTTCCGCAGGGTTCTCTGAACTCCTAGCCGGTCAGCCTGGTGCTCTGCCCATGCAGGTTCGGCATATAATGCCTCACTACTACTAGAACGAACACTACTTTCTAAATCCTTTTCCAATATCTTAATAAGTTTATTAAAATATGTCCTTGCTCTCCTAGCCTCTACATCTGTAAACTCCGTAGATAGCCTAGACGATTTCTTCATCAGTGCCCTCCGTACCATCAGGAGTCATCTGCTCAACTTCTAAATTCTCTTGTATCTGATTTATTAGACGTTGCTGTTCTGCTTGCTCAAAAAGAGCTACATTCTCTTGTATAATATCAAACTTCTCTAGTCCAAGTCCCTGTTCTACCATAACCGCCAACTTCTTAGAACTTGTATGAGGCATGATAATATTGCCTACAGGAGAATTATATATCATATTCAAATTCTGAAATAACTGTCCTTGTGCCTGGAAATGCTTAGCTCCTACAGGGCGTAATTTACCTACTGCTGTAATATCTTCTTTAGTAACTTTTAAGAATTCAATTACACCTATATCATCATCCATAACACGTACTAAATCGGAGCCGTTAATATTACGCCTAGCTACCTCTAACGCATTATTAATCAATCTTTCCATAAACAGTTCAAACGTACGTAGTTTCTGAAAGAACATCCTGTCTGCTCTACTACCCAGGTCTTGCATTTCAAAAGCAGTCTTTTCTCCAGGAGTACGTATACCCCGTACCTGAGCAGGCGCTCCTGCCATTTCTTCCATCTTCTGTTCTATGGCAGCAATGTCTTGCTTTGCGGCCGCTACGCCATTTAGATTCTTTCCTAACTCAATTACCTCACCATCATCCCCTAGAAAAATCTCTCCCAAAGGTTCGTAATTAAACTCTTCTACGTTGCCTCGAAAAGCTAGAATAGGTAATACCATCAGATCTAAGGCATCAGCAGATAGGTTTTCTAAATGGTCTATTCTATACTGCAAACCTACTAGATTATCAAGAGCACCCATACCATATAAGTTATCAGGGCGCTGTCTCCAGGCACAATGTTCCTTAGTTCCCTTACCTGTCCAGGAAGGATGTGGTATATCTCTTATAACAAAGCTACGATCAATAATAGTGATAAGACGATTCTTTCTTAATACACCATTACTATCATGTATATCCCCTTCAAATTCTAATATCTCTACATAAGAACTTTGAAAGTAATCTTGTAACGTACCAAAACCATCTACGGAGAAGGCTTCATTCTTAGCGCTGTCTGCTATATCAGTAAAAGATAGTTGATTACGTATAGCATCAGACTTACCTAAAATATCTAAATTATACCTATATTCAGGCATAGTTTCTGCTTGGTTACGTAGCTCACCCAGAGTTTTTATGTACCTAGTAATCTTAGGACTATCTTTAAAGCTACGTGCTACAGGATTAAATACTACATCATACAGACTGTGGCGTACTATACGAGGGCCTGTAAACCCCGGAACAATCTCACCATCTTCTGTTTCATGAGATTCTTCTACGTATTCAACATCCCCTATGGGATTACCTGTATCAATAAAGTCTAATACTAACTGAGAGATAGTTTCCTCAAACCCTCCTGCTCGTAGTTTATTATCCATATAGGCTTCAATAGCCTTCCTCTTTTCAGAGGATACAGAGTCTTCATCACCCCCTTCCCATATAAGCCAGTTGTCACTAGGAAACAAAGCTGCCATATAATTAGCATGGAGCGTATCCCTAATCTGTGTTAGCTTAGGTGTAGTAGTAGTGTTTTTCCAAGGAAGAGCACTATTACTAGTGTGTGAGGTATCAGTAGCAAATAAATAATTACGTAGCTCCTTGAGCTGTTCTATCTTTTCAGTACGTTTCATCTGCCACTGATAAAACATATCAGCAATATCTGTAGCTGTACGATCTCTATCGAATAAGTCTGTAACTTCTAATACTTTACCAACCACTAGCAAATACCTCCAAAGCGTTTATGGTATACTATATTACTTCTTTTAGTAGCCATATTACCTCTGTATGAAGGAGCTACTGCTACATCTACTGCTGCTGTAAGAGCATCCAGTACATCATCATGAGGCGGGTGTTGCATTATAAGTTCTTCTTCTAGTATTTGGCAATTACCACCTTTGTAATGCCACATTTGTAAATTGTCATATCTAGGAGAAAGGGTAGCTGTTATTCTTTCTTCCTTAGTGCCCATGTGCCTAGAAGGTCTGTATTCATCTATACTAAGAATTAAACCATTAGGTTTAATATAGCTAGTCTTTAACTCTTTTACAATAGCTTCCTGTGCTACTGTTACTTCTGCACGTAGTTTTCGGAAAGACCATTTGGTATACAGTTTTAGTATTTCTTTAAAATAATCACCTATGCTACTAGTCTTAAATCTCACTATGTCTAGTACGTAGTAGTTATTATTACTATCAACTCCTATCACTACGATAGCTGTGTAGTCTGCATGCTTCTTTAGAGAGAATGCAAAATCAATAGCAGCAAATACATTCAGTTTATTGTGTTTATAGAACCAATACCCATCCGTCTGTTCTATATGTTTTCTGTCATAATATTGAAACTTATCACTACTTATTTTGGCATTGGAAGGGTCATTGGGATTATTATAGTACTGAGCAAAAAACTGAGTACTATCAATATACTCAGCCCGTTTCTTAGCAAGCTCATTGTCGTCAAATCCGAAATACCGTCCATCAGTTCTTGCAGTCTTTGGCCACAAAAACTCACCGTCTTCTTCCACCACTCTCTGAAACACTTCATATAAGGGACGTTTATCTATTAATTCACCATCTTCATATACGTCTACCATACGTTCTTGTATGACAGCGTATATATCTTTTGGATGATACCTAGTGCCTACTGCTATTGTTCTAGCCCCAGTAGTCTTAATAGAGGCTAGCTGTGAATACATAGTCTCTACTTTACGTCTTCCTTCCTCTGTATATGCATTAAGAGGAACTACAATATCATCTAGAAATATCCAATTAGCATGAAATCCTGTTATATTAGTAGTGAGGCCTGCTGCCTTCACTGTAGGATCTCGTACGCCTTCTTTAGCTCTATCTGGATGATCTACCATAATCTCCATGGCAGACCATTTAGCTCTCCTTCCTTCTTCTGGATCTAGCATATTAGGCCAGAAGCGTTTATACACCTTACTGTCTAGTATATTCTTAATAGCATATAATTGTTTTTCTGCTAAATCAGCAGTGGCTGATACATATAATATAGTTACCCAAGGACATTTAGTTATTACCCATGCTGCTAATACGGCTGCACAATGGCTCTTTTGATGGTCTCTGGGTAGTAGGCAGAGTTGATTGTCTAAAGCGTCTTCTCTAGTCCACCATTGAAACAATTCTTCATGTACTGCGCCATAAACTCTAGTAGGCAACACTAGTCTTGCAAAATATAATAAATCATTTAAAGCTCTAGTCCTAACGTCTGCTAGTTGTTTATATTTATATTGACGTTTAGTAGGCATTAATGAAATGATTCCATACGTGCTATATCTTCTGCTAAGTCTTCTTCTATACGACTCAGTATCTTAGCTTCTTTAGCAACTTTAGCTTTAGAAGGCCTACCTCTTTGGTCATTCTTTTCCCAACCTTTATCTGCTAGCCATTTATTAGAAGAGATAGCAGACTTACTGTCAGAATTACTATCTGCTACAATACTATCTATAGACTCAGAACGTAGCATAACTTCTAATTCAGCTCTCCATTCTTCTACCTTTACTAGAAACCATTTACAATTTGCTAGCATGTAGTTCCAATGTGACCAAGAGCCAAACAAAGCAATAGCAGCTTTATATTCTGTAGGATCTTTTGCCATTAGATAGATTTGTCGAGCACTCTTATATCCTTTATAAGTATCTTCCTTTAGGGTATAAATAGGAGGGTACTCATCCCTTAGATGAGGAGCATTTGTTTCAAAGAACAAACTACGTGTTCTATATCTCCCCATATTGTCTTTCATTTTAAATATACTCATACAGGAAATCTTGGCTTACTCCACTCAGTGATAACATCAAGAGACGGATCAACTGTGATGGTTGCCTCTACAGTAT
>Ga0256839_1005322_pt1 | contig 11971 bp, 8 predicted proteins | sample 354166metaG_FD_185968 | JGI IMG/M metagenome (GOLD analysis project Ga0256839, IMG submission 185968) | Hydrothermal vent microbial communities from Mid Atlantic Ridge, Atlantic Ocean - 354-166 | ecosystem: Environmental > Aquatic > Marine > Hydrothermal vents | place: Atlantic Ocean: Mid...
GCTGCTGGCCCGTTTCGCCGGCCCGCCGGTCTTGGACTGGGTGCTGCTCGGGGTAGGGGAGGATGGCCACACCGCCTCCCTGTTCCCCGGTTTCGAGCCGCCGCCGGAAGCTTGGGTAGTCGCCGTGTTCGACGCCCCCAAGCCGCCGCCGCGGCGTTTGACGTTGACCTACCGGACCTTTAGGGGTGCTGCCCGAGTCGCGTTCCTGGTCACCGGCCCGGCCAAGGCGGCGATCGTGTCAGAGATTTTTACACGACCGGATCGTGCCCTTCCCGCCCAACGTATCTGGCCGCAGGAGCGCCTGGATTGGTATCTGGACACGATGGCGGCTCGGTGTTTGAGTCGGGAAAGAGAAGGCGTTCCACCCAGTCAGACTGTTTCCGAGCCTTTTGGTTGTCAATAAATTTTACATTACCGTTTCCTGATTTTTTGGTGTCGCGACGAATCTTTTTTCTAGTTATTGATTCGATGGGGGGTTTTTGTGTTGGCATTGGTTTTGCTTAATTTGGGGTGGGCGCACGTCGTGTGTCCGAGATGTGTAGTGATATGAGTATTGAACAAGGAGTTTTTCCCATGAAATCTTTGGCCCTGGCGGTATCGTTGGGCCTGGGTGCCTTCGGCAGCGCCGAAGCCTTCGTCATTGATACCTTCGATACGACCAGTCAGAGTGTGGCCGCCGACGGCAGCGACACCACCGCGGCTCCGGAGGCCGTGGGCGGTTTCCGCACCATCGAAATCACCAAGGCCGGTCCCCTTGGGGCTACCGCCTCGGTGCTGGTTCCTCCCGGTATCTATTCCCACAGCGCTGACGCTTTGACCGCGGCCACCAGCGTGATCACCTGGGACGCCAACGGTGCCGGCCTGGGTGGCGTGGATTTGACCGACAGCCTTCTGAATCCGGAGTTCGTTCTGAGCGTCCTTTCCATCGACGTTGGTGGAATCAATCTGAGCATCTCCGTGACCGACACCGATGGTGATTCCGACACCCAGGCGGTGCCTGTGCCAGCTAGTTTCACGGCTCCGGACACCTTGACCCTGGCTTTCTCCGCCTTCGATCCTCTGGTGGACTTCACCAGCATCGACAGCATCTCGCTGACGGTCGCCGGTGACACGGCCTCCGACCTGACCCTGGACCTGCTTCAGACCCAGGGTACCACGCCGCCTCCGCCTCCCTCCGTGCCGGAGCCGGGTGTGCTGCTGCTGTTGGGCAGCGGTCTGATCGGCCTGTTCGGCGTGCGCGGTCGCAAGGCATCGGCGTAAGCCGGCCGTCCTGCGGTTCACAGGCAGGCTGCGGCGGACGAAAGTCCGCCGCGGTTTTCCCGTGCGTGAACGGGAGAAATCCGTTTTTGGAGGAAGAGTGATGGGCAAAGATAAGACGAGGTGGCGCGGCCTCTGGCCAGCGCTGCTGATACTTCCTTGGTTGCTTGGTTTCAGTGGTTTGGCGTCGGCCGCCACGGTGCTCGACAGTTTCGACACATCCCAGTCCCTGGTGGACGATACCGCCGACGGCGCCGGGGCTTCCGCCAGCGTGGGCGGTGGCGCCGATCCCACCATCGTGGGAGGCGAGCGCGACGCCTATGTGGAGCTGTTGTCAGGGCCCACCCAAGTCAAGCTGGACATCGTTTCTCCGCCGGGCTATTTCGCCTTCAGCGCCGATGCCTTGGCGACCGGACGGGGAATGGTGCAGTGGGACGGTCCCGACAACAGTATCACCCTGAACCCCACCGGGCTGGGAGGAATCGATCTGACCGAAGGGGGGACGGTCAACCAGTTTTCCATCGTGACGGTGTTTGCCGATCACGACCACGAGTTCCGCATCACGATCTACAGCGACGCCAATCGCTGGACCGAAGTGACTTACCTGCGGCCGGCCACCAATACGGCGGTCACGGAGCTCTATCCCTTCGCCCATTTCACCGATCCCGCCCTGTGCGGGACGGTCAATCCACTGCCCGGGGTGGTGTCGGTGGCTTGCGGCAGCCAGCCGGCCGATCTCACCGACGTGGGGGCGGTGGAACTGGCGGTGGACCCCGCTGGCAAGCGGCCGGAACTGGACTGGGTGGTCGACCTCGTGGAAACCGCGTCCACCTGCACGGGTGTGATTGGGGATTACGTGTGGCACGACATGAACCGGAACGGGATTCAGGATGCCGGGGAGCCGGGGCTGAGTGGCGTGACGGTGGTGCTCCGGGATGGGGGTGGTTCTGTGGTGGCCACGGTGGTGACCGATGCGTCTGGGCGTTACCAGTTCACGGGTTTGTGCGCGGGCACCTACACGGTGGATGTGGACGAAGGGACGGTGCCGGCGGGGTTCGTGCCGGCGCAGGCGAACCAGGGAGGTGACGATGCGCTCGACAGCGACTCGGTGAACGGTGATCCGGTGACGGTGGTGTTGGGTGGTGACGACACGCAGGACTTGACCGTCGATTTCGGGTTCGAGTCGCCCTGCACGGGTGTGATTGGGGATTACGTGTGGCACGACATGGACCGGAACGGGATTCAGGATGCCGGGGAGCCGGGGCTGAGTGGCGTGACGGTGGTGCTCCGGGATGGGGGTGGTTCTGTGGTGGCCACGGTGGTGACCGATGCGTCTGGGCGTTACCAGTTCACGGGTTTGTGCGCGGGCACCTACACGGTGGATGTGGACGAAGGGACGGTGCCGGCGGGGTTCGTGCCGGCGCAGGCGAACCAGGGAGGTGACGATGCGCTCGACAGCGACTCGGTGAACGGTGATCCGGTGACGGTGGTGTTGGGTGGTGACGACACGCAGGACTTGACCGTCGATTTCGGGTTCGAGTCGCCCTGCACGGGAGCCGTTGGGGATTACGTGTGGTTCGACGAAGACCGCGATGGTATCCAGGATCCCGGCGAGTCGGGCATCGATGGTGTCACGCTACGCCTCAAGGACGGTAGCGGTACCGTGCTCGCCACGACCACCAGCGGTCCCAATGGTTATTACCAGTTCGCGGGATTGTGCGCGGGCACCTATACGGTGGACGTGGACGCAGCCACCTTACCACCGGGTTATGTGGCCAGTCCGGTCCATGCGGGTGGCGATCCCACTCTGGACAGCGACGGTAGTCCGGTGACGGTGGTGCTGGGTGGCGACGACTCACAGGACTTGACCGTCGATTTCGGTTATCACGCGCCCTGCAGTGGGGTGATCGGTGATCTGGTCTGGAACGATCTCGACGGCGACGGTATCCAGGATCCTGGCGAGCCGGGTATCGCCAACGTCACCGTCTATCTCAAGGACGCCCAGAACACCCTGATCGCCACTTCCATCACCGATGCCGACGGGGTGTACCGCTTCGAGGGCCTGTGCGCCGGTGATTACCGCGTCGAGGTGGATCCGAACACCTTGCCGGCGGATTTCGATCCGAGCCCGAGCCGGGTGGGGGGTGACCGTAACGTGGACAGCGACGGCAGTCCCGCCCTGGTGAGCCTGGCGACCGACGATGCCGTCGATCCCAGTGTCGATTTCGGTTTCGTCAAACGGGTCGGCTGTATGCTCGAAGTCGTCAAGCAGTGCCAAGTGCTGAAGCAGGGCAGTGCCGACGACAGCGACAAGGATTCGGACAAGGATAGCGATAAAGACAGTGACAAGGATTCGGACAAGGACAAAGACATCGACGACGGTTCGGATGGTACCGGCGCCGTGGTGAAGTATTTCTACACCGTGCGGAACGTCGGCACTACCGAAGTGTCGGGTATTACCGTCGAGGACGACGTGCTCGGTACCGTGTCCGGAAGTCCCATCGCCTCGCTGGCCCCTGGCAGTGACATCGTGCTCACCGACGAGATGTTCATCGACCGCACCACCACCAACACGGTGACGGTGACCGGCAACGGCGGCGCCTGCGTCGCCACAGACACCCTCACGGTGGAAGTGCGTGACCGCAGCAGCGGCGCTTGGGATTCCGACAAGGACAAGGACAGTGACAAGGACAAGGACAAGGACAAGGACAGTGACAAGGATAAGGACAGTGACAAGGATGGCGACAAGGATTCCGACAAGGACAAAGATGTCGACAGCGGTGATCCCGCCGAGCCGTCGGACCACTGCGTCATCTACGTCGATGGCGATTCTTACTGGGACTCGGACAAGGACAAGGACAGCGACAAGGACAAGGACAGCGACAAGGACAACGACTCCTGATCTCGTCATCCTGAAGCGGTGGGTGTTTCCTCGGGGGACACCCGCCGCCCTTTGGGGTATCATTTTTTTCTGGGAGCCCCCTGAGCGGGGGCTTCTTGCTTGCCGGAGTGATGTCTATGACGTCCGCATCCATGATCGCCGGCGAACGACCGCGTTGGCGCCGTAATTACGGATTGCCGCTGTTGGTCGGTATCGCCCTCAGCGTCGCCCAGTTCGTGATGATCCGGGACTTCGTGTCCATCCTCTACGGCGAGGAAGTGGTCATCGTACTGGTGACCGCCTCGTTCTTCGTCGGGCTGTCGGTCGGTTACCTGTTGGCGTTACGCCTGTCCCGGGAGGCTTTCCGCCGGCTGTTGGTGGCGGCGATCTTTCTCCATCTGACCTTTCCCTTTTCCTACCGCTGGCTGGCGGCCTGGCTCGCCCGGGTCGATGCCGGTGGTATCGGCTTTCTGGCGTTGCTGTTTCTGTACGCCCTGCTGTTCAATTCGGTATTTGCGGTTTTTCTGCCCCGGCTGATCGAAGCGGCCGATGCGGACGAGGACGCAGAGGCGGATCCCACCATCCGCCTGAGACGGTACTACGGCTTGGAACTGGTAGGGTTCATGATCGGATTTGGCGTGGTGGCCCTGTCCTGGAACCGCCCTGCCGTGTTCCTGCTGCTCCCCTATTGGCTCGTGCTGGGGGGAATTCTTCATCTGGTTTTGCACCGACCCTGGCTGACGTTGACCTACGGCGTCCTCGTGGCGGGGGTGAGCCTCGCGCTCGACCGGGTCGATTACCACAGCAGCGCCTTGCTATACCGTGACAAGCACGGTATCGAGGGTGCCCGGGTGCTGTATTCGGTCAACTCGCCCTACCAGAAGGTGGAAGTGGTCGCGAATCGGCAGGGGGATCGTTATCTCTATCTGGACGGTCTTCTGAATCTCAATTCCACCGATCTGGCGGGGCTGAACTATTACATCGCCGAGATCCCCGCCCGCCTGATCCGGCCGCGCGAGCTGCTGCTGATCGGCAACGGCACCTTGTCGTCGGTGAAGCGGGTATATCCCTTCGCCGGCCGGGTGACTTCGGTGGAACTGGATCCGGGCGTCCTGGAGGCCGGCTGGCGTCACTTCACGCCGCCGGAATCGTTGCGGGGCCTCGACCGTTGGACGTTGCACGTGGACGACGGCAAGCATTTTCTGCGGCGATCCCGGACGCGATACGACCTGGTGGTCGTGGACGTGCCGTCGCCGCTGACGGTGCAGGAGGCTTATCTCCACAGCGTGGAGTTCTACCGGCTGGTGCGGTCGCATCTGACGCCCCGGGGTGTGGTGGCGGTTCAGTTGAGCGGACCGCTGCAGCGTAACGACCGCACCCCGGCCCGGGTCACAGCGGCGTTGCGGCAGGTGTTCCCCGAAGTGATGGTGCTTTACAGTCGTCGGGCCAGACGCGGATTCGCCTACGGGGCACGGCGGTTGCCTTTCGACGCCGCGGCGGTGCGACGTGTCGCCCGGGGATACGAGAGACGTTTGAAGGTGATCGCTCCCCATCAGGTGGATCGCTATCTGACCCGGGCGGTGCCCCTGTCGGTCAATCACCTGGATCTGGTGTTGCGCCGGGGATGGGAACGGTTCACGGACAGGTACTTTCGATGATCGGCGTTCATCTGGCGGCGTTCGCGGCCCTGACCGGTTTGCATCTGGCGCTGCTGCAGTTCTGCTATTTCTTTCTGCTGCTCGTCAACGTCACTTCCACCTACGTCACCTACATGACCGTGGTGCTCGCCTGGATGGCCGGCACCCTGGCGGGATTGTGGCTCCGGATCGGGGCCGATCTGGCGTTGATCGCCGGGGTGGCCAGTTATTACCTGGTGTACGGCCTGGTGATCGCCGATCCTTTGTCGCCCTACCTTTTGCCCATGGCGGCACTGGGGGTTCTGGTCACCGGAATCTGGGCCGGCCGTTTCTTCGTAGTGATGCAGCCGGCGTTCGGCCGGGCCGACCTGCTGTTCCTACACGAGAACAACGGTTTTCTCGTGGGCGTCGTCGGCGTGTTTCTCGGCTTCACCCTCGGAGGGCAGGCGTTCCTCCTGGCGGCGCCGTTGTTGTCCTTGCTGGTGTTGCTCGGATATCGGCTCTATTTGCGGGATCGTTCCATCGCCACGGAACCGGTCCGGGAGGAACGGCCGGCGGGGAAGAGGTTTTCCGGGACGGTACGGTGGCTGGCGGAAGCGCGACAGGGCGTGCGCCGTTTTGGTCTCTTCATGGCTATCGCCAATGCGGCGGTTCCCGTGGGCATCTTTCTCTACGCCGGTGTCACGGGACGGGATTACGCCCCCTTGTTCTGGAACGAGCATACCTTCATGACCTGGTTTTCCTCGGTCCAACTGGCGCTGATCGGACTGGTGGCCTGGCTCAACCGGGAGGCGGCGGCCTTGCTGCAACGTCTGGCACCGTCTCAACCCGCTCGTCCCTGGATCTGGTGGATTTTCATGGCAGGCTTCTTCTTCCTCGCTCTCGACGAGCGCTTTCGGATTCACGAACAGGTGCGAGACCGGTGGCTCGAGCCCAGCGGGCTGTTCACCGGTTTCGAGTATGTGCGTCCCGGTGACGTGGGGTTGTATCTCTACCTCGTGGCCGGTCTGTCTGGCATGTGCCGTCTTTCTGATCGTCGAGCTGCGGCGTTTTCCGCCGGCCCTGCAGTGTTTCGCTGCGGCGGTGGGTTGTGCCGGCGTCATCGCCGTGATCGATGCGCTGCCGCCGGAGATCGTGGCCGGCTGGCCGGCTCATCGTTTCTGGGAGTCGGCGTTCGAGGAAAGTGGTGAACTGCTGGCCCAATTGTTCTTTCTGCTGTCTTTCCTGACCGTCCTGCAGGGGCGCTTGGCTGTGATGGAGCGGACCTTGCGCGCCGAGGGGGATTCACCATGAGCGGCGAAGCGGTGGTGGGAGAATACATGCGCGGGCTGTTGCTTCGGTTGGTGATCGCCGTAGGGCTGTTCGATCTGTGCTATCCGGTGGCGGTGTTCGCTTACGCCCAGGGGATCGGCCAACCTTATTGGCGTTTCTTCACCGCCGAGGGCAATTTCACCGCCTGGTGGTCCAGCCTGCAGCTGCTTCTGCTCGCCCTGGTCAGTTGGACGACCTATCGGTTCCGAGTGGTGGCCGCCGCCGGTGATCGTACCGGAGTGGCGTGGCTTTGGTTGATGGCGACAGCGGCTTTCCTTCTGTTCGCCGTCGACGAACGTTTCGGCTTCCACGAGTGGTTGCGGGATGCGATCTTCCGTCCCTTGGAGCTGTTCACCGGTTCGGCCTACGTCATCGACGGGGACGTGGGCTTGTATCTGTTCCTTTCGCTGGGCCTGGCGACGCTGCCCCTCTGGTGGCGGGAATTGGATCATCCCCCGGCCCAGTGGTTTCTGGTAGCCGCGCTGGTGTTGACGACCCTGGTGGTGGTCATCGACAGTCTGAACACCCCCACGATTCAGCGGTTGCCGTTCTGGCGCTTCTGGGACTACCCCTTCGAGGAAGTGGGAGAAGTGTGGGCCCAATGGTTGTTTCTGGCGGCCTTCGTCAGTCAGTGGCGCCGTTGGCTGACGAACGAGGCGTTCGGGCCGTGAGATTCCTGGAAGCCTTGATCGATCCGCAACGGCAGTCGTGGCCGGCGTTGCGGACGGCGTCCGTCCAGCTCGATTACGGGAGCCTGACCGCGCTGGTAAGCGCCCTGGCCAGCCGCCTCGCCGCCGAAGGGATCGGGCCGGGGGAGCGGGTTCTGGTGATCTGTCCCAACGGCGCCGAGCATCTGGTGGCAGTGTTGGCGGTGTTGTGGCAGGGCGCGGTGGCCGTGCCTCTCGATCCCGGCGTCGGTGAGTACCGGCTGCGGGCCGTCGTCGCCGATGTAGGGGCGGCGGTGACGCTGACGGACACCGTCACCTCCTTGCCGGGAGAGATCGCCGACGTGCTGCGTTTTCGGATCGAGGATGGCCGTGTGCTCTTCTCTGAAGGAGAAACCGCTTCCACCGCTCTCCAGGCCGCTCCGGCGCTGGTATCGCCGCAAACCTTCGCCTTCGTCCGCTATTCTTCGGGTTCCACCGGTCGGCCGAAGGGGGTGGTGCTGGATCACGCCCACCTGGACTGGATGGCCCGTGCCCTGGCGGCGCGTTTCGGCCTCGACCGTTCCCATCGGGAACTGGTGTTGACGCCGATGGCCTATTCCGGCGGTTGGCAACGGGTGGCGACGACCTTGTACGTGGGCGGCTGCGTGTTCGTGCCCGACGGGCCGCTATCGGTGCCCGCTATGGTCGAGGATATCGCCCGCTGGCGGATCACGGGCTTCTTCACGCCGCCACCCTTGATCCGTGCCCTGTTGACCCTCGAGGGCGATGCTTTGTCCGTTGCTCTCGATTCCTGCCGCTGTGTCGAGATCGGCAGCGCTGCGTTGGGAGCGGAGATGTTGGCGGCCTGGTTGGCACGGACCCGGATCGACAGGGTGTGGATCCACTATGGTCTGACCGAGTGCTCCCGTGCCACGTTGCTGGACGCCCGCCGGCATCCGTCGCGCCTCGATAGCGTAGGCCGGCCGCTTCCGGGTGTCGAGGTTCGGATCGTCGATGGGGCGGGGCGACGGCTCGAAGCGGGCGAGACCGGTGAGATTCAGGTCCGTGGTCCCCAGCAGGGCCGGGGTTACTGGCGAGGGGACGGGTTGTCTCCGCTGGCGTCGGCGGGCGGCTGGATCGCCACCGGGGACGAGGGAGTTCTGGACCGGGACGGCTTTCTGGTCTGGCGTGGACGGCGCGACGAGCGTATCAACTGCGGCGGTCACAGTTTCTTCCCCGCCGAGGTGGAGGCGGCGTTGGGACCGGTCCCGGGCGTGCGTGAGTATCTCGTCGCCGGTATGCCGGATCCCCGCGGTATGTTGGGCGAAGTCCCCTGGGCCTTCGTGGTACCGCTGGGGGAGGCCGCCGAGGCGGTGCGGGCGTTTTCCCGGCTGGCGCGGCATCGCTTGCCCGCCCACCAGGTGCCGCGCTGGGTGGTGCCGGTCGCGGAGATCCCCAAGATGCCCTCTGGCAAACCGGACCGGCGCCGGACCGTGGAACGTTATGGCAAGCAAGGAAATCGACATGGACAAAGGTGAAATCGCCGAGCAGATCCGGGCATTTCTGGAAACCGAGTTCCCCAATCCCGGGGTGCGTCTGACCGACACCACCCTGTTGTTGGAGGAATGGTTCGTGGATTCGATGGCCATCGTCGAAACGGTGCTGTTTCTGGAGAAGCGTTTCGGCGTGCGGATCGACCGTCGCGACATCAACGGCGAACGTTTCCGCACCGTCGCCACCCTGGCGGAACTGGTGGTCGAGCGTCGCGACGGCTGATCCATGGCCGGTCTGCTCGGGAACGTTCCGATCGACGACGACCGGCGTCGCGCCCACGACCGCCACGACTGGCGGGTGGTGGTGGCGGTGCTGGCGGTTCTGGGGATCTATCTCTATCTGTTCACCCATGTCGCCGACGCTTTCGGCTGGCCCCGGCCCCGCTTCCTGGCCTGGCGCCTGGGATGGCATCCGGCCCACGTCTTCGACCGGGATCACAACGTCGATTCGACGGTCGGCGTGACCTTGGCCCAGAACTGGCCCAGTAACGACGACGAGCGCCTGGTGTTGTTCCTGATCATAGGCGGCGCTTTCCTTTCCGCCTATTTCCTGCCCTTGCCCTTCAAGCAGCCGGCGCTGGTCGCCTGGACCGGGCTGGCGCTTCTGCTTCTCTACGGGATCCGGGCCACCGCTGGACTGTTGTGGTGTCATCTTTGGGTCTATTTGGTGCTGCATCCCCCTTCCCGGCCGGAGGGGTTGACCTTCGTCGCCGGTCTACTGGCATACGTGGCGCTGTTGGCCGGCGCCGGCGGGGGAGATTGGGCGGTGGCGGCCTTGTTGCTGGTGACGTCCTGTCTGGGCCACTGGCTCGGTTATCGGTTCGTGATCCGACCGTTGCTGGACCGTCCCCGGCCGGCGGCCTGGTTGCGGACGGCGGTGGTCCAATCGGCGATCCTCACCGTCGGGGTGGGGGCGATGCTTCAGGGGTTCGGCGCCGGTGAATGGTCCCTGCCGCTGGGCGTCCTGTTGTTCTTCTGGCAGTGGGAACGGCTGATCCTTCATCACGTGGATCACAAAGATGGCCGAATTCCCGAGCGCTTGCCGCTGTGGCGCTTCTTGGCGGTGTTCTGGAATCCCGGCGTGCTCCCCAACTGGAATTGGGGCGTGACCATCGGCCAGGGGTATAGTTACGTCCACAACAATTTCCTGTGCGAAGACAAGAACCGGCTGGTGCTCAGCGGCGTGCGCATCTGGCTGGTGGCGTTGCTGTACCTGGTGTTCTGGAACGAGATCCGCCACCTGCTGGTGGCCGGGTTCGAGGCGGCGGGTATTCCGGTGTACCGGGCCTACACCCGGGAGATGGTGCGGCATTTCATGGCCGGCGAAACGGTGACCACCGCTTCGGTCCTGGCCACCACTTTTCTGGATCTGACCCGCTGGACCATGCTCTGGGCCGGTGTGGTCCATTTCAAGGTGGGCGTCTGGCGCGTCTGCGGTTACCGTATGGATCCCTACATCAACAAGCCCTGGCTGGCCACCGATCTGGCCACCTTCTGGGCCCGTTTCACCTTCCATTACCGAGAATTTTTGGTGCGGGCGTTCTATTATCCGGTGTTCTTCCGCTGTTGCCGGCGCCGTCCCTATCTGCGGGTGCTCGTCGCCACCCTGGCGGCGGCGGCTTTCGGCAATCTGGTCTGGGGCCATGTGACCGAGCGCCTCTATTATCGAGGATTGAAATGGGAGCACGTCACGCACGTGCTGGGCACCTGGCCCTATTTCGTGCTGTTGGCGCTGGGTATCGCCGCCTCCCAGATCTATCTGTTGAAATTCCGGCGCCGCCGCAAACCCTGGACGCTCGATCGCCATTTGTGGAAGGATGTGGTCGCGGCCTATTGTATGCTGCAGTACTATGCTCTGATCCATATTTTCGCCAGGCCGGCCGCCGGCAGCTCGGTCTGGGATTTGGGGCGGTTGTTTCTGACCGGTTTCGGAATCCGGTTGCCTTGATCGGGTTTCGCCTGGGGCAAAAAAGGCGGCGATCGAGCTTGCCTTCGGTTTCGAAAGGGTGCTAACCTTCATAAGCATATTCTGATTTTGAACGCAGCGGTTGAGAGGAGTGCGGCATGAGCGACCGAATCGATACGAAACGACGTCATCTGTTACGGGCGATGGGAGCCGGCCTGGTGCTGGCGGCGGCCAAGCCGGTTTTTCCGGTGATCTTGAAACCCGGGGCTTTCAAGGGTTACAAGCGGGAAGCGACCGCCGCCTTCGCGCCGGACGTGGAAATCGAACTGGTGGCCGCCCCCGGCAGGGCTCAAATCCTTCCCGGGCCGGCGACCCGGGTATGGCGTTACAGCGCTCGGGTGGTCAAGGGCGATCCAGGCGCCGTGATCCCCCTCCCCGATACCTATCTGGGGCCGATTCTCCGGTTTCGCACGGGACAACGGGTGCGCATCACCCTGCACAACCGCCTGCCCCAGCGGTTCATCACCCACTGGCACGGCATGCACGTGCCCTTCGAGGCCGACGGTCATCCCAGCTACGCCATCGGCCCGGACGAATCCTACGTCTATGAATTCAAAGTGGAAAACCGTGCCGGGACCTATTGGTACCACCCCCATACCAACATGGTCACCGGGGCCCAGGCCTATGCCGGCCTCGCCGGCTTGATCTACGTCGACGACGACGAGGCCGATCAGGTGCCATTGCCCCGGGGTGATTACGACGTGCCCCTAGTGCTGCAG
>Ga0256839_1005323_pt1 | contig 11969 bp, 8 predicted proteins | sample 354166metaG_FD_185968 | JGI IMG/M metagenome (GOLD analysis project Ga0256839, IMG submission 185968) | Hydrothermal vent microbial communities from Mid Atlantic Ridge, Atlantic Ocean - 354-166 | ecosystem: Environmental > Aquatic > Marine > Hydrothermal vents | place: Atlantic Ocean: Mid...
AGCCGGTGGAGAAGGGAGACCTTTCCATCCTGGTACAGGCAACCGGCACGGTTGAACCCATTGACCTGGTCAAGGTGAAGGCGGAGGCCTCCGGCAAGATCGTGGAGATGAACGTGGAGGAGGGCCAGTTCATTGAAGCGGGGACGGTGATTGCCCGCCTTGACCAGACCGACCAGCGCATCGCCCGCGACCGGGCCAAGGTAGCGGTGGAGCTGGCCAGAAAGGAGCTTGAACGCATCCGCCAGGGGCAGAACCCGGCCAACCTGCGCGCGCTGGAGAATGCGGTGGAGACCGCCCGCCTCAACCTGAAGAACGCCCGCGACAGCTATGAGCGGATAAGAGAGCTCCACGAGCAGGGTTACGCCAGCGACCAGGAACTTGACAATGCCAAGCACCAGCTATCCCTCGCCGAGGAGCAGCTTAAGAAGACAGAAGAGGACCTGCGCCAGGCCCAAAGCTTTGACCTCAGGCAGGCGGAGAGGCTGGCTGAACTAAGGCTCAAGGACGCCCTACTGGCCCTGGATCAGGCTGAACGCCAGCTGGGCAAGTCAACCGTCATCGCCCCCATCTCGGGGACCATACTCAAGAAGTTCGTCAGCGAAGGAGACACCGTGCAGTCCTCCCTCTCCAGTTTCACCGAGGGAACCACCATCGTCACCATGGCAGACCTAACCGCCATCCAGGTGAGGGCCGATGTGGATGAGGTGGACATCGGGAGGGTAAAGCCCGGCCAGCGGGTGGAGGTCTCAAGCGACGCCTACCCAGGAGAGGTCTTCCCCGGCAAGGTCAAGCGGGTGCTCCCCCAAGGGAAAAACATCCAGGGGCTGGTGAGCTTTGAGGTGATCATTGAGCTTGAAAATCCCGAACTTAAGCTCATGCCGGGAATGACGGTTGACTGCGACATCTACGCCGAGGAGCTGAAGGACGTACTGCTGGTTCCCTTTGAGGCAGTGAGGGCTGACGAGGACGACAACCCCATCGTCTATGTGTGGAGCGACGAGGGCAAGGAACCGGAGAAGCGCAGGGTGGAACTCGGCGCAACCGACTACGAAAAGATCCAGATCATCAGCGGAGTGAAGGAGGGGGAGCTGGTCCAGGTGGAGCACCTGCCCGAAACCCTCACCCTGAGCTTCACCGCCGGGGGCTAGCGGTGAAACGAGTGGTGCCTGTCTCAGATGGAACATGAAGAGAGCGAAGCCAACCGGTCCAACCGCTGGCCTCCTAGGTCTTCTTATCAGGAGCCTGGCGGTGGGCAGGTTCACCCTCACCATCGCCGCCCGCAACCTCACCGCCAACCCCATGCGTAGCCTGCTCACCTCCCTCGGGCTTCTCATCGGGGTCTCCGGGGTGATCGCCATCGTGGCGGTGGGCGAAGGGGTCAAGGCCTACTTCCGCAGAGAGCTCAGTCAGCTAGGAAGCAATTTAATGTTTATAATACCCCAAGCAGAAATGGAAGAAGGAAGACTGCTCCAAGTGGCAAAAAAATTTAAGAATGAAGATATTAATTTTTTAAATTTAAACTCAACCACAACTCTAATTGTCTATGGAGCTAGCCAAACTGAGGTACTGGTAAGAGCTAAAGGAAGAAGTCGAAATGTAGATATAACTGGTGGAAATCCAGTTAGTGCCGAAGTACTTGATCTTAAATTTTCTCATGGTAGGATGTTTAACCACAGCGAACACCGCAACCGGGCTAAAGTAGCCGTTTTAGGGAACAAAGTTAAGCAGTGGCTCTTTCCTGGGGTTAGAGACCCAGTGGGTGAGACGATAAGAATCAAGGGGGTCAATTTCAAGGTTATCGGGGTGGTAAAGCCCCGCGGTCGCATCGGGGGTTCTCCGGATTGGGACAGAATCATATTTATCCCTCTGCCCACCTTTCAGGCCTACATCTCGGGCAAGGACGAGGTGGAGTGGATTACTGCGGCGACCAAAACTCCCGAGGAGCTGGGGGTTTCCTCCAACCGGGAAGCCATCAAACTGGCCGAGGCAGAGCTGACCCGTCTGCTCAGGGTTAAGCGAAAGATTAAGAACCCCTCCAAGGATGACTTTCTCATCCTCACTCCGACCGATTTCCTGGAGTTTGGCGACACCTTCTTCAACATCCTCATCATAGTCTTCGGGGTGGTGGCCATGGTGGCGCTGGTAGTGGGCAGCATCGGGATCATGAACATGATGCTGGTCTCGGTGAGTGAGCGCACCCGCGAGATCGGGCTGCGCAAGGCGCTGGGGGCTACCCGGCGAAGCATAGTCCTCCAGTTCCTGCTGGAGACCTCCTTCCTTACCCTGACCGGCGGCCTGCTGGGTCTGCTGGTTGGCTACGCCGCCGGCGAGCTGCTCTCCCTGTGGCTCTCCAGCACCGGCATCTTCTCCGGTGAAGACATCTTCCACGCCGCCATCCCCCTGCCCTACATCCTCATCACCCTGGGGGTCTCGGTGAGCGTAGGCATCGGGGCAGGCATCTGGCCAGCCATCAAGGCGGCCACCTTGGACCCCATTGAGGCGCTGAGGTACGAATAGCTAGCCAATGGGCGGGAAAAAGCGGCAGCGGGAAAGCACTGACTCCCCGCCGGGGGGTGGATCGGGCCGCCGGTTGGGCACCCTATTTGCCACCCAAGCCATCCTCATAGACAACCTGCGCATCTCCCTGGAAAGTCTCTTTCGCAATCGCCTGAGGAGCTTTCTCACCCTGCTTGGACTCTTTATCGGGATCGGGGCGGTGGTTACCATCATGAGCGCCGGCGAAGGACTTAAAAACTACTTCCGCAGCTACACCGAAAAGATCGGTGAAAACACCCTCTACGCCATCCCTGCCCGCATCTCCCTGAGTGGCCGGATCAACCGGGAGGCCAAGGCCTTCAAGCTGAGGGATGTGGCCTTCCTGAAAAACAACGCCACCACCCTGAAGCAGGTGGAGGGCCTGGCCATGGGTCAGACCACCGTCAAGTTCCACAATAGGACCCGCCTCTACCCAGTCTTTGGCGTTGAATCAAGCTTCTGGGACTTTGAACAGATTGATATCGTCAGGGGGAGAAACTTCAACCCCGGCGAGATGAAGAGTGCTGCCCGGGTGGTCATCCTGGGCAGCAAGGTGCCCGAAGACCTCTTCCCCGAGAACCTTGACCCCGTAGGTGCCTCCATCAAGATCGGCGGCGAGGACTACCTCGTGGTGGGCCTGCTGGAAGAGGTAGGACAGCGGGGCTCCTTCAACGTGGACAAGAGCCTCTACCTTCCCCTCTCCACCGTCCAGCAGAGGATTCTGGGCAGCGACGAGATAGTCACCATCTACCTCAAGACCAAGTCCCCCGAGCAGCTGGGGGTCTCAACCTCCAAGCAGGCGGTGGAGCTGGCCAAGGCAGAGGTGACCCGCTTGCTGCGCATCTCACGACGCATCAGAGACCCCTCCAAGGACGACTTCATCGTCATGGACATCGCCGCCTTCGTTGACTTCGCAACTCAGTTTGTCAGCGTATTAGTAATCGTTTTCGGGGTCATCGCACTCATTGCTTTGATTGTGGGGGGGGTGGGAGTCATGAACGTGATGCTGGTATCAGTAACCGAACGGGCGCGAGAAATCGGCCTGCGCAAGGCCATCGGCGCCCACCCGCTGGTCATCATGACCCAGTTTCTGCTGGAGGCGGGCATCCTCTCCCTGGGCGGAGGGCTGGGGGGAATCATCCTGGGCTATCTGGGGGGTTGGGGGCTGGCCGCCTTCCTCAGCAACCTGCCCGGGGTGACCGAGCAGATCGTTCCCGCCATTCCTCTGGATCAGGCCCTGCTTGCCACCGGGATTGCGGTGGCGGTGGGCATCATCTTTGGCACCTGGCCAGCGGTAAGGGCCGCCCGGCTTGACCCGGTAGTAGCGCTGAGAAACTAGTCTTCTTGGGTAGTCTCAGCCAGAAAGTCAACCACCGGTCCCAGGGCGGCTGCCAGCACCGCCTCATGGTCCAGGCGGTCAAATAGCCTGAGGGATACTACCGCCCCAGCTTCCTCCAGAAGCTCGGCAAGCCTCACCGCCTCCCCGGGAGGGACAATGCGATCTTCCCCTCCGGCCAAGATGAGCACCCTCACCCCAGGGGTGGCCAGCTTGCCGCTGAAGCTTCGCTGCCGGTAGAGCTTGGGGCACTCCTCCACATCACAGCCCAGCATCTCTCCCAGCCAGCGGCGGCGAAAGTCCTCCCGGGAAAGCCTGGCAACCGAGCTCAGGTCCCAGGGAGGTGCGATGACCGCCGCTCCCCCAATCCCCGGCAGCCTCTCCATGATTTTTAGGGCCACCAGGGCACCCCGCGAGTAGCCAACCAAATAGAGGGGACGCTCCCTTCTCCCTCCTACCAGCCTGCTTATGAGTCGCAAAACATCTTCAACCTCACCCCCGCCCAGCTCCGATCTTCCCCTTCGCTCCCCCCGAAACTCCGGTGCCGCCACCAGAAAGCCGATTCCCGCCAGCCGCCTGGCAAGGTGAAGGTCCAGCCTTCTCAGTCCCACGAAGTCACCGTGGAGGTAGATGAGCAGCGGGAGGGTGGCAGGGTCCCTATCCTTGGGCCAGGCTAAAAAGAGCCTGAGTTTCTCGCCGGAGAGACTCCGGTAGCTTCTAAGTTCACCCCGCACCCCGGCTCCCACTCCCAGCGGTCCTCCCCGGGCAACCGGGGACCATGACAGGGCAAGGCTAAAAGCCAGCGCGGCCACCAAGAGCCCATTTATCCTCCCGGCCGCTCCCATCCTAGGCAGGTCTGAGGTCCCTCAGCTCTAGCCGAGGGCGGAGTTCACTTCTGAACTCATCCACCCCCAGACGAACCAGCAGATCAAAGGCCCCGTCCACTGCCCCGATGCTGTCGGCCAAGTGGGACAGGCGAAAGCCGATCAGCTCAAGCTCCTCCCCTTCCCAGCTCACCTTCAGTCTCAGGTGGGTTTTGTCGCTCCCCACCAGGGAGTGACCCACCACCCGGGCAGTGGGGATGATCAGGTGGGGTTCGGGGAACCCTTCCCCAAAGGGATGAAGCTTCTCAAAGCCGGTGAGAAGATCGGCCGGGCCGTCCTGGGGAGTGAGGTAGCCATCCACCCTGACCTCTTGCTGGTCAACCCGGGTGGATGCTGCCCTGGCCCGCTGACAGGCCTCCACCAGATGGCCCAGGTTCTGCCGGGGAACGGTAAGCCCGCAGGCGTCGGGATGTCCCCCCCAGCGGATAAGTCCCGCCTCCCCGGCCACCTCATCCAGCAGCGCCTTGAGATCTACCCCGCCAAAGCTGCGCCCGCTGCCGTGGAGGGTCCCTGGCCGGGCAGCATGGGCAGTTAGCAGCAGGGTGGGCCGACGAACCCGGTTGGCGATGTGGGCGGCCACTATCCCCACTACCCCACAGTGCCATTCCTCACCTGCCAGCACCACCACTTCCGGGGGACCATCCGGATAGTGTTCCCTGAGGAGCAGCAGCGCCTCTCGCTCCACCCTCTCCTGGATGGAGCGGCGGGACTGGTTGCACTGTTCCAGGCTCTCAACCAGACTGCCCGCCCGATGGGGATCGCTCTCCCAGAGCGCCCGAAAAACCAGGTTGGCGTCCGCCATCCTTCCCGGCGCATTGAGCCGGGGGACGATGCGCATGGCCACATCCCAGGCGGTAATCACTCTTTTGCCGGCTAGCCTGGCCTTCTCCAACAAAGCTCGCATGCCAAGCGGCAGCCAATCAGGTCCTGCCGCCAAACGCTCCAGCGAGAGCTTGGCCAGATGACGGTTGAATCCCACCAAGGGGACCACATCCCCCACCGTGGCCAGGCCCGCCAGGACGAGCATCCCCTCAAGCTTTTCGTCCCACTCCCTCCCCGCCTGCCGATAGAGCTCCATCGCCAGAAGCAGGGCAAGCCCCGCTGAACAGGGGAGAAACTGCTCATCCCCAAGCAGAACAGGGTTTGCCAAGGTGCACTGGGGTAGCTCCACTCCCGGGCGGTGGTGGTCAACCACATAGACCTCAAGTCCCGCCTCCCTGGCCTCGGCCACCACTCCAGGGTCGCTGGTACCCACGTCCAGGGCCAGGATGTGGCGATAGCCCCTACGGTGAGCAGTAAGCAGGGGCTCCAGATGGAGGCCATAGCCCTGACGCTGGCGGTCAGGGATAAAGATGTTTACCGGCACCCCCAGCTCATAGAGGGTGTACATGGAGATGAAGCCCGCCACCACCCCGTCGGCATCGTAATCGGAATAGACCAGTACTGGCTGCCGCTCCCTTCCCGCCTCCAGCAACCCCGCTGCGATCTTCTCAAGTTCAGGCAACCTGTCCAAACCCCGCTTAATGTCAGCCAGAGTTGGACTGATGAACTGGGAGAGGGGCTGGCACTCCTCCACTTCCCGCGCAAGGATCAGCTGTTGCCAGAGAGGGGAGAGACCAAACTCCACCTGCCACTCGGGCCTCGGGCAGGTATCCCTTAGCCGGGGTTCCTGCCACTCATACTTGGGTATGCGCATGGGTGGTTGCTTAGAAAATAGCGCACCGCGGGCAGGCTGTCACCTGGAAAAGGCTAGCCGCTGGGACTGTCCTCTTCTTCCTCTCCTCCGGGCGCTGAGCCGGTCTCCTCAGTCACCCGCTTAACCTCCAGCAACTTTCGCTCCTCCTCTCTCCGCTTGGCCTTCTTCTTGGCCTTCTTCCTGGCCTCCCGCCTGCTCTCCTCGGGACGGGCCTTCCTTTCTGGCTTCTTCGCCTTCTGGGCGCGAGTGGCCATCCGTTCAGCCAGCTCGGCTAGGGTGAGGGTACGCTCCTCATCTTCTCCCCGCATGGCATAGACAAAGGGGGAGGCGATAAAGATGGAGGAGTAGGTTCCCGCAAGAATGCCTACCATAAGCGCTGCCACGAAGTCACGAATAGTATGGCCACCGAAGACAAATAGAGCTAACAGTACTGCCAGGGTGGTACCGCTGGTGTTTAGGGACCTGACCAGGGTCTGGGTAAGGCTGAGGTCTATCACATCCCTCAGCCTAAGGGTGGGGAAGTTTCGCATGTTCTCCCGGATACGGTCAAAGATGATGATGCTATCGTTGATGGAGTATCCGATGATGGTGAGAATGACGGCGATGAAGGCACCGTTTATCTCTATTCTGGCCAGGGCCGACACCCCCAGGGTGATCAACACATCGTGAAGCAGAGCCACGATCGCCCCGAAGGCAAACACCAGCGAGGTGAAGCGGGCAAAGATGTAGATGAGGATGACAAAGCTTCCCACCACCAAGGCAATGATGGCCTTGCGGATGAGCTCGGTACTCACCGTGGGACCAACCGTCTCTTCGGAGAGGACTCTGTTTTCTCCCAGCGAGATGGTTAGGTCCTCCTTGAGCTGCTCCATCTTTTCGGCGTGCTGGGCGTTCTGTTCCTCGGGGGAGAGCTCCGGATCCACCGGCACCTTGATCCTGATCTGGTAGGTGTTCTCCTCCCCCACCACCCTCTGCACCAGGGGGTCACGGGTGGAGTACTTGGCGGCAATCTCGGCGATCTCCTTGGAGGAGACCTGCTCGTCAAAGCGAACCTCCAGCATGGTTCCGCCCAGGAAGTCAATCCCCAGCCGGAAGGGCTCTCCGATGGAGCGTTGGTTGTAGAACATGCCTGCAAATCCAGCCAGAATGACCAGGATGGAGATGACTATCCAAAGGCGGCTCCACCTGAGGTAGGGGAAGGGCCTTGCCTCTTTAAGCCACTCCATCTTGCGTCCCCCTGACTGTGCCTGCCTGAAAACCTGATGCCCTCATGCGCTCTTTTCCTCTAGACATATAGCCTCTCCGCCTTGACCCCCTGGGAGATGAGCAGGTCCAGCAGGAAGCGGGTGATGTAGATTGCCGAAAAGAAGGAGGCCAGGATGCCCAAGGTGAGAGTAATGGCAAATCCCCTCACCGGCCCACTGCCCAGCCACATGAGCATCAGGGCCATGAGTATGGTGGTCACATTGCCGTCAATGATGGCCACCAACGCCCTGTTAAAACCTGCCTCAACGGCCGCCGCCACCGGTTTGCCCCACCTCACCTCCTCCCGGATGCGTTCAAAGATGATCACATTGGCATCCACCGCCATACCGAAGGAGAGGATGAGGCCAGCGATTCCAGGTAGGGTGAGGGTGATGCCAAAGAGGCTGATGAAGCCCAGGGTGATCACCCCGTAGAGGAGCAGGGCAAGATCGGCCACCAGGCCGGGCAGGCGATAAAACAGGATCATGTAGGAAAGGACCAGGATCAGCCCCCACATCCCTGCCTGAATGGAGGCGCTGAGGCTCTCTTGACCCAGGGTAGGACCTACCACCCGGTCCTGGATGATACGCAGAGGGACCGGCAGTCGGCCAGCGTTGATCTGGCGGGCGAGGATCAGGGGCTCGTCGGGGCGGGTCCAGGCATCGTTCTCTATGAATCCAGCCCCCTGGGTGATGGGCGAGTTGATGCGGGGACAGGAAAGCACCTTCTTGTCCAGCAGAATGCACATCGGTCGGCCCACATTGCGGCTGGTGAACTGGGCAAAGCGGCGAACCGCTTCTCCCTTCAGCTCAAAGTGAACCACAAACAAACCAGGCCGGTTTGGGTGTGGATCGGCCGAAGCGCTCTTCACATCATCACCGCTTACGATCACCTTGAAGTTGCGACCGGACAGGTCCTCCCCCTCAGGGAAGTACTGGCCCCTCGTATCTACAACCTCTAGCACCGCCGTCTGGCCGATGAGCTTCTTGATCTCGTCCAGAGTCAGGTCGTCGGGCTTCTCCTTCTTGGGCTTGACTCCGGGAACCTGGAGCTGGATCCGGTCATTGCCCACCTGAGTAACCACGATCTCGCGGGTGCCTTGGGGGTCAACCCGGTTCCTGATAACCTCAATTGCCGCCTCCATGTCATCGGGGGTGAGGGTGTAGTCGGGGGGCGGTACCGCTTCCAGCAGGATGTCTGCCCCACCCCTGAGGTCAAGCCCGAGGATGAAGAGATCAGAAACCGACTGGATACCCCCCGGCCGGGTCACCTTGTAAAGTGGGTTCCACAGGGCCAAGGCGACCACCACCAGGATGACCAGCAATCTGGTTAGGTTTTTCGTCCCCATGAGAGCGGCTATTTTAGAACCAAGACCAGCTTGCCCGAAAAAGGCGAGCAATGCTAGCACACCAGGAGCAAGCGTTTGGCTCCTCTCAGATGGACAGGATCCTCCTAGCCTCCCAACTTTTGGATATCGGCTAGTATTTCGTCCATGATCGCCCAGGAAATTCACCAGGTCCTCTGCCAGTGGGATGGAGGCCCCGAGGGCAAGGGGAAGGTGACCATCCTAAGATCCGGCCAAAGCCTCACCTTCGGGCTGGCAGAGACCTTCGGAGGCGGCGGGGTGGGGGAGGCCACCCCGGAAGAGATGTTGGGCATGGCCCTAAGCTCCTGCTACGTCCTCACCCTCGCCGCCCTGGCCAAGCTCGCCCGACTGGAGATCGCCTCCATCGAGGTGAGCACCCAGAGCCAGGTGGAGAGGGATCGGGTAAACCGTGGCTACCGCATAACCAGCATCCTGCGCCGGGTAAGCCTCAGGATCAAGCGGCAGGATCAGGCCGAGTTGGCTGAGGAGCTTCTCCACAAGGCCGATCAGTTCTGCGTCATAAGCCGAGCAGTGAGGGACAAAAGCAAGCTAGAGCTTGAGGGAGAGGTTGAGGTAGCTAGCTAGGCAATGGAAAAGTCGGGGAGGCGGGATTCGAACCCGCGACCTCCAGCACCCCATGCTGGCGCGCTAACCTGGCTGCGCCACTCCCCGACGCACCCTAATTTTATACCACCGTCCCGGCCCTTTCCACCCCAATGGACCCGCCACTTGCCAAATCACTTGCCGGCCGCCGGCTCGGTCTCCCTCGGCTTTCCAAGGGCCTTGCCATCTCCCTGGGTCATTGCCGGTGGGTAGCTTCCCTGGCGCACATCCTCACCCCAGCGGCGGGTGGCCTCCCTGCCCACCTCAAGGAGTTCGGCATACTTCACCACAAAGCTCGGCACCTTGCCGGGAAGCATGCCCAAAAGATCGTGGATAACCAGGATCTGCCCGGCACAGCCCGGCCCCGCGCCAATGCCAATGGTGGGAACGGGGAGGCTTCGGGTAATGCGGGCGGCAAGCTCGAGATCAACCATCTCCAGCACCACGGCGAAGCAGCCCGCCTCGGCCAGCGCCTGGGCCTCCCACATGATGCGCTCCGCCTCGTCCTCGCTTCTTCCCTGCCGGCGGTAGCCCCCCAGCACCCGGACCATCTGGGGCTGAAGCCCCACGTGGCCCATCACCGGCACCCCCGCCTCCACCAGCCGGCTGATGGCGGTTAGGTTCACCTCGGAGGCCCCCTCTAGCTTGATCCCGTCCGCTCCGCTCTGCTGGAAGAGCCGGGCGCCGTTTCTGACCGTATCCTCCACGGTGAGCTTGAAGGTGCCAAAGGGCATGTCCACCACCACAAAGCGCTCCGGAAGAGCGCGCTTTACGATCCTCCCGTGGTAGGCCATCTGCTCAATGGTTACCGGGGTGGTGGTGACCTCCCCCTGGACCACGTTGGCCAGGCTGTCCCCCACCAGCACCAGGTCGGGATCGCATGCCTCGGCAAGATGGGCGGTAAAGAGGTCGTAGGCGGTGATACAGACCAGCCGCTCACCGGCGGCAAACTTGGCGCGCCATTTCCTGAGGTGGAAGCTCATCTCGAGTCTCCCCCTCCTTGTCTGGATTTACTAGCGGATAGGCTCTGGTCGGGAGCCCTTAGGCTTCCCGCCACCTTCCATCATAGCGCTACCCGGCAGGGCTGGCGAATCTTTCCAGCTCCACCCTCCCCTTCCATCCCGGGGGAGGCTCAAAGGGGATGGCCAGATTCTCCTCCACCCAACTCAGGCTCCGTACCGCCCCATCCACCAACACCTCAATCTGGTCCCGGCAGCTCCCCTCCGGAACCAGCGCAAGCTCAGCGGGAATGGGGTGCCAGGCTTCCCTGAGCAGGGCAATCTTTCGCCAGTCAAGCCCCATCAGGGCGGCTGCCAGGTGGTCCACCGCCACCGGGTTGAAACCGGCCAGCAAGACACCACAACGGCGGGCGGTGGGATGGAGGGGGCCGTTGCCCTCTCCCCCTATAACCCCGTCAACCAGGCTGATCTCCGTCCGGCATAGCCCATCGGTCATCTCTCCCTCCGGACTTGCGTAGCAGAGGAGCTTGTTGAGATCGTGCACCATCCGCCAGCAGGTGTCATTTCCCCACCAGCTCCCGTCATAGTTGAGGTGGGGATCGTGGAGCCTGACCAGGCGGTCTATCGCCGCCATCAGATAGCGAAGCAGGCGCTGAAGGGTGGGACGGTCAGCAAATAGGTCAAACCGCTCCATAAGGAAGTTTCTAAGTTCCTTTAGCCGGCTCCGCCTCTCATACTGGTCACCGTGGCCGCTCTCCGCATCCCCCGCCCGGTGGTGGGCGAGGTAGTCCTTGCGGCAGTTAATACCCACCAGGTTCTTTAGCGCGCAGGTTATGCCCGCCTTGCGGTGACACTTGAGCTTGGGCAGGTTGACCACCAGCTTAGCGGCCAGAAAGTCACGGTGGACGAAGTAAAGGTTTCGCTCCGGGTTGTGGTTTTGGGGCACCACCCGGGGGTCGTAGTTGGTCACCCGGAAGCGCCGGTAGTCCTGGATGATGGGCATGAGGCTTGACTTCTGGCCCAGGTCCACCAGCACATACTCAACCTCAGGCCGAAACTCTCTCCTCAGCACCACATTGTGCTCATCCCTCAATGTCACCTCATAGCGGAAGTCCTTGAGCTCAAACTGGACCTCCGCCGGCAGGCGGCAGGCAAACCGCTCCACCATCTCCACGGTGCCAAACAGCCCCAGCAGCCTCTCCCACTGGCAGCGCTGGATGGGGGCATCCCCCAGCACCATCCTTCCTCCGCCGCGCCTCACCAGTGCAATCAGGGCATAGTCAAGCAGCGGACGGATTACCGAGGGATGGGTAATGAGGGCGGGCAGATTCTCCTCTTCCCGCGG
>Ga0256839_1005324_pt1 | contig 11968 bp, 20 predicted proteins | sample 354166metaG_FD_185968 | JGI IMG/M metagenome (GOLD analysis project Ga0256839, IMG submission 185968) | Hydrothermal vent microbial communities from Mid Atlantic Ridge, Atlantic Ocean - 354-166 | ecosystem: Environmental > Aquatic > Marine > Hydrothermal vents | place: Atlantic Ocean: Mid...
TAGATGCTTTTATATGATAAAATTGATTCCACTCATATCTATGACAAGCATCTTTTAAAATTTTACTTCTACGATAATCAGTAGAAAATTCATTTTTATTTTGGAGACTATTGATTAATTTATCACTGTCTATTTTTTCTTGAGATAAAAATTCTGCCCCCGAAGTACAGCCACTACCAATAGCTCCCGTTAAACCTATAATCATATACTCATTACGAAGAGAATTAAATATATCTTTCACATTATTCATTCTGTTTAGTCCCATCAAGTTTAAAATTTTTAAAAATTAAGAATTCATAGTCAGCTAGTTAAACAATCTTCATCTATAAATTCTATAAGTTTATATCACTCAAAGTATACGCAAAAAAATGTCAATTCTTGTTAAATTGAAAATGTGTTATATGTGAGTAGTCAATGACCCCTACAGTACTATATTTTCAATCAATACATTAATACTTTTTTTACGATAACAAACAGTTAATTTCCATCACACCAACTTCCCCATCAAACCCAAACTCTCCCCACTCATCTTAGAAAAAGCAAACCACTTCTTGCCCAAGTCTTTCAAACTAGCACCTATATGATACACCTCTACATCATCAAGTATTAGAAACCTATCATGTGAAGCATCAAAGCGTTTGAGTTCTATGGGGTGGTACTGTGCATTGTACTTTTTGAGGTCTAGTTTGAGTTGTTTGGAGATGGTTTTGGTGTAGATAGTCACTTGCACATCTTGGTTTTTAGAAAAGAGCGTGAGGACACTCTCGTCTATGTAGTTATCTACAAGTTTTATGGAAGTCTTTGCACTTTTTATGAGCTTGGCTACAAATGCATACGCATCAAACACCTGCCCATCATAGAAGATGCCTTGTGTAGGGGTGAGAGAGTTGTCCTGAAGTCGGGTATCTATGTTGCTCACTCTATGATGGAGTGACTGTACCTCTTGTTCGAGAGATATAAACCTATCATGTGTGATTTTGTCTGCATTGATGGCATATCCATTGGAGATGTAGTTTTTGAGTACCTTGGTTGCCCATTGCCTAAAGGCAACACCTTTTTGTGATTTGACTCTGTATCCAACAGAGATAATGACATCTAAATTGTAGTATTCTATCTCTCTTGTAACTTCTCTGCCACCTTCATTTTGAACTGTCGCAAAATTTGCGACAGTTGCTTCTTTTTGAAGTTCTTTATCCTTAAAAACATTTGAGATATGCTTCCCAATAGTTTTGACATCCCTACCAAAAAGCTCTGCTAACTGTTGTCTATGTAGCCAAACGGTTTCATCTTCTACAGAAACTCTAATCTCTATTTCGCCACTTTGATATATCTCTACACTGTGCTTCATAGTAACCTCATACGATATTTTTAGTATGATAGCGACTATTTTTTATTTTGGATAAAAACATGTCATATTGACATGTTTTCATCATCACACTACTTCAAAATCTCCAAAAACCCTTCCCTATTACTATAACCCACAAACTGATGCACTATCTTCTCAGTTTTGGGGTCTACTATATACAGTGTAGGAGTTAAGGCTATCTCTTTAAACTGCTTTGGGAAGTTCTTTTTAGAGAAGTTTAGTTTTACGGGGATATACTTGGCTTTTATCTTTTTGTCTATGTCTGTTTTGGAGAGCAGTCGTTTTTCTAGTTTACGACACCATGGACAGTAGCTCGTACTCATAAATATAAGCAGTTCTTTTCCCTCTTTTTTAGCCTTTTTGAGTGCTACTTTATAGTCAGTCTCGTAGCCCATATGTGCTGCAAAGTTTGTATGGGTTAAGCCTGTTTTAGTTTGGGTACTTCCTTTGTTGTCATCTTTGTACTGGTAGGCAAACTTTGAAAGCATCTCTTCTACTGTGTCCATGAGGTCATCTTCTACATCATCACTTGCAGCTATGAGATGAGAGTCTACATACGAGAGTGCAAATATAGCTCCTCCATCAGACTCGCGTTTCATGTACTCCCCTAACTCTAGGTTGACTTTATAACCCACAGTATCGCCTATGGAAACCTTGGAGATGAGGAAAGCAAGTACACGTGAGGGGTGGTTGGCAGTATTGACATTGAGCTCTTTAGACATGGCTATCATCTCTGCTCTTATCTCTTCGTTGTGTATCTCCAATTCTGGTACAGAAGAGACTAGCGGGTCATACTCTTTTACGCCTGTAAGTACATAAAAACTTTGCGCACATACGATGATACTGCTCAAGAGTCCTAAAAGTAAAAGTCTCATGACTTACTCACTTTATTAGCTCTATAGGCTGTATATTTTCGCTTGGGATTATCCTCACCTCTTGCATCATAATCTTTAAGTTTTTTTGCTTGTTGCTCATAAGGAAAACCAAAAAACAAAGAAAGAAAATTCCAAATCATGATAAAAAACCTTTTTATAGCCTGCCAAGTTATATCAACATATTTCATACTGCTCCTTGAAAGTTAAAGTCTATACAGCCTTGAGTTTAGTCTTCGTCTAACGCATCAAATTCTTCTTGCTTTTCCTCAAACCATTGCTTCATAGTAACGCCATTTTGCATCACAGCTTTCATAATTTTGATGGCTTTAATATGTGCTTCATCACCTTCTTGTTGCATCTCGATGTTGTGTCTTAAGCTTAATTCTGATATTTCTCTAAAAGTCTCACCTTGAAACATGATGTCACAAGCGCCTCCAAGTTGTTTACATGTCATTGTTTTCATCGTATTTCCTATCATTAATTTATAGAGATAGTATAACCCAATAGTCTAAAAATACTATGATGAGATAAAGTTAAAAGGATTTAGGCTACTTCTTGTATACCATACAACATTTAGTAGGTGCTATGGCTTTGGTTTCTGCTTCTTTGGCTTCACTTATTTTTTTAAGTCCATTTTGTTCAAAGAGTGTAAATTCACGGGCATATAGTGGCCAAGGTGGGCCGCCATAGTTGTCTTTGTCATTTTGTGTATGGGCATAGACAAGCAGTGTACCATTCTTGGCTACTAGCTCCGTGATGATGAAGATAAGTTTTTCTCTGTCTTGCCTAGGTAAAGACTGTACAGTCAGACCTTCATAGACAAAGTCATAGGCCTCATATGAAGCTTTAGGCATAGCATAAATGTCCCCTACATAAAAGTTTGTTTTACTTGTTGGGTGTCTCTCTTTAGCTAATGTTATGGCTGTAGGCGAAATATCCATCGCATCTACTGTGTAACCTTGTGCTTCCAGTGCCAAAGCATCATCACCCAAACCACAGCCTATGACTAAAGCCTTTTTACCCTCTACCTTTTCTTGTGTGTCCAAGTACTCTAGTAAATATACATTCGCAGACAGCGTTGCCCAAGGTATGTCTGCAAGCCTGTCTTTACCTACACTTTTATACACACTTTCAAAAAAGTTCTTTTCTTTCATTTTCTCTCTTTTTTATTGATGATATTTCTTTTTTTGGAAGGGTAGCATAGCATTATTGATATATTGCACCGCTTCTTCTACACTCTTCATACTTAAAGGTCGTCCAAGTGTTTGCATATAAGAGGTATAAAACTGCCATGACATGAGTATAGAGTCTACAATGTATTCAAATATATTTTCATCAAGTACCTCCAAGTCACCATTATCCACAAAAGAGTGCACGGTAATACCTATACGTTTTCTATGTGCAAGATTATCGGCAATGTATTGTTTTTCTAAAATAGCATCACGAGAAAACAAAAAAAGCATTTCTCTAAAAAAGAACCTATATTCCCACTGTATGCCTATAAGCAATTTTTGATGTTCTCTAAGCTCTTCTAAGGTTTGAGGAAGTTCCGTTATAGAAAGTGTCATCTCTTCTCTCATTTGTCTATAGAGTAGTCGTATTATCTCTTCTCTGTTCTTATAATGATAGTGTAAATTCCCAGGGCTTATCGCCATCGCTTTTGCTATATGGTTGGTAGTGACTGCTTGGGTGTTGCTTTCATTAAAAAGTCTTCTTGCGGTCTTAAGTATTTCTTCTTTTCGTGACATTTCACCTCCTAAAACAACAGAGTATAGTGTATTTACTCTAGAATGTCAAACATTATAATGGCTCTTAAGTCACGTATATACCGTGGATACTTGGATATTTATATCAATGCCATAACATTGTTAGTGTAGTTGCTCTTGACAAATTTCTTACTTTATCGATATACTTGTAGAGTAATTACACTAAAATATATAAAGGATAGCATATGAAAATACTTCATAGAGACGCGTTACCCTTAGGTGGCTTTGCAGGACTAAAAGAACACCGTTTAGTAGTAGACAAACGTGTAGGTGGACAAGATGATACCTGGGATGGTCTAGGTAACTTTGTCTATTTAGCAGATGCAAACTTCAATCCTTATGGCGAAACTAAAATGCATTCTCATCGAGAGATAGATGTTATATCTATCGTACTTGAAGGAGATATAGCACATGAAGGTTCACTAGAGCATGGTAGTTCACTAACAAAAGGACAAATTCAAATCCAACGTGCAGGCGCAGAAGGTTTTGCACATAACGAGATAAACCCAAATCCTAGTAGAAACCGTATGATTCAAATCTGGGTTCTTCCTGAACATCATGGAGAAAAAGCAGACTACAAACTCTACAATGTAGGAGAAAATGAATTAACAAAAATCTATGGAGGAGCAAAGGAACAAATAGAGACCTTTGACAGCCATACCGTACTAGAAGTGGGACGATTTATAAAAGATGAAAGTGTCACAAAAAATGGAGACTTTTTAGTCTACATCACGGAAGGTAATGCAAAACTCAACGGTACCTTAGTAAATGACGGTGACCTCATACGAGGCAGAGACCTTTACTTCAAAGCCACAAGTGAGTATGCACAGCTTATCATTATCAGTCAAAACTTAAAGGAATAAATTATGAATACCACACGCGTAAAAAATGCCTTATGGGGAGCCTTCATAGTAGATGCCATGGCTATGCCAGTGCACTGGTATTATCAAAGAAAATACATCTATGAAGGATTTGAGGGAGGCATCACAAAGTACGAAGATGCTCCTCACCCTCACCCAGAGTCTTTTATGGTAGGAATGTCTTATCATCCTAACATCGCTAAAGCAAAAGAGTTAGGACGTCCTTTTGACATTGTCCACAAGCATATCCGTTTTTATGACACCAACTATAACGACCTAGACATAAAACTCTCAGTACACGATGGTGAACATAAAAATGCTATGCCTAAAAAAAATGAACGATATCATTATCATCATGGCTTGAAAGCTGGTGAAAATACACTTGGGGCAAATCTTATACGTGTGTTAATGCGTAGCATCATTAAAGAAGGTCAGTACAAACAAGACGTATTCATAAAAGACTTTGTAAGCTACCTAACAACACCAAATCTCAATAAAGACCCCTATACGGAAGTATACATCCGAGCTTGGTTTGAGAACTACTCTAATGGTGTACCTCCCCATGCTTGTGCAGAGGAGCAAAGAAATGTGTGGTCTATTGGCTCAAATGGTGGTATCATCCGTCCACTCGTTTTAGCACTTACCTCTAAGTCAACATTTCAGGCATTGGGCGTTGCCTTGCAACATCAACAAATCACCCACCGTTCAGACAATGTAAGTTCAGCTCTTTGTGTATTAGTGCCACTATTGCGTACACTTTTAGATGGAGAAAATCCTTTAGAGACATTAAAGGAAGCTGCATTACAAGTACAACGTACCACCATAAGTGGTTCTGAACTCTCGAAGACATACGCTGAGCACAATGGACCAGGAAACATTACAAAAGATGAAATGTGGAAGATACATACTGATTTTTCAGATAGTAATGTAGACTTAGATGCTTTAATAAAAGACTATACAGAAGATGAAATCTTGGGTTCAGTCTTTACTACAGGATGTTACCCTGAGCAGTCATTACCTGTACTCATGTATCTCTTGTACAAAAATAAATTTGACTTTAAAGCTTCTGTTTTAGCCAATGCAAATGCCGGTGGAGACTGTGTACATAGAGGTATCATCTTAGGTCTTTTAGCAGGTGCAGCGAATGATGACATACCTGAAGTACTCAAAACAGGTTTAGTAGAGTATGAAAGTATCAAAAAAGAGATAGAAGATTTTGTCAAGGTCATATTATGAAAAATATAGGCATTCTAGTAGCAAACATGAATAAAAATATGGAACTTGCTCACAACATACAAGAAGTACTCACAGTCAAATAACTTATCTCTTATGGGTAAATATGATATGATTATAAAAATTTATTCACACATAAAGGACATCTATGGCAAGTGGATTTTTTGCACTTTTTGATGATATAGCACTACTTATGGATGACATGGCTACTATGAGCCAAGTTGCTACTAAAAAAACAGCGGGTATTTTAGGCGATGATCTAGCAGTGGCCGCAGAGCAAGCTTCAGGTTCAGCAGCTTCAAGAGAACTTCATGTCATATGGGCTATCTTTAAAGGCTCAGCTATAAATAAAGCCATCATCCTACCTTTGGCATTTTTACTCTCAGCCTTTGCTCCTTGGATTATAGTCCCCATACTTATGCTTGGTGGGGTATATCTTGCTTTTGAAGGAATGGAAAAAATCTATGAATACTTTTTTCATAAGCAAGCAGCACATGAAAAAATAAGTGCACAAACCACGCAAAACAAAGAAGAAGTCCTCGATGCTGAAAAAGATAAAATAAAATCTGCCATACGTACTGACTTTATACTCTCTGTAGAGATTGTTATCCTTGCCTTAAGTACCGTAAGTGAAAGTTCTCTTATTGTCCAAATAGCTGTTGTCACTCTTGTAGCAGCTTTAGCAACTGTAGGGGTATATGGATTGGTTGCTTTACTCGTACGTATGGATGACTTCGGGTATAAACTTGTAGCTATGAACAACGATGCACAGTCCTTTATGCATAAGTTTGGACAGTTTCTCATCTCTGCCTTACCAAAAGTTATCCGTGCGCTTGCCGTCATAGGCACTATTGCTATGCTTCTTGTCGCTGGAGGAATATTTGTCCACAATGTACATGCCATACATGAGATAGTACAAAATATTCCTTCTATTTTCGGGGAATTACTTGTAGGTGCCATAGTAGGTATATTGGCTGTTGCACCCATGGAGATTGTTAAAAAAGTAAAGGCAATGTAAATGGTTTTTTTTCGCCCTGTATACACCCATCTAGAAGCCGGTAAGACATACCATTTTTGTAACTGTGGGAAGAGTGTAGATGGGGTTCTTTGTGATGGTAGCCACAAAGGTACAACCTTTACCCCTACAGAGTTTACAGTAAAAAAAACGGATGACTATTACCTCTGTAAATGTAAGAAGTGCTACAACGGTATCTTCTGTGACAGCAACCATACCAAAAAAGAAAAACTCTCTTTAGATTTTGAGGTTTAATACCTCTACTTACAACTTTACACCCCATTTATTTAACATAAATATAACACTATAGTAAGCCATAATAGTTAAGAGTATAGAAATGCCCATACTAAGATAAAAACCAAAACCTTTTTTGACAAAAAAAGGAAAAGCTAAAAATAGTGTCATTGAAGGTGCTATGAGCCATACAATGCTCTTTGAGAACTCTACTGCTTTTACACTACTGTTGGTATCAATATACATCCAGGTCATCGCCAAGATAGAAACCAGAGGAATCGCTGCTAGCATAGCACCTAATAGGCTACTTCTTTTTGCTATCTCAGAAATAAGCACTATCAATACTGCTGTAACAATAAGTTTTACTGTGTAATAGAGCAATTTTCTTCCTTTTTTCACTATTATCGTCGATAAGACTATAAGAATACTATTATAATTGAATTTTGTTGATGAGAAACTTTATACCTAAAGCTTCTCAATCCATTCAGCAATTAAAGTGCGTAAAGTTCTTTTTCTTTGGCTATGAGTACATCTGCTAAAAACCCATATGCTTCTTCCCATGCTGCCATAACTTCATCAGTCGCTCCATCACCTAATACGGTCTTTATAGCTTGAAGCAGTGCATCTCCTACCATAGGGTAATGTTCAGGTTGTACTTTGGTTTTAACATGTACTGTAGCCATCTGTTCTATACCCTTACTAAGGTTTTCTAATTTATCTATATTTGCTGCATACGCATACACAGCAGCAGCTAGTTTTTTATGTTGATCAGGTGATGCATCTTTAAATAACGCTTGTGTTTCAGGGTATTTTGAAAATAAAACCTTATACATTTCTGACGTGATAGCCTCACCATGTTCTTTAAGTACAGGTGCTGTTGCCTTGATAATCGCTTTTGTTGCTTCGTTCATTTTGTATCCTTTAATTTTGAGATACGTAAATATAACCAAGAAAAAAGATTCTATTATTGATAATTGTCAATAATAGGAGTAAATTAGTCTTATTTAAACAAATAAGTTGTTTTCCAACTCCAACAACTTCTTCTTCGCAGGTAAACCACCCGCATACCCTACCAACTCACCATTAGACCCTATGATGCGGTGACATGGGATGAGTATGCTTATGGCATTGGCTCCATTGGCAGAAGCTACGGCTCTAACTGCTTTTTCATTGCCTATATTTTTAGCTAGTTCTAAATATGAGGCATTTGCTCCATAAGGGATTTTTATAAGCCCTTGCCACACGGACTTTTGAAATTCTGTTCCTATGGTGAGTAGTGGAATATCAAAAGTTTTTCTTCTTCCTGAAAAATACTCTTTTAGCTGTGTAATGGTTTGCTCTATAACTTCAGAACTCTCTTCACTATACTCAGCGTTTAGTCCGTTTTGTAGTCGCTTGTCTATGGTCATACGCATACGTCTATACTTCCAGTCTGTCAAGCATAGTTTACCATCGTAGGAACCTAGCAGTATTTCTCCTACTGGGCTTTTATAGGTTTGTATGTTTATTGTGTTCATTTTCAAGATACCCTTTCCATATGCCTTTCTCTTAAGCATAAAAACAAAGCCAGTCCAAACCCTACAGCTACCAAGGTTGCCAAGATAGATATAGCCATCGTTTTCATGCCTAGTTTTTTACTTTCAAATATAATGAATGCTATCACAGCTATAGTAGCCATCATAAAGTCCAAAGCTGTTGTTTTTGCAACATCGTTTGCAAGTAGTTCAGAAAAAAATAGCGACACATCCAAACCATGTTCAATGACCCATGGTAAAAATACTCCATAGGGTAACACTAACCCCAGTATAGCTAAAACAAAATAAACATTCCTCTTTGACATCATCAATCCTTTAAATTTAAGATATCAGAGTTTAGCTTTATATGAGAGGGTTGTCATTCACTTAGGTTCAGATTTCCTCAACTTACTCAAAGTCTGAGGAGCTATCCCCAAATACGAAGCCACATGATACGACTTTACTTTCTCAAAGATGGTCGGATACTCTTTGAGCAAACGTACATAACGCTGCTGGGCACTCTCTCCCATGAGTGACAGCACACGCTTATAGGTAGATGCATACCAAGTGTCGTGTATCATCATACGCCCAAAATGTTGCCACTTCATATTAATATTAAAAAGCTCATCCAAGTCAGCTACGCTTATCACCTCAAACTCTGCATCTTCCAAAATCTCAAAACTCACAAGTGAGGGGCTTTGTTCATAGAAGCTTACCGAGTCATCCATGAACAAATTTAGCTTACTCATACTCTCATCGTTAAAATAGAGTTGCCATGTGAAGTCTTTACCGTTGTTGTCTATGAAATACGACCGAGCAAGTCCGCTTTTGATGTACCAAATATCAGAAAATATATCTCCAGCATAGTGGACTATCTCACCTTTTTTGGCTGATTTTGGTTTAAATTTGGAGCGTACGACTTCCCACTCTTCATCGGTGATTTTTATGGATTTTTCTAGTTCTGTTCTTAGGTAGTTCATATTGCCACGTATCCTCTACATATATTTTTCAAAAAAGCAAACCTCACGCCCATTTTCAATGCTCCTATCATAACATCTACATTTGACAAAGATATCATACCTCTATCATCCCTTCCAAATACTTCACCGCTTCACCTCTTATCTCAACTCTCTCACCTTTTAACTGACAAGAGACTTCACCACCTCTAGCTGATAGTTGTTTGGCAAAAAACTCATCTTTCTTTAATATCTCTTTCCAATAACTCACCAACTGTGTAAATGCAGAACCTGTCACAGGGTCTTCATCTATGCCATATTTTGGGGCAAAAAAACGGGCTACAAAATCATATTTTTCACTTTTAGAGCTAATGCAAACGCCTCTTAAATCTAGCTCTTTGAGTATGGCTAAATTAGGTGTTACATTGGCGACCTCTTCTTCATGTTCAAAAATAACAATATAATCCATAGAAGCAAAAGTAGCCAAAGGCTTTACCCCAAAAGCTTGTTCTATTTTTGGACTTATGTCACAAGGTTCTATTGTTTGAATTGGAAAGTCCATAATAAAATGATTTTTCTCTTTTCTAACCTCCAATATCCCACTTTTGGTAGAAAACATAATAACCTCTCGCTCATATTCCATACATTCAAACAACACATACGCAGATGCTAAAGTTGCATGACCACACATATCTACTTCATGTAAAGGCGTAAACCAACGTAGTTCACAAATCTCATCTTTCTGCACAAAAAATGCTGTTTCACTAAGATTGTTCTCTTGGGCTATCTTTTGCATAAGCTCACCATCTATCCACGCATCCAAAGGCACAACCATCGCAGGGTTTCCTTCAAATACTTTGGTGGCGAACGCATCTATTTGGTAGGTTTTTAGTTGCATAATTTATCTTTTGTTTGATAAGCATATATTGCCAGTTTCCAGCATCTAGTCACTATACATATATAATTTTTGCCTCGCTCTAAGCTACATCTTCTAACGAAAAGTTCACAACTTCAATCATTCTGTTGTTCGCTTTTGCATCATTGACTAGCAGTTCAATATTCTGGGCAACTTTATCAGAAATCCACTCTTCACCACAAAGAGAACATACTGTCGCAGGTGTTTCTCTAATAATAATCAAATTAGTCCCCAAATCAACTGTAAAAGTAACAGTTGTCTCTTCTTTTTTCCCATTGCAAATGGGACAATTTGTTTTAACTGTTTTCATTTTCTCTCCTAGTTTTTAAATCTTCATTAAAATGTACACTATCAGGCAGATATGCTGTGATAATATAAACTATCATATTCTCTTCATCTAAACTTGCCACAACATGAATCGCTTTTGTTTTGATATAAAAAAAAATAATGCACTCGAAAAAGGAACATCAGTCTCATAATTTTCTATAATCTCTCCAAATAGTAGAGTTTCTTTAACTTCATTACAACTGATGCCTCTTTGCAACATTCGTTCTAATGTGTGTTTACGCCATTCAATAGTACCAATCTCTAGTACTTTTAACATCTTTTCTATATCCATTTACTACCCATAGCTTTTCTATTATTGTTATCATTTATAGTATATCTTAAAATTTGTTAACTTAACTTTTTAGGGTTTCACCACCTAATACACACACTTCTTACCTCTCTTCTCAAAAGAAAACCCCTCAGCTTCCAGCAATGCCATCTGCTCTTCTGGAGCATTGGGGTACTTGGGTTTGAGTTCACCACAAGAACCAAGCGTTCGCCACCATGGGGTGTCGTCATTTTCATCTTCTTCTATGGCACGAGCGACAATATTCAGGAGTATACCTGTGGTATAAGGACAAGCGATGTCTACTTTATGTTTCTTTGTCAAAACAACACAAAGTTCTTTGGCTGTCATCACCTCTCCACTGGGTATAGTTCGCATCACGTCTCGTATCTCCATAGGAGAAGGTAATACCTGCGTACCCTCTCCCCAACTTTTCACCATTGATGAGGGTATTGGTTTGATGATGGGGTGTTTAGGGTAAGAGTTTCGCATCTGTTCTTGGTAGGTTTTTTTGGGCATATTCACTCCTATATATGCATTGTATTATATTTAAAATGCATTTTGTATTCCATATTTCATTATACTATAATATAAAAAAGGAGATGCATATGCACAATACT
>Ga0256839_1005326_pt1 | contig 11963 bp, 9 predicted proteins | sample 354166metaG_FD_185968 | JGI IMG/M metagenome (GOLD analysis project Ga0256839, IMG submission 185968) | Hydrothermal vent microbial communities from Mid Atlantic Ridge, Atlantic Ocean - 354-166 | ecosystem: Environmental > Aquatic > Marine > Hydrothermal vents | place: Atlantic Ocean: Mid...
TGTGCTGGACCGCTCCGGTCTGCGCAACGGCAAGGACTACCGGCGCGAGGTCAGTTTCAACACCGATCAGGGGCGCCGTCGACCCGATGCCATCGTCTATCTGCCCGACGACAAGCACCTGATCATCGACGCCAAAGTGTCGCTCAACGCCTATACCCGCTATGTCAATGCCGAGGATCCGGCCGAGCGCGCGGCGGCGCTGAAGGAACATATCGCCGCTCTGGCGGCGCGCATCGACGAGCTTTCGGAACGCGACTACTTCGAACTGCCCGGCCTCAAGTCACCGGAAATGGTGTTCATGTTCGTGCCCATCGAATCGGCCTTCGTCGAAGCCATCAAGGCCGATGAAGCGCTGTTCCAGAAAGCCATTGCCCAGCGGGTGCTGGTCACCACCCCGACCACCCTGCTCACCAGCCTCAATGTGGTGCGTCAGCTGTGGCGCTTCGAGGATCAGAACCGCCATGCCGCGCTGCTCGCCGACCAGGCCGCCAAGGTCTACGACAAGCTGCGGCTGTTTCTCGACAGCCTGCTCGATCTCGGCAAACAGATCGACAAGTCGAAACAGGTCTACGACAAGGCGATCAACCAGTTCATCTCCGGCAAGGGCAACCTGGTCAGCCGGGTGGAGGAATTTCAGCGTCTCGGCGTTGCCGTCAAGAAGGAATTGCCACCCGAACTGGTGGAAAAGGCGCACATGGAGCTGGAACTGATCGAGGGCGCGGCCAAGGAAAACGACATGGAATGAAGCGGCCTAGACCAGAAAAGCCGTCAGGTTGACCGCATTGTGGGTGATGATGGGCATCAGCAGACTGCCGCTGCGCTCACGCATCCACAGCAGCACCAGGCCATAGAATCCGGTCAACGCGATCGAAAGAAGACTGACGCGCCATTCGCCTCCCTGATAAACGATGCCGTGCACCAGCCCGAACAGCATCACCAGCAACAGACCGGCCGTATTCAGCCTCGCACCAAGCAGGTGGTACACGCGTCCGACCAGGGCCAGGGAAGCGATGTACAGCAACAGGCCGCGGAACAGGGGCTCTTCATCCAGCCCCGGCATCAGCGCCTGGAACAGCAGCGTCTCTGCATCGACCTTGCCCGTGTTCGGGAACAGCAGCGTCAGCACCACCTGCAGGATGATGAAACCCGCCATCGCCCACAGTACCGGGCGCAGGGAGCCGGGCCGCTGACGCAGGGTGAATCCGGCATCTGCCGGTTGGAAACCGGGCTTCAGGCGCAGCAGCAGCCCCAGCAAGAGTACCCAGTACAGCACCGAGGCGAACTTGCCACCCCAATTCCAGCCCAACTCGGAAGCAGCGGGCATGAAGGCCAGCCAGGCATTGCCATGGGAAAGCACCACGAAATACGTCATGAAGGCCAGAAGGAATGCCGACAGCCAGCCACCATGAATGCGCAACCAGCGCCAGCGCAGCAGAATCGCGATGACCACCGCGAAAATCAGCAAAACGGCAAGCTGGGCAATCAGAAAGTCCTTCATGCCCCGTTCCCCGCTTCAGTCCGTATCCGCGCTTTCGATCGCCTGGCGTGCGTCGTCGGAATACTCGAAGGAATCGTAGTGAAGATGGGCCTCGTCGAGACCGGCGGAAAGAAAGCCCTCGCGGCAGGATTCGATCATCGGCGGTGGGCCAGCCATGTAGACGGCATGGCCCGACAGATCGGGGAAGTGGCGCAATACTGCCTGATGCACGAAACCGGTTTCGCCCTTCCAGTCGTCGGCTTTTCCGGCCTCTGACAGCACCGGGCTGTAGCTCAGCTGCAAACGGCCCTCATCCACCCATTGCCGCACCAGGGCATCCTGATACAGGTCCTCACGGTGCCGCGCGCCCCAGAACAGGTGGATCGGGTGCGGGTAACCGCCCTGTTCCATCAATTCCTCGAGTATGCCCTTGAGCGGCGCAAAGCCGGTGCCCCCGGCGACCATCACCAGCGGACGGTCATCGTCATGGAAGTAGAAGCTGCCATGCGGCCCCTCGATGCGAAGCATTGCGCCCTCCTCGAGATGATGGAAGACGAAGTCGGTAAACAGCCCACCCTCCACATGGCGGATCTGCAGTTCCAGTTCATGGCGGTCGTTGGGTGCATTGGCGATGGAGAAGGCGCGCTTGCGGCCGTCCTTGAGCAGAAAATAGATCCACTGGCCGGCGCGGTAGTCGAAGGGCTCGCTGGCCGGGAGTTGCAGCATCAGCCGTACCACATCGTGGGACAGGTGATCGATCTTCTTCACCCGTACCGGGAGGGTCTTGATCTCCAGCGGCGGGGCATCCCTGACCAGTTGCACCTTGAGCTGAAGATCCGATTTCGGATGCGCCCGGCACAGCAGTGCCTTGCCCTGCTGCTTGTCCTCCGCGCTGAGGCCGCCCGGCTCGCCGTCCGGGTAATCGACCTCCCCGGCGATCAGGTCGGCCTTGCAGGAGCCGCACAGACCGTTACGGCAGCCGTAGGGCAGGGCGATGCCCTGTTCCAGGGCGGCATCCAGTACCGTCTCGGATTCCTCGCAGGTGAAGCTGATGTCGTCATCGACCAGTCGAACGCTATGGGTCATGGATCTGTCCACGGGCAAAAAGGGCGAGTCTAAGCGCAGGCCGACGCAAGATAAAGCGAACGCCGTCGGGGTTTTGACAAATCGCGGGTCTTCAGCGGCGGCGCACCGGCTGGCTGCGCCGGCTTTTCAGCCAGTCGATGACCGGCTGCCACAGCTCCAGATCCCGGTGCACGCGGTAGGGCGGCAGTTCGAAGATGCCCAGGCCCTGATCGGCCGCCAGATTGTAGTTCTGGGACTCGCGCAGCACACTGATGAACGGCGCCTTGCGGACCTTGGCCAGGTAGTCTTCGAGCTGGTGATAGACATTGGTGTTCTCGCGGCACCGGTTGGCCACCAGGGCCACCCGCGTCTCCTTGCGGCTGACGCGGCCGTTGTCGAGAATCTCGCGGATGAACGGCGTGGCCGCGCGCATGTCGATCGGCGAGGGCAGTATCGGCACGATTACGCTCTGGGCGCGGCGCAGCATGTTGGACAGGGGCTTGCCACGCAGACCGGCCGGTGTGTCGTAGACGATGACATCGGCGTTGCGCGGTGTGCGGAAACCGCCCTCGCTCGCATCATGGCCGATGATGCCTGGCATGCCGGCGGGCCGCGCCGCCAGCCAGTCGAGGCTGGAGTGCTGCGGATCGAAATCCACCAGCATCACCCTCTGGCCTTCATTGGCGTAGTAGCTGGCCAGATTGGTCGCGATCGTGCTCTTGCCGGAACCGCCCTTGGCATTGAGTACCATGATGGAACGCATGAGACACCTCGTCCTGTTGCTCCGTGAATTTCGATTATAGGCCCAGCTCTTCCCAGATGTCATCGATCCGTTTTATGACCTCCGGGTCCTGCTCGATGGGCCGGCCCCACTCGCGCAGCGTCTCCCCCGGCCACTTGTGAGTCGCATCGAGTCCCATCTTGGAACCCAGGCCGGAAACCGGGGAGGCGAAATCCAGGTAGTCGATGGGTGTGTTTTCGATCAGCGTGACATCCCGCGCCGGATCGACACGGGTGGTGATGGCCCAGATCACATCCTTCCAGTCGCGGGTATTCACATCGTCATCCACCACCACCACGAACTTGGTGTACATGAACTGGCGCAGGAAGGACCAGACGCCCATCATCACCCGCTTGGCGTGGCCCGGGTATTGCTTCTTCATGCTGACGATGGCCATGCGGTAGGAGCAACCTTCGGGCGGCAGGTAGAAGTCGGTGATCTCCGGAAACTGCTTTTGCAGGATCGGCACGAACACCTCGTTGAGGGCCAGCCCGAGGATGGCCGGTTCATCCGGCGGGCGGCCGGTGTAGGTGCTGTGGTAGATGGGGTCGTCGCGGAAACTCATCGCCTCGATGGTGAACACCGGGAAGCGTTCCACCTCGTTGTAATAGCCGGTATGGTCGCCGAAGGGGCCTTCATCGGCTTCATCTCCGGGTTGGATATGGCCTTCGAGGATGATTTCGGCCCGGGCCGGCACTTGCAGGTCGGAGAGCAGGCACTGCGCCAGTTCCGTCTTGCTGCCGCGCAGCAATCCGGCAAAGGCGTATTCCGACAGGCTGTCGGGCACCGGAGTGACCGCGGCCAGAATGGTCGCCGGGTCACAACCCAGGGTGACCGCCACCGGAAACGGCTCGCCGGGGTGGGCCTGTTGCCATTCGCGGAAATCCAGCGCCCCGCCGCGGTGCGACAGCCAGCGCATGATGACCCGGTTGCGTCCGATCACCTGCATTCGGTAGATGCCGAGGTTTTGCCGATCCTTCGCGGGTCCCCGGGTGGTGACCAGTCCCCAGGTGATCAGCGGTCCTGCGTCGCCGGGCCAACAGGTCTGGATGGGCAGGAGGGCCAGATCGACTTCATCGCCGCGCAGCACATTCTGCTGGCACAGAGGCTTGCGCACCGTTTTCGGCGCCATGTCGAGCACCTTGCGGTAGATCGGCAGGGTTTTCATTGCCGCCTTGAAGCCTTTTGGCGGTTCCGGCTCCTTGAGAAAGGCAAGCAGCCGGCCCACTTCTCGCAGCGCCGATGCCTGTTCCTCGCCCAGCGCGGTGGCCACCCTCTGTTCGGTGCCGAACAGGTTGGCCAGCAAGGGGATCGCACTGTCGCCCGGGTGTTCGAAAAGCAGCGCGGGGCCACCGGCACGCAGTACGCGATCGGCCACTTCGGTGATTTCCAGATGTGGGTCGACGCGGGTGCGGATGCGCCTGAGGTCGCCCGCTTCCTCGAGGGCGGCGATGAATTCGCGCAGGTCGCGATAGCTCACGCTACCAGACCTTGTAGCCATGGAAGCGGCTGCGGATGCGCCGCTCGATCCAGAGCTTTCCGGCAATGAAGCCGATCAGCCCCAGCAGCAGGGTGATGGCCACCAGCAGAATCCAGTACAGCTTGATCAGCGCCCACAGATCATTCCAGCCCAATTCGCCGCTGCGGCTGCGTTTCAGCTCCCGACGCAGGTTGTCGGCTTCTTCCTGCAGGCCGGCGATGCTGGCATTGGCCTGTTCGAGTTGCTGTTCCAGTTCGCCTTTCTGCCGTTCCAGATCGGCGATGCGCTGTTCGTAACGGGCAATGACCTCGCGGCTGTCGGCATACTTCTCCATGTCTTGCTGCAGGGCGGCAATGCGCTTTTCGGCCTCGGCCAGCTGAGTCACGGCCGTCGGCTCGTTGATCAGAAAGCCGTTCTTGACCCAACCGATCTTGCCGTCCTCGGTACGCACCCGCGAATAGGGGCCCTTGCGCTCCAGCACTTCGAGACGGTCACCGGATGTCAGCAATTTGAGGGTCTTGCTGCTGGCGCTGGCGTCCTGGTAGAGCGAAAGACGGAGCTTGTCGGTCACATACTGGATGTCCTTGACGTCCACCGCGCTGTCGCCCGCTTCGGTGGCGGCCGCATCCTGGGCCTGCAACCCGAAGGCCAGCAACTGGAACAGCAGCCCGGTGATGAAGATGATCGGCTTCATGTCCTATCCTGTTTGGTGTGCGTCCACTTGGCTGACGCGGCGTTGTTGTTCTCCTCAGGCGGCGATGCCGTTGTGGCGAAGCAGCGCATCGATGCTCGGTTCTCGACCGCGGAAACACACAAAGGAATCGTTGGCCGGCCGCGATCCTCCCTGCTGAAGAATGCACTCCAGAAACCGTTGTCCGGTCTGCGGGTTGAAGATGCCTTCTTCCTCGAAAGCGGCAAAGGCATCCGCCGACAGCACTTCGGCCCATTTGTAACTATAGTATCCGGCCGAATAACCGCCCGCAAATATGTGTGAAAAGCTGTTCTGGAAGCGGTTGAAGTCGGCCTGCGGCACTACCGCTACCTGTTCGCGAACCTGCTGAAGAAGGTCCTGAATGGCTTCGGCACGGGTGATCGAAGGATCCTGGTACAGGCGCATGTCGAACAGTCCGAACTCGATCTGGCGCAGCATGGCCAGGGCGCTGTGGTAATTGCGCGCCGCGATCATCTTCTCGAACAGTGCTTGCGGCAGTGATTCGCCATTTTGATAGTGACGCGCCATCAGGTCCAGCGCCTCTTTCTCCCAGCAGAAGTTTTCCATGAACTGGCTGGGCAGTTCCACTGCATCCCATTCCACGCCATTGATGCCGGATACTTCCGGCACCTCGATGCGGGTAAGCATATGGTGCAGGCCGTGGCCGAACTCGTGAAACAGGGTGATCACTTCATCGTGGGTGAACAGCGCCGGCTGATCGCCGATCGGCGGCGTCAGGTTGCAGGTCAGATAGGCGATTGGCAATTGCCGCGTTTCCCGTGTGTGCATCCGCGGCAGGTATTCGGCCATCCAGGCACCGCCGCGTTTCTGTTCCCGCGCATAGAGGTCGAGGTAAAACTTGGCAATGACTTCACCACTGTCGTTGTGGATGACGAAGAAACGCACATCCGGATGCCAGCGCTCGACCGAGTCGGTCTGCTCTTCGATGCGGATCCCATACAGCTTTTCGACGATGCGGAACAGGCCGGCCACCACCGTGCGATCGGAGAAGTAGGGTTTGAGGTCTTCGTCGGAGATGGCGTAGCGCTGCTGCTTGAGCAATTCGCTGTAATAGGGCACATCCCAGGGCTGGAGCGAATCCTCGAGACCCCGTTCCCCTGCGAAGTCCTTCAGTTCTTCCATTTCCCGCTCTGCCGCGGGGCGGCTTTTTTCACTGAGGTGCTGCAGGAACTCCACGACCTGCTCGGGACTGTCCGCCATCTTGGTGACCAGCGACAGATGGGCATGGCTTTCGTAGCCGAGCAGGCGCGCCTTTTCCTGCTTGAGCGCGACGATCCGCTCCATCACCGGAGCATTGTCAAAACGGGTGTCGGTAATGCCGACCTCCGAAGCACGGGTGACATGGGCGCGGTAGACCTCGAAACGCAAGTCGCGGTCCGCCGCGTAGGTCAGCAGCGCCTGGATGCAGGGCGCGTCGAGGGTGATGCGGTAACCGTCGAGACCCTTCTGCTCGGCATACTGGCGCAGCATGGCGCGTGCCGAATCCGGCAGTCCTTCGAGACGCCGGTCGTCCGTCAGCTGGAGGTCCCAGTCCTGGGTGGCATCCAGCACATTGTTGGAGAAGCGGGTCTGCAGTTCCGACAGTTCCTTCTGAATCTCCTGGTAGCGCTGCTTGTCCGCATCGTCGAGATCGACACCGCCAAGGTGGAATCCCAGCAGCGCGTCTTCCACCGTCTTGCGCCGAGCCTGCGGCCAGTCGTCGAAACCGGGCGTATCACGCAGCTTCCGGTAGGCCTCGAACAGGCGTCGGTTCTGACCGATTTCAGTGGCGTACTCGCTGAGCAGGGGCAGGGTTGCGTTATAGGCATCCCGCAGTTCATCGCTGGAGCGCACGGCATTGAGGTGCTGGATCGGTGACCAGGCCTTGTTGAGCCGGTTTTCCATTTCCTCGATCGGTTCGATCAGGTTTTCCCAGCTGAAGTCATCCTGCTCCAGCAGGCGTTCGAGCCGCGCCCGGTTCTCGGCAAGCAGGGTCTCTATCGCCGGTTTGACATGCCTGGGTTCGATGGCCTCGAATCGGGGCAATTCATCGACATCGAGCAGGGGATTGTTGGAAAGCGTCACGAGTCATTCACCAGGGTCGTAGTGTGGCCGCAAAGAGTAACAGATACAGCAGCAGGATGAAGCCCATCAATGACCACAAAATCGCACGCAGGTGCCGCCTTTGCATCGCAGGTTCGTCATGGGCCGAGATCACGAACGGTCCGTGATCGGCATCCGGCTTGCGCAGGACATGAACCGCAGGGCCCAGCGCATCACGCAGTTGCTGCCGCGCCCGGTCACGCACTGCCGTCCATTCGATGCCCGAAATCCGTCGGTCACCGTCAAGATCGAAATCCTTCAAGTAGCGGGCCGGATGCTTTTTCCACTCTGCCACGATTTCCTCGACCCGTCGATCCTCGTCTTCGATATCCAGATAATGATGCTGTGTCTCGAATCGACCGGTGACATGGATGGGATCGGCGACACGGATCAGCTGTTCAGTGAAACGGTAGCGGGGATTGAACAGAAGACCGGGGACGATGGATGCCCGTGTCGGTTGAACACGCTGTTCGATACGGTCGCCGTACCAGCTGCGGCTGTGACGGGCAATCACCTCGGCACCATCGGGATCGATGATGCATTCGCCGCTGTCATCAACCAGACGAAAGGGGTGATCAGAAACTTCCAGGCGGTCTTCGATCCAGCGCGAATGGTAGTGCAGCTTCTGCCGCCGCTCGATGCGGCAACGGTACCACACGCAGCGCTCACCGCTGAAGGGCGAAAGCAGGCGGTCACCGCGCATCCACTCGGCCAGACCTTCCAGCTCCACCTGACCCTGGGCCGCCGAGGCAATGCGAGAGGAGGGGGTATCCGCCAGCAGGCGCATCTGCCGGTAATGCCGCTGAATGCGCCAAAACAGATAGATCAGGAGCGCCAGCAGAGCCAGCTTGAACACATCGTATTCGGCGGGGCTGAGGCCGAGTATGGCGTCCGACAACCCGGAACCCATCGACCGCGGCCTGCCCTGGAATCAGGAGTTGAACAGCTGACCCAGGTCCGGGTCGCGTTTTTCCGCTTCGCTGAATTCGAGCAGTTCGCGCGGTCCGAAGTTCATCAGGCGTGCAACGATGATGTCCGGGAATTGTTCGATGCGGGTATTGTTGATGTTGACCGATTCGTTGTAGAACTCGCGGCGATCGGCAATGGCCGATTCCAGTGCACTGATGCGCTGCTGCAGATGCTGGAAATGCTCGTTTGCCTTGAGTTCCGGGTAGGCTTCGGCCACCGCGAACAGGTTGCCCAGTCCCATGCGCAATGCACCCTCGGCCTTGCCCAGTGCACCGACATCTCCACTCTTGCGGGCCTCGGCCACCCGGTTTCTGGCCTGCATGACCTTTTCCAGCGTTTCCTGTTCGAACTTCATGTATTGCTTGCAGGTCTCGACCAGTTTCGGAATCTCGTCATGGCGCTGTTTCAGCAGCACATCGATATTCGACCAGGCCTTGGAGACATTGTGTTTGATCCGCACCAGGTTGTTGTAGATGCCGACCACGAACAGGGCGCCGCCAATCAGCAGGCCCCAGAATATGAGGGTTCCCGTTTCCATCGTACCGTTCCGCGTTCAGTTGCTGTATTCAGACATCGAGGTTGTCGACATTCATCGCATTCTGCTCGATAAATTCGCGCCGGGGTTCGACATGGTCGCCCATCAGTGTGGTGAACACCTCGTCGGCAGCGATCGCGTCCTCGATGCGCACCTGCAACAGACGCCGGTTGTCCGGGTCCATCGTGGTTTCCCACAATTGCTCGGGGTTCATCTCGCCCAGACCCTTGTAGCGCTGGATGTTCTGTCCTCGACGCGCCTCGGCCATCAGCCAGTCGTAGACTTCGCTGAACTGGGTGACCTCCTTGCGCTTTTCCCCCCGCTTGACGAAGGCCCGCCCACTCGAGAACAGGTCACCGACGCGGGTGACGAATTCGCGCACCAGGGCATAATCCGATCCATTGAAAAATTCTATCGGAATATCTGTTTCGTTAGTTATTCCATGCACCTTGCGCTGCAACCGGAGGACCGGGTGACCGTTGTCATCGCGTTGAATCGCCACCTGGTAGGAAACGGATGTTACCGCATCGCTGTTCAGCTGCATCTGCAGCTGTTCCACCCAGGCCTGCAAATCGCGTTCGGGCTGTTCGATCCAGTCTTCATCCACCACCGGCATCAGCAACAATTGGTCAAGAAAATTCTCGGGCATGCTGCGCTTGAGCCGTGAGAACACCGCCAGCAGGTTCATGTACTGACGGGCAAGATTTTCCAGCGCGACATCACTGATCGGTGGCGTGTCTTCATCCAGATAAAGCTGTGCGCCTTCGATGGCCAATTGCAGCAGGTAATTGTTGAGTTCGCGGTCATCCTTGACATAGCGTTCCTGCTTGCCTTTCTTGATCTTGTACAGGGGTGGCTGGGCGATGTAGATGTGGCCGCGTTCGATCAGTTCCGGCATCTGCCGGTAGAAGAAGGTCAGCAACAGAGTACGGATATGAGAACCGTCCACATCCGCATCGGTCATGATGATGATGTGGTGGTAGCGCAGTTTCTCGATATCGAACTCGTCGCGGCCTATGCCGGTTCCCAGAGCGGTGATCAGCGTGCCCACCTCGGCAGAGCCGAGCATCTTGTCGAAACGGGCCTTTTCGACATTGAGAATCTTGCCCTTGAGCGGAAGAATCGCCTGGGTGCGGCGGTTGCGGCCCTGCTTGGCGGACCCGCCTGCGGAATCGCCCTCCACCAGGTAGAGTTCGGACAGGGCCGGATCCTTCTCCTGGCAATCGGCCAGTTTCCCGGGCAGGCCGGCAATGTCCAACGCGCCTTTGCGGCGTGTCATTTCCCGGGCCTTGCGCGCGGCTTCTCGGGCACGGGCCGCATCGATGATCTTGGCGGTAATGGCCTTGGCTTCCTGCGGATTCTCTTCCAGGAAATCCTTGAGGGCATCGGAAATGACCGATTCCACCACCGACTTGACCTCGGAGGACACCAGTTTGTCCTTGGTCTGGGAGGAAAACTTCGGATCCGGCACCTTCACCGACAGCACCGCGGTCAGCCCTTCGCGCATGTCGTCGCCGGAGGCACTGGTTTTGTTTTTGCCCCCCAGGTTGCTTTCCATGTACTGGTTGAGGGTACGGGTCAGTGCCGCACGGAATCCGGAAAGGTGGGTGCCGCCATCACGCTGCGGGATGTTGTTGGTGTAACAGAAGATGTTTTCCTGATAGCTGTCGTTCCACTGAAGAGCCACTTCCACGCCGATATCGTCTCGCTGGGTGGAGATGCCGATGACCTTGTTGTGGATCGGGGTTTTGTTCTTGTTGAGGTGCTCGACAAAGGCCTGGATGCCGCCATCGTACTGGAAGACATCTTCCTTGCCGCTGCGCTCATCCTTGAGGCGGATGTGTACACCCGAATTGAGGAAGGACAATTCGCGCAGGCGCTTGGCCAGGATATCGTAATGGAACTCGATGTTGCTGAAGATCTCGGGGCTTGGGTAGAAGCGGATCTCGGTACCGGTTTCCTCGGTGTCCCTGATCGCCTTCAGCGGCGCCACCGGCTCGCCATGATCGTATTCCTGAACATGAACCTTGCCTTCACGCTTGATCGTCAGCTTGACACGGTCGGACAGGGCATTCACGACAGAGATGCCCACTCCATGCAATCCACCGGAAACCTTGTAGGAATTGTCGTCAAACTTGCCGCCGGCATGAAGCACGGTCATGATGACTTCGGCCGCGCTGCGTCCTTCTTCGGGGTGGATGTCCACGGGGATACCGCGGCCGTCGTCACGGATGCTAACCGAATCATCGGCATGAATGGTCACCAGTATCTCATTGCAGTGTCCCGCAAGGGCTTCATCGATGGCATTGTCAACCGCTTCAAACACCATGTGGTGCAGGCCGGAACCGTCATCGGTATCACCGATGTACATGCCAGGGCGTTTGCGGACGGCATCCAGTCCCTTCAGGACCTTGATACTCGAGGAATCGTATTCGGACATAGGGTTATAATCAGTTTGAACCGGAACCCATCATACCATGTTCCACATGAAACATTCGGCATTGATCGGTCAGTGAATCAGGGAAGTCGTTTGGATCGAGAGCAGTAACGAACAACTGTGCATCTAGCGTCAGCATGCGCTGATACAGTTTGGACAGATTATACGCGTCAAGTTCAGCCGCGAGATCGTCTGCAAGGATCATGACCGGTTTTTGGGTGTTCGATTGTATGTATTCAATCGCCTGCATGTAGAGATCGACTGCGAAGGACTTGATCTGCCCTCTTGAAGCTGATTCTGACATGGGCGTTTCATGGGCCCCAATGAACTGCAGGTCGGCACGGTTGAAGTGGTAACGGGTATAGCCCAGCCGAATATCGGTTTCCCGTGTGTCAATCAGTTGA
>Ga0256839_1005328_pt1 | contig 11953 bp, 11 predicted proteins | sample 354166metaG_FD_185968 | JGI IMG/M metagenome (GOLD analysis project Ga0256839, IMG submission 185968) | Hydrothermal vent microbial communities from Mid Atlantic Ridge, Atlantic Ocean - 354-166 | ecosystem: Environmental > Aquatic > Marine > Hydrothermal vents | place: Atlantic Ocean: Mid...
ATTCGTTCTGTAAATTTAGGTTTTTCTTTTCAAAAGAGGAGCCATCAGGGAAGTTTTGAATTCTGATAACAAAAGGATACCCCGATGACCCCAAGGATGAACAGTAACACAGCGGATGAAGCAGTGGAATTATTGATGAATGCAACGATGGTTATAGAGCGCAGTGCATACCTTGGTGCGGGTCACTATGAGCGACATGGTGACCGCGTGAGCTATGCCAATGGTTTCAAGCCTAAGAGGCTCGACACACGCATTGGTGAATTGCATTTGAGTATTCCACAAACCCGTGACTGCAAATTTTATCCGCAATCGCTGGAGCGTGGTATGCGTTCAGAGCAGGCATTAAAGTTAGCAGTGGCTGAAATGTATGTTCGTGGTGTTTCCACACGCAAGGTAACGGAAATAACGAAGAAATTGTGCGGTGCTTACCGCGATTGGCGTGACCTAAGAAGGCAATGAAAAAGCAGGTGGCAAGCCGTATTCGTGCTATTTTCAATGCGCCTAACCAAGCTGAAGCTGAGCGTTTACTCAAGCTCTTTATTGGTGATTATGAAAAGAGTGCACCACGCTTGGCAGTGGGCAGAAGAGGCATTACCGCAAGGGTTTACGGTGTTTTCCTTTGCCGAAGAATCGAGGAAAAAGCTGCGAACAAGCAATATTGTGGAGCGCCTCAACCGTGAGATTAGACGGCGAACGAAAGTGGCTACGATGTTTCCCAATGAAGCATCTTGTTTGCGCCTGGTTACGGCAGTGGTGAGTGAAATCTCCGATGAATGGGTTGCTTCTGGTAGGCGTTGGCTTATCAGAAAAACAGATGAATAAGCCTGAAGAGAACCGAACTAGCCAGTCAGTGTAGTATGTGTAGCAAGTGTGAATGAGTGATTTTATAAAGGAATATCAAAATTGAACTGAATTTACAGAAAAGGGGTTGCGTTATCGGCACATAACGGTCTGGCCAATGGATTTGATAGAGGTCAACATAATCAGTTTGCAATCGTTTGAGGCTACCTTCAATGGCTTGATTGATATGTGCTTGATTGATGCGAGGGCCACCACGAATCCACTCAAAGCCTCTTGAAGGCCCAGTAATTTTAGTGGCAACAATCAAGTCTTCTCGCTGCTGATGCTTGAGCCAGGAACCCACATACGATTCCGTCAAACCTTGCGTTTCTGCTCTGGGTGCAACGGGATACATCTCAGCGGTATCGATAAAATTCACACCGAAATCCACTGCCATATCCAGTTGGGCATGGGCATCGCTTTCGCTATTTTGCTCGCCAAATGTCATGGTTCCCAAACAAATTTCAGATACTTCTAAATCACTACTGCCCAGTTGATTCTTTTTCATGATGTCACCTCATGGGCAAGCTTATCGAGTTTGATAACAACTTTGAACCGTAGAGGTCAACATCGTCATGTTCAGCTTAACTGGGCATCCATGGATTCCCACCTTCCCTCAGGGGATACTCTCTGGCTTTGCCATTCACTTCATCGTGGGAATGACGCTACGAGCACCATTGCCTTTTCCCTCCCGCTCACATTAACATCGCCAGCCTATGCACACGAAAATCAATGACTTCACCCAACTTCAACACAACAGAAACCACATCCATATCGCCTTTTCATCACCGCAGCGGGTGATTAGCTCAGCTATTTTGAATGGTGGTTTCATCAAAGCCCATCATATTGTGAACTGGAAAGTACCCAAACATGCACCCGTTTGTGATGCACCTGAGAAGAGCCTAAGCGACTATGCCAAAGTGCAAGGCTGGCAAGGCAAGGTTGTGGGTATGATGACTGCTGCTTCCATGGATTCACTTCGCATGGAGCAGGCTTGTATTGAAGGCATGGATATAAGCGTGCTCGTCACCACAGGCTTGAGCAATGCACGGCGTGCAGGCGATAAAGCAGATATACAAGACTTATTAACCACAACACATGCGGCTGGTACGATTAATTTGATACTCATCTTTTCAGCGCAACTCACCGATACAGCTATGGTCGAAGCCATGATGATTGCCACAGAAGCCAAAGCCGCTGCCTTGCAGAATGTTCAAGCATTAAGCCCTGTATCTGGCTTAATCGCTACAGGAACAGGAACCGATGCCATAGCTGTTGTTTGCGGCAGTGGTTCGCCAAGCATCAAGTTTTGCGGCAAACATGTCTTGCTTGGGGAGTGGATTGGGCGCTTGGTGATTGCAGCAATCACTAGCTCACTAAGCTTTGAGGCATAAAAAGCCTTGATGCTTTCACATCAAGGCTAATCTTATTTCAGGATTGAATTAACGCCTGCGCTTAGGCGCACTTCGGCTACCACGATGATTGCCCACACGACCTCTGCCACCACCGCTGCGCCTACCTCGACCACCTCGGAAATTGCCACGGCGTTGTCGTGGCTCATCGCCAGCAAACGCCACTTCCACTTCTTCCAAATCCATGGCTTTGCCCGCAATGCGTGTTTTCTTCAATGTTTTGAAAATTGAATCGGGCATGCCTTCAGGCAAGTCCACCGTTGCATGATCATCACGAATCACAATATTATTGATAAACTCGCTATCAATGCCCGCTTCATTGGCTATCGCACCCACAATATTTGCCGGACGCACCCCCAAATCGGCACCAACCGCCAAACGATACCGGGTAAAGCCCCGTGCTAATGGTTTTTCATGGTAAACCCGCTCGCCACCATGGCGGCGCAAATCTCTCGGCTCATCATATCCACCACGCATTTTAGGCATATCTTTGAGCAACAGCGGCTCATTGCCCTGCACCATTTTCGCCAATGCCGCCGCGATTTCTTGGGCTGGCACATCATGTTCTTCTTCATATTCTTCAATGATTTTAGCAAAAACATCTAAACCACCCGCTTCCAAAGTATCGGTGATTTTTTGTTTGAATGCTGAAATTCGTTTATCGTTGATTTCAGCCGCAGATGGCATCACATACAGCTCAACTTTAGAGTTGGTTGCCCGCTCAATGGCATACAACATCCGCTTTTCTCGTGGCGCAACAAACAAAATCGCTTCCCCTGAGCGACCAGCCCGACCTGTGCGCCCAATGCGGTGAACATATGATTCCGTATCATGCGGTACATCATAATTAATCACATGCGAAATACGCTCAACATCCAAGCCTCGTGCCACCACATCAGTTGCAATCAAAATATCAACATGCCCTTTTTTCAGTTTATTCACGATTTGTTCACGCTGATTTTGCGCAATATCACCATTGAGCGCTGCTGCTGAATAACCTCGTGCTTGTAATTTCTCGGCAAGCTCTGTGGTGGCTGTTTTGGTGCGCACAAAAATGATAATGCCATCAAAAGTTTCCGCTTCCAAAATGCGCGTTAATGCATCCAGCTTATGGCGACCACTGACCATCCAATAGCGCTGACGAATCGTTACTGCTGTTGAAGTTTTGGTTTGAATCGTAATGTGAACGGGTTTGTTCAAATAATTGTTGGTGATTTTGCGAATTTGCGAAGGCATAGTCGCTGAAAACAATGCAATTTGGCGGGTTGGTGGTGTTTGCTCAAGTACCCACTCCACATCATCAATAAAACCCATACGCAACATTTCATCGGCTTCATCAAGTACCAGTGTTTTGAGATTATCCAACTTGAGTGTATTGCGGCGCATATGATCCATCACACGCCCAGGTGTGCCAACCACCACATGCACACCACGCCTGAGTTGTTTCAATTGACCATCATAACTGGCACCGCCATAAATCGGCAACACATGAAAACCTTTCATGTGAGATGCGTACTTTTGAAAAGCCTCAGCCACTTGAATCGCAAGCTCACGGGTTGGCGCAAGCACCAACACTTGTGGTGTTTTAATGCTCATATCAATTTTAGATAGAATCGGTAGTGCAAATGCGGCAGTTTTACCCGTACCCGTTTGCGCTTGACCAAGCACATCCCTGCCTGCAAGTACATGTGGGATGATTTCTGCTTGAATCGGCGATGGTTTTTCATAGCCCACCTTCTCCAAAGCTTTGAGAACATTGGTGCTTAAGCCTAAGTCGTCAAATGTTGTTGCTATGGATGTATTGTTTGTTATTTCTTTCTTTTCTGTCATTTTTCTTTTGTTTCCTAACACATTGGTGTCTTTTTTATTATCTTATAAGGAAACACAGACCAACCCTCAAAGCAGGCAAGCCATCCAATCATGGATTGAGCACACCATGTTCATGTTAAGGGATACTGCGCTAAGCATCGCTGCATCTCCATGTGTACGCCACATCAAATCATACCAGTTACGGTTATCATTTGTGTGTTTACATGAAGGCAAGGATTGAACATTTATATCACTATTTCATATGCGCACAACAGACTAATGCGCTGCAATCTATCGCCTAGCTTTAGAATTGATAGCATTAAGTGATGAAAAGTATTTCATATTCAAGTATTTAAATTTTCCTATGCTTTGGAGCTTGGCCTTAAAAGAAAAATAAAATCCTGTGCATATCGATATGTTCCCGGGATTTGCATCAATTCATCTTTGAAAAACTGAAAGTTATAATACTTTTGTGAGCGTTTTTGTTGCCCACATGATGCAATTTGGCTTTGTGCTGCGGCTAGATCTTGCGCTGAAGGCGGCGTTAAATCTCGCTTCCAATGCTTGCTTTTAGGAAGCACTGACAAACTGCGCAAGCCTTTCTTAAAATTCATGCTGTATGACTTTTCCACCTGAAAACCACAGCGTTGAAACATATAATGAAGTGTATGGAGCGAGAAAAAGTAGATATGCCCTGCACCACTAAATCCAGCTTGTTGATACTTATGGTAATAATCAATCAAGTTTTGCACATCTGCCAAACCATTGGGCACAGATAAATACAAGCGTCCATCATCACGAATAATCCGCCTGCATTCTTTCAAAAATGCTAGTGGTTGTGGTACATGCTCTAAAATGTCCTGCACTCTGATAAAATCAAAAAAGTTTGCATCAAACTGAATATCCTCAATTTCGCCAATACGCACATCCAACTGCAACTTCTTACGCACATTCTCCACAACTTCAGGGTTTATATCAGTGCCAAAAACTTGCCAATCTGAAGCTTCTCGCACGCCTGCCAACACATCACCACTGGCACAACCAATATCAATAAAGTTCCCTTTATCTTTATGCTTCAAATACTTCTTGGCAAAGGCATAGCCTTTACCCTGCGCTTTGTAATTATCGCCTTTGTAAAAGCTATATGCTTTGGAATAATGCTGCGCCAATTCTTCTGGCGTTGGCAATGGTTCAAAAAATATGACATCACAATGTTCACACGATAAAAGATCAAAAGCTTTTGAACCTGCGAGTACAGCTTGAGCAACAGCATCACGAGTGGCTTCGTTGTTACAAATGCGGCAGATGACTTGCATATCTAATCCGTATGCCCATGCGCCATTTGGCTCACTTGATGAATCCGATTCGCAGGAAATGCCAATTGTTCCATCAAATAATCTTTCAAATCTTGCGGGTAATCGGATTTATTCAAAGCATGTTGCATACATGTTAACCACGCTTGTGCATCATCTGCTGTGATTTTGATATGCTGATGCGCCATAGGCAAGCTAATACCTTTGCCATATTTTTCAGGATAAATGCGAGGGCCACCCATCCAGCCTGACAAGAAGTAAACCAGCTTATCTTTCGTCACTTCCAAATCATCAGGGTGCATATCACGAATCCGCTTGGCTTGGGGCAAGGTGTCCATAGCATCATAAAAATCATCCACCAGCTTCACCAAACCATCATAACCACCCACTGCTTTGTATGTTGCATCTTCAAATCCGTAATTGATCATGGTTGCGCAACATACATGACAAGCCATAGCCTTACGAGTATATTTTGAGCATGAAAAATCAAAACATCCGATTATCCATTGAAGGCATGGGCTGCGCTTCATGTGTCGCCAAAATTGAAAAGAAGCTTCACAGTTTGGATGGCGTGGTCTCTGCGAACATCAACCTTGTCGATAGAACAGCAAGGGTAGAAGCCCGCCCAGACATACTCGAAGCCAATATTATTGATGCCATTGAATCGGCAGGCTCATACCAAGCTAAAGTGCTTGTTTCCAACGAAGATGAATCCAAAAAGCATGAGGCAGAAACCGCACATTTAAGATACCGCATCAAGCAAAGTTTACTCGCTATGTTGACAGGCTTCCCACTGATGGCAGCCAGCATGTTGGGTTTATTGCCAGCATTGGATAGCCAAGGCTTTTGGCTATTCATAGCCATCGCCACATTCGCTGTGATGGCATATTCAGGTTCGCACTATTTCAAAGGTGCATACAATGGCTTAAAACATAAAAACACCAGCATGGATACGCTGGTTGCCATGGGTACAGGTGTGGCGTGGTTGTATTCCACGCTCGTGGTTTTGATGCCAGATTGGGCGCCTGAGGCCAGCCGTCATGTTTATTTTGAAGCGGCACTTATCGTGATTGCTTTGGTTAATATCGGACATGTTCTGGAAGCCAGAGCACGGGGTAAAACCAACCAAGCCATTGAAAAGTTATTATCCCTTCAAGCCAAAACAGCCCGCGTGGTACGGGGTGGTAAAGAGGTTGATATTCCATTGGGTGAAGTGGTGGCTGGGGATGTTGTTCGCGTGCGCCCAGGTGAAAAAATACCTGTGGATGGCAACATCATTGAAGGCTCATCATTCGTCGATGAATCCATGCTCACAGGCGAGCCTATGCCAGTATCCAAAAAGCAAGGTGATGAAGTCATTGCAGGTACCATGAACGATAGCGGCACATTTTTATACACAGCAACGCGCATCGGCTCTGAGACTGTGCTTGCCCAAATCATTGAAACCGTGCGCCGCGCCCAAAGTGCTAAGCCTGATATTGCACGACTGGTGGATAAAGTGGCATCCATCTTTGTGCCTGTGGTTATCATGATTGCCTTTGGTACTGCCATGTTTTGGTGGCTTGTAATGGATAACACCACACTGGCATTGGTGACAAGCATGACCATATTATTGATTGCTTGCCCATGCGCCTTAGGCTTGGCAACGCCGATTTCCATGATTGTTGGCATTGGCAAAGCCGCAGAGTTTGGCATTCTGATTCGCCAAGGTGAAGCTTTGGAACGCATGGCGCATTTAACCACCATTGTGCTGGATAAAACAGGAACGATTACCGAAGGCAAGCCGCAAGTCACCGATATTTTGGTGCATGACAATATCAGCCAAGATGAAGCTTTAGGCATGGCTGCTGCCGTGGAAACAGGCTCAGAGCATCCGCTGGGCAAAGCCATTGTGGATGCAGCACATAACAAAAACCTGAACTTACCTGCCGCGCAAAACTTTATTGCTACAACAGGTGGTGGCGTATCTGCACAAGTGGATGATCACACGATACATATCGGCAATGCATCATTTTTAAGCGAAAATAGCATTAAATTGGATAAAAAATGGGTGAGTGAGGCTGAGAACATGGCAAAACAAGCCAAAACACCTGTGTTCTTAGCCAAAAACAATGAAATTATCGCTATCCTTGCCATTGCAGACCCTATTAAGGCGGAAACCAAACAAGCCATTGGCAAACTTCATGCTTTGGGTCTTAAGGTGCAGATGTTGACAGGCGACCATGAGCAAACGGCATGGGCGGTTGCCAAAGAAGTTGGTATTGATGTGATCACGGCACAAGTCAAACCCGATGATAAAGATCAGGTGATAGCAAGGCTGCAAGAAAGCGGTGAAATCGTCGGCATGGTGGGCGATGGCATCAATGATGCGGCAGCGCTCGCCCGCGCCAATGTTGGCTTTGCCATTGCCCATGGTTCAGATATTGCGATTGAAAGCGCCGATGTGGTGTTGATGCGTTCAAACTTAACTGCCATCCCTGATGCCATTCGTATTTCAGAAGCCACGCTGACCAACATCAAACAAAACCTCTGGGGAGCATTTATTTACAATAGCCTAGCCATTCCTGTGGCGGCGGGTGTACTATTTATGTCTATGGGTTTATTACTGAATCCCATGCTTGCTGGGGCTGCTATGGCGATGAGTTCGGTAACCGTGGTCAGCAATGCCAATCGCTTACGATTTTTTAAGGTATAAATGATGCACACTAAAATTACACTGATAGCTATTTTGATATGTTTTGTTTTGATGGGCGTATGGTATTTAGGTTTTATTCCTGAAAGCTTTACTCCCGTAGTCTTTATCATGGTGGTTGCCGTTGGTTTACATGTGTTATTCGATATTCTTATAACACTTGGCACAAAGCTGCATCACTTTTTTCGCAAAAAGTAAATACACCAAGCTTTTCATAACCACAATACACCCACGCAAAAAAATTGTTTAGGGGGGTTGAATTCCCATTTTGCTGTTCTTATATAGGCATTACTTTTATTCGATGAAGAAGGAGAAACAATAATATGGCAAACATTCGTCCATTACACGATCGTGTTATCGTTCGTCGCTTAGCTGAAGAAGAAAAAACTGCTGGCGGCATCATCATTCCAGATGCGGCTAAAGAAAAGCCTTTGCAAGGCGAAGTTATCGCTGTAGGTAAAGGCAAACTTTTAGACAATGGCGACCTTCGTGCCTTGGATGTTGCTGTTGGTGATACTGTTATCTTCTCGAGCTATGCAGGAACAGAAATTAAAATTGATGGCGAAGAGCTTCTTTTGATGCGCGAAGATGACATTCTTGGCGTACTCTCTAAATAAATAAACATCCAAATAAACAAACGCATTGATAGAAATTAATTAAGGAGATTTGAATTATGGCAAAGGATATTCAATTCGGTGACGACGCTCGCTCAAAAATGCTTGCAGGCGTTGATAAGCTGGCAAATGCAGTAAAAGTAACATTGGGCCCTAAAGGTCGTAATGTTGTACTTGAAAAATCATGGGGAGCGCCAACCATCACCAAAGATGGTGTGTCTGTAGCCAAAGAAATCGAGCTTGAAGACAAGTTTGAAAACATGGGTGCACAAATGGTCAAAGAAGTGGCGTCTAAAACCGCAGATATTGCAGGTGACGGTACAACCACTGCAACTGTATTGGCGCAAGCTATTGCTAAAGAAGGCAATAAAGCTGTGGCAGCAGGCATGAACCCCATGGACTTGCAACGCGGCATTGATAAAGCTGTTGCCGCTTTAACTGAAGAATTAGCAAACCTTTCCAACCCAGTGAAAAACCAAGAAGAAGTCGCACAAGTTGGCACGATTTCTGCCAATGGTGATGCTGAAATTGGTCAAATCATTGCTGATGCCATGGAAAAAGTAGGGCAAGAAGGCGTGATTACTGTAGAAGAAGCTACAGGCTTGGAAACAGAGCTGGAAGTGGTTGAGGGTATGCAGTTCGACCGTGGTTATTTGTCACCATATTTCGTGACCAACTCTGAGCGTATGACCGCAGAGCTTAAAGAAGCATATATCTTATTCTTCGAGAAGAAAATTTCCAACATGCGCGACCTTCTTCCTGTGTTGGAAGCTGTGGCTCGCACAGGCAAGCCGCTACTGATTATCGCTGAAGACATTGAAGGCGAAGCATTGGCAACTTTAGTTGTCAACAAAATGCGTGGTGTGATGAATGTGGCTGCTGTGAAAGCGCCTGGCTTTGGTGCACGCCGCAAAGAAATGATGGAAGACATGGCTGTGCTTACAGGCGGTAAGGTGATTACTGAAGACCTTGGCTTGAAGCTAGAAAATGTAACCTTAGAAGACCTTGGTCAAGCAGGAAACATCCAAATCAGCAAAGACGATACCACGATTGTTGATGGCGCAGGCGCAAAAGAGGATATTCAAGCGCGTGTTGCCTTGATTCGTCAACAATTGGAAGACACGACTTCCGAGTACGACAAGGAAAAACTTCAAGAGCGCTTGGCGAAGCTTGCTGGTGGTGTTGCTGTGATTAAAGTCGGCGCTGCAACAGAAGTTGCCATGAAAGAGAAAAAAGATCGTGTGGATGATGCTCTGCATGCAACCCGTGCTGCGGTTGAAGAAGGCATTGTTGCAGGTGGTGGTGTTGCCCTTATCCGCGCCAGCAAGGTATTGGATAAAGTTAAAGGCGAAAACAGCGACCAAGATGCGGGCATCAACATTGTTCGCTCTGCCATTGAAGCACCTTTGCGTCAAATCGTGAGCAATGGCGGCGGTGAAGCTTCTGTGGTTGTTAATGAAGTTGCAAAATCTGAAGATGCCAACTTCGGCTACAACGCTGGCACTGAAGAATACGGCGATTTGGTGAAAATGGGTGTAATTGACCCAACCAAAGTGACCCGTACTGCGCTTCAACATGCAGCATCTATTGCAGGCTTGTTGATCACAACTGAAGCTATGGTTGCTGATATTCCTGAGCCAGCTCCAGCAGCACCTGCTGGCGGCGGTATGGATGCCATGGGCGGCATGGGTATGTAAGATTGCTTGAACCAGCAATCGAGCAAATGCTCAAACCCTAGCAACACAAATCAAAGGCGGCTTCTTTGGAAGTCGCCTTTTTTGTTTGTTTTTTCCATGATGAACCTGCAAAATCCACGCCATGAATTTAATCGCCAATCAACTCCCCCCTTTTGACACCCTAGACCCTAAAGCCAATATCCAAACCTTGGAAACCACACTTGAGCAAGCCAAAAAGCGTATTGATGCCTTGGCTTCGCAAAATGAAGTGACATGGGATAACATAATGCTCCCCTTAGCAGAAATGGATGAGTCCATCTCTAGGCTTTGGGGCCCTGTTTCTCATCTGCACTCGGTGTGCGATAGTGAAGACATTCGCCCTGTGTATGAGCAAGGCATTCAAATCATGACCCGCTGGAGCACTTGGATTGCAGGGCATGATGGATTATTCAAAGCCATTGAAAAGCTAAGCCAAAGCGATGATTTTTCTCATTTAAGCGAAGCGCAACAAGCCGCCATCACCAACACCTTGCGAGACTTTAAGCTGGCAGGTTCTGCCTTGGAAGGTGCAGATAAGCAACGCTTTGCCGAGATAAAAATGCGCCTTGCTGAGCTTGGCAATATATTTTCACAGCATGTTCTGGATGCTACTCAAGCATTTGAACTGCTGATTGATGATAAAAACAAGCTCAAAGGTTTACCTGAATCTATTATTGAGGGTGCAGCGCAACGCGCCAAGGATAGCGGTAAACAAGGCTACTTATTTACGCTAGACATCCCATCTTATTTGCCTTTGATGCAATACTTGGATGATTCAAGCATCCGTGAAACCATGTATAAAGCTTATGTTCGCCGTGCATCCGAGGGTGAATTGGACAACACACCTGTGATTGATGAAATACTCGCGCTACGACAAGAAATGGCAGCCTTGCTTGGCTTTGATTCGTATGCTGATTATTCATTAGCAGATAAAATGGCTGAAAGCGTGGAACAAGTCACCACATTTTTGCGTGATTTGGCTCAAAAATCGAAAGAAATGGCAAAAAATGACCTCAAAGAACTACAAAACTATGCCAAAGATGAATTAAACATCACCAAACTTGAAGCTTGGGATATACCTTATGTATCTGAAAAACTTCGTCAGTCCAAATATGCGATTTCCCAAGATGACCTAAAGCCATGGTTTCCTGAAGCATCGGTAAAACAAGGTTTATTTAACCTCGCCGAGCAATTGTACGATATTCGTATCAAAAAAGGTGATGCCCCTGTCTGGTTTGAAAGCGTTGAATATTATGATGTGTTTGATGCAAGTGGCAATAAAAAGGCAGGGTTTTACCTTGATCCTTATGCCCGCAAAGGTAAACGCGGTGGCGCTTGGATGGATGAAGCTTTGGTGGCTTGGAAGTTTAGCGATGGCAGCCTGCAACATCCTGTGGCGTATTTGGTGTGCAACTTTGATGCGCCAGTCGGCGATAAACCTGCGCTGTGGACGCATGATGAAGTCATCACCTTGTTCCATGAGTTTGGGCATGGCTTGCACCACATGATGACGGCTGTGGATGTGCGTGAAGTCTCTGGTATCAATGGTGTGCCTTGG
>Ga0256839_1005329_pt1 | contig 11952 bp, 16 predicted proteins | sample 354166metaG_FD_185968 | JGI IMG/M metagenome (GOLD analysis project Ga0256839, IMG submission 185968) | Hydrothermal vent microbial communities from Mid Atlantic Ridge, Atlantic Ocean - 354-166 | ecosystem: Environmental > Aquatic > Marine > Hydrothermal vents | place: Atlantic Ocean: Mid...
ATAGATGGTATTAGCCTGGTGACCAATTACCGCACCAGCTTCTCCAGTGAGATTCGTAAAAGCGGCATTGATGGCCTACTCGCTAAGCTCTCATCACGCAGTAGCTCACCTTAATGGTTGCGCAGGCGTAATTGTTCAGCGTGTTTATATTTTGCCTCAAATCGAGGCATTTTCGCACGCAAAGAGGGAGCATATAGGGAATATGTGACCGATTGAGTACGAAAATAACGAAGAGTTGGGGCAAAAGATGAATACGCTGAATAGTTACATGCAGGCAACCATCGAATCACCGGGTGATGGTGAAATAAAAGTGAGTGGTGATCTGACATTTTCCTCAGTCACACCCTTACTGGCTGAGAGTGTGGAGTATTTTGAGCCACAGAGTGAACTGTTAATTGACCTTGCTGCTGTCACACACTCCGATAGCGCAGGTGTTGCGCTGCTTCTTGAGTGGATGCAGATGGCAAAATTACAAAACCTCAAACTCTCCTTTAGTCATATCCCGGCTCAGATGTGGACCATTATCGATGTCAGCGGGCTTGCTCAACGGCTCCCACTGTTAGAGAGCACCTCCTAGGGAAGCTCTGATCAAGTCATGAATGTTTTATGCTGGCTGAAATCGCCCTCATTTATTCCGAAAATCGCACCAATAGAGCAACTATTACTGCGCATTTCAGAGCAAATGAGAACAATCTCCTCTCAGCCTAAATTCACCCAAACTTAACCAGAGATTCCCTAGGAGACTGCCCGAGAATAGTGATCGTAGCGAGGGGATGCTATTTTGAGTCCATTTTTTCGATCATTTGAGGCGAATATTGCCCCTATTTAACGAAAATGAACGGAAAAATGGGCCAAAAGAGCTTTTCCGTAGTAGAGCCTCTATTCTCGGACAGCCTCCTAGGGTATCCTTGCCAGCCTTGAAAGTATCGTGAGACGTCGCTATGCAAAATGAACAGGTTCAAGCTCAGTTATTAACCGCATTCCCAGGTTCAGAAGTGCTGGTGAGTGGTGAAGGCTGTAATTTTGCGGTGACGATTATCAGCCAGCAGTTTGAAGGGATGAGTAGGGTGCAGGAGCAAAAGTTGGTCTATGCCACGTTATCAGAGCAGATTGCCAGTGGCGAGATTCATGCGGTGACCATCAAAGCCTACACCCCCGAAAAGTGGGCAGCATTAGCAGAAAATGTAAGCTAGATTATCTAGGGAATCTCTGATTCAGTCTGGATGAATTTAGGCTGAGAGGAGACTGTTCTCATTTGTTCCGAAATGCGCAGTAATAGTTGCTCTATTGGTGCGATTTTCGGAATAAATGAGGGCGATTTCAGCCAGCGTAAAACATTCATGACTTGATCAGAGCTTCCCTAGGAGCCTGTCGGACTTATGATGAATCTACTGCGAAAAGTGGCTTTCCCTCGCTACAGTCACCTAAGCCCTAGGGTAGGTGATTTTCCTCTCGTAAATGAGTTAAGGCTAGATTGATGGATAAATTAATTATTACAGGTGGCACAACCCTTCAGGGTGAAATTCGCATTTCAGGTGCGAAAAATGCTGCCTTGCCTATTTTGGCGGCGACTCTGCTGGCAAGTGAGCCCGTCACGATTGGCAATGTTCCCCATCTACAGGATGTGACCACTACCATGGAGCTTTTGGGGCGTATGGGTGTGACACTGGTGATTGATGAAAAAATGAATGTTGAGGTTGATGTCTCAACCATAGAGTCATTTGTCGCCCCCTACGAACTAGTAAAAAAAATGCGTGCCTCGATATTGGTGTTGGGGCCGATGCTGGCACGCTTTGGTGAAGCTGAAGTCTCACTGCCCGGTGGTTGCGCCATCGGTTCTCGCCCGGTTGATCTGCATATTCGCGGTTTACAGGCCATGGGGGCCGAGGTGGTGGTTGAGAATGGCTACATTAAGGCCCGTGCCAAACGCCTAAAAGGGGCTAAACTGGTCATGGACGTGGTGACGGTGACCGGTACCGAAAACCTGCTGATGGCCGCTGCATTGGCCGAAGGCACCACCATTATTGAAAACGCGGCTCGCGAGCCCGAAGTGGTTGACTTGGCCGGGTTTATCAATGCAATGGGTGGCAAGATCAGTGGTGCAGGTACCGACACCATTACCATCGAAGGGGTCGAAACTCTACACGGCTGCCACTATAATGTACTGCCCGACCGTATTGAAACGGGCACTTTTTTGGTCGGTGCCGCGATGACGGGCGGTAAAGTGAGATTAAAGGATACTAACCCTACGCTGCTGGATGCCGTGGTCGCCAAACTGACCGAAGCGGGCGCGCTGGTAACGGCAGGTGAGGATTGGATCGAACTTGATATGCAGGGCAAACGCCCCAAAGCCGTTGATATTCACACGGCACCTTACCCCGCATTTCCAACGGATATGCAGGCACAGTTTAGTGCTTTAAATGTCGTCGCTGAAGGAGTAGGAACCATCCGTGAAACGGTGTTTGAAAACCGCTTTATGCACGTTCAAGAGCTCCAGCGTATGGGAGCTAAAATAAAGGTTGAAGGGAATACCGCGATTGTCAGTGGTCGAGAGGGATTAACCGGTGCGCCCGTAATGGCCACCGACCTGCGAGCGTCAGCTTGTCTGGTGCTGGCGGGGCTTGTGGCGAAGGGTGATACCCATGTGCAGCGCATCTATCATATCGATCGCGGCTATGAGCGTATTGAAGAGAAATTACAACAGCTGGGTGCGCGGATACGCCGCGTACCGGCCTAATGGTTGTCGGATAAAATGAGTGAACAATTGATCATTGCCCTTTCAAAAGGGCGCATCTTCAAAGAGACCCTGCCACTGCTAGCCCACGCGGGCATAGAGCCGCTGGAAGAGCCTGAGTCGAGCCGCAAACTGATTTTGGATACCAATCATGATGATATTAAGTTGATCATCGTGCGCGCCTCCGATGTGCCAACCTACGTTCAGTATGGTGGGGCAGACTTAGGGGTCACCGGTAAAGATGTATTGATGGAGCATGGCGGTGAAGGGGTGTACGAGCCGCTGGACTTGAAGATTGCCTGCTGTAAGTTGATGGTAGCCGGGCCTAAGGATCAACCCGAGCCGAGTCGCCGTCTACGCATTGCCACAAAATTTGTCAACAGCACTAAGCGTTACTATGCTGAACAGGGTAAGCAGGTTGATATCATTAAACTGTATGGCTCAATGGAGCTAGCGCCCTTGGTCGGAATGGCCGACCGCATTGTAGATGTGGTGGATACCGGTAATACACTAAGAGCAAATGGCCTTGAGCCGTTAGAGCATATCGCCGAGATCAGCTCTCGCCTGATCGTCAACAAGGCATCAATGAAAACAAAAAACAGGCGTATTCAGGCGCTGATCAAAGATTTTTCTGAAGCAGTACAAAACGCATAATCCGTTGTGGTAACAAGATTGAGAGAGCGCTATGGTTAATATCAAACGTCTAAATGCCTCCGATGAAAACTTTGCCGAGCAACTAGAGGCACTTCTGGCGTGGGAATCTGTATCAGATGATGCGGTTTTTAATGCGGTGAAGGATATTATTCAGGGTGTTCGTCACCGTGGTGACGAAGCCGTCGTTGAATTTACCAACCGTTTTGATCGGATGAGTGTCGGTTCGATGGCAGAGCTGGAGATCCCGCTTTCACAAGCCGCAGCAGCACTGGAAAATATTCCGCAAGACCAGTTAGCAGCACTGAAACTATCGGCGCAGCGAATTCGCGAGTATCACCAGCGCCAGAAACAGGCCTCCTGGTCTTACACCGAGGCGGATGGCACCATGCTGGGCCAACAGGTCACACCATTAGATCGCGTTGGCCTCTATGTGCCGGGTGGCAAAGCAGCCTATCCTTCATCGGTATTAATGAACGCAATCCCGGCTAAAGTGGCCGGTGTTGAAGAGTTAATCATGGTGGTGCCGACACCCGATGGTGTGGTGAATGAGCTGGTTTTAGCCGCCGCCGCCATCTCCAATGTTGACCGTATCTTTTCCATTGGCGGCGCACAGGCAATTGCCGCGCTCGCCTATGGTACCGAGACAATACCCAAAGTAGATAAAGTGGTAGGGCCCGGTAATATCTACGTGGCAACCGCCAAAGGAATGGTGTTTGGCGCCGTGGGTATCGACATGATTGCCGGGCCTTCAGAAATATTGGTGGTGTGTGATGGTCAGACTGATCCGGATTGGATCGCTATGGATCTCTTCTCCCAAGCTGAGCATGATGAAGATGCCCAGTCGATTCTGGTATCACCCGATGCCGCCTTTCTTGATAAGGTGCAAGCGAGCATCAATAGACTGCTGCCCACGATGGAACGTAAAGAGATTATCAGCACCTCACTAAAAGAGCGTGGCGCACTCATTCATGTTGCCGATATGTCGCAAGCGATGGCAGTAACCAATATCATTGCGCCAGAGCACCTGGAGCTTTCAGTGGCAGACCCCGAGGCGCTGCTGCCTGAAATCCGCCATGCGGGCGCTATTTTTATGGGTCGATATACGGCGGAAGCTTTGGGTGACTACTGTGCAGGCCCCAACCATGTGCTGCCAACCTCACGCACCGCACGCTTTAGCTCAGCGCTCGGGGTTTATGACTTCCAGAAACGCTCAAGCTTAATTATGTGCTCGGCAGAAGGAGCCTCAGAGCTGGGAAGAACCGCATCGGTATTTGCGCGTGGCGAAGGGCTTACCGCTCACGCCCAGTCTGCTGAGTTTCGCATTAAGCAATGAGATGGTTTTTTCAATTTCAATCTATTAACCCGCAGCGATATTAGACCTCAATAATGAACTCGACAGACAACTGTATGAAGCGCTGGATCCGCCCTGAAATCCGCGCTCTTCACGCCTACCCTGTACCTGATGCCAGCGGCATGATAAAACTGGACGCTATGGAAAACCCCTACAGATGGCCTGCACCGATGCGCGAAGAGTGGCAGCAGCTACTAGGTGCAACCGATGTTAATCGCTATCCCGACCCCACTGCAAAGGCGTTAAGCTTACGTCTAAAGCAAACGCTTGAAGTGCCCGACGGAATGGATATTGTGCTGGGCAACGGTTCGGATGAAATCATTCAGATGCTCGCCATGGCCGTGGCCGCACCAGGGCGTGCCATTATGGCGCCTGAACCTGGCTTTGTGATGTATAAAATGATCGCCAAGTTTGTGGCGATGGACTACATCGGCGTGCCACTCAAACAGGACTTTTCACTGGATATGCCCGCCATGCTCGCGGCAATAGAAGCGCAGCAACCGGCACTTATTTTCCTCGCCTACCCAAACAACCCAACTGGCAACCTATTTTCAGAGCAGCAAGTGAAGGCGATTATTGAAGCCGCAGAGGGGCTGGTCATTGTTGATGAGGCTTATCACGCATTTGCCGATCACAGCTTTATGGGTGAACTGGGCAACTATCCGAACCTGTTGGTGATGCGTACCCTCTCCAAGTTAGGCTTGGCGGGTTTGCGCCTGGGCCTGCTGGCGGGCTCGCCCACCTGGCTGGCTGAAGTCGACAAGGTGCGCCTTCCCTACAATATTAATGTATTAACCCAAGTTAGTGCAGACTTTGCACTTCAGCACGCCGAGGTTTTTGCCAAGCAGACCGCCGCAATCCGCGCTGATCGAACGCTGCTGCTGGCAGCGCTTAAAGAGATGCCATCGCTGGAGGTTTTCCCTAGTGCCGCCAATTTTATCCTGTTTCGCGTACCCGAAGGGCAGGGCAGCGATATTTTTGATAAGCTCAAACAGTCGGGTATCCTGATTAAAAACTTAACGCCCCAGGGCGGCTTGCTGCAAGACTGCCTGCGGGTGACCGTCGGCACACCTGAAGAGAATCAAGCCTTTATCAAAGCACTCACTACACTGCTTTAGTGCGGTGAAATAAGTCACTATTCAGCGTGTTTAGATTTTACTTAAAATCGAGACAGTAAAAACGAAAAGCTGAGGCAAAAGCATGAATATGCTGAATGGTTACTGCAATAATTGATTGGAGAGCAATATGGCACGTACAGCCCGTGTAAAACGCGACACCTTAGAGACGCAGATTGCGGTAAGCATCAATCTTGATGGTAGCGGCAAAGCCAGCTTAGATACTGGTGTCGCATTTTTAGAGCATATGCTCGATCAAATTGCACGCCACGGCATGTTTGACCTTGAAATTAGCGCAAAAGGTGACCTGCATATTGATGCACACCATACGGTAGAGGATATCGGTATTACACTGGGTCAGGCTTTCGCCAAAGCGATCGGTGACAAGCGCGGCATTCGTCGTTACGGGCACGCCTATTGCCCCCTCGATGAAGCCCTCTCCCGAGTAGTGATCGACTTCTCGGGTCGTCCAGGGCTGGAGTACCACGTCGAGTTTACCCGCGCATCCATTGGTGGCTTTGATAGCGAACTGTTCTACGAGTTTTTTCAAGGCTTCGTTAACCACGCCGGTGTCACCTTGCACATAGACACCCTGCGCGGGCGCAATGCGCACCATATTGCAGAAACTATTTTTAAAGCCTTTGGCCGTGCACTGCGTAATGCAGTGGAGCTTGATGAGCGCCTAGGTGATCAGATGCCCTCAACCAAAGGCACGCTGTAACAGCGGATTGCATCACTACGGATTGAAAAATATGAAAACAGTCGCCGTTATCGATTACGGAATGGGAAACCTCCACTCGGTTGCCAAGGCATTAGAGAAAGTGGCAACGGATACCCGGGTGGTGGTGACATCAGATGGTGAGACCATCGTTAAAGCTGATCGCGTGGTGTTTCCGGGCGTGGGTGCCATCCGCGACTGCATGGCGGAGATAAAACGCTTAGGGATCGATCAAGTGGTCAGCGAAGTGGCGGCCAGTAAACCGTTGCTAGCTGTTTGTGTCGGTATGCAGGCACTGCTGGCGCACAGCGCAGAAAATGGTGGCACCGAAGGTTTGAATATCTTGCCAGGTGAAGTGCGCTTTTTTGCAGATACCTTTGCAGGCAAACGTGAATATGCCTCACTTAAGGTGCCGCACATGGGCTGGAATCAGGTACACCAAAAAGAGTGTTCGCACCCGTTGTGGGCCAACATAGCGCAGGATAGTCGCTTCTACTTTGTGCACAGCTATTATGCCCCCGCAGCAGAAACGCCCGTCTGCTCGGCCACCACCGATTACGGTGTGCAGATCGCCGCCGCACTCCATCACGAAAATATCTTTGCCACCCAGTTTCATCCCGAAAAAAGTGCCAATGACGGTTTGCAGCTCTACGCAAATTTCCTGAATTGGGATGTGTAATAATAGAATGTTTGTTATCCAGAGGAAATTGTACCCATGTTGCTAATACCTGCCATTGACCTTAAAGAGGGTAAGTGTGTTCGACTCCGTCAGGGACGCATGGAAGATGATACCGTTTTTTCAGATGATCCAGTGGCTATGGCAGCACGCTGGGTAGAGGCGGGTGCACGACGTTTGCACCTAGTGGACTTGGACGGCGCCTTTGCCGGGCGACCGGTCAATGCCGAGGTGATCCACCGTATCAGCAAAGAGTTCCCTGAGCTGCCGATTCAGATTGGTGGGGGCATTCGCAGCAAAGAGACCGTGCAATCCTATCTGGATGCGGGGGTGCAGTTTGCCATTATTGGCACCAAAGCGGTCAATGAACCGGACTTTGTGGGTGATTTATGTCTTGAGTTTCCGGGGCATATCATCGTCGGCCTAGATGCCAAAGATGGCAAAGTGGCCATTGATGGCTGGTCAAAACTCTCCAAACACGACGTGATCGATATGGCAAAGCAGTTTGAAAATGATGGTGTAGAAGCCATCATCTATACCGACATTAGCCGCGATGGAATGATGCAGGGGGTTAACGTGGAAGCCACCGTTAAATTAGCACAGGCGGTCAATATCCCGATTATCGCCTCCGGCGGCATTACCAATATTGATGACATTCGTGCGCTGAGTGAGGTTGCAAACGAAGGGATTTCAGGTGCAATAACTGGCCGCGCTATCTATGAAGGTGGTCTCGACTTTGCCGAAGGGCAAGCGCTTGCAGACAAACTTTGTAATCGGTAACTATCCTAAAAGAGGACAAAATGGGTCTAGCAAAACGAATCATTCCTTGCCTTGATGTGGATAATGGTCGTGTCGTCAAAGGTGTGCAGTTTGTAGACATCCGCGATGCGGGTAATCCGGTGGAGGTGGCACGTCGCTATGATGAACAAGGAGCCGATGAGCTGGTGTTCCTTGATATCACCGCCACCGCCCATGATCGAGATACCCTTGTGCATGTGGTCGAAGAGGTCGCCAGCCAGGTGTTTATTCCACTGACAGTGGGCGGTGGAATACGCAGTAACGATGATATTCGTATCATGTTAAATGCCGGTGCAGACAAAGTAGCCATCAATAGCGCAGCGGTCTCTCGTCCAGAATTCGTGCGCGAGGCGGCGGAGCGCTTTGGTAGCCAGTGCATTGTGGTGGCCATTGATGCCAAAAGTGTCTCATCTGAGGGTGAAACGCCACGCTGGGAGATATTTACCCACGGCGGCCGCAAGCCCACCGGCATCGATGCTGTGGCCTGGGCAAAACGCATGACCGACTACGGCGCGGGTGAAATATTACTCACCAGCATGGATCGCGATGGCACCAAAAATGGATTTGACCTTGCTCTGGTGCGCGCCGTGAGTGACGCAGTCCCGGTGCCGGTTATCGCCTCGGGGGGGGTTGGCAAATTAGAACATCTGGTGGATGGTGTTATCAAAGGCGGGGCAGAGGCGGTACTGGCAGCCAGCATCTTCCACTTTGGTGAATACAGCGTAGAGCAAGCCAAGCAGTGTATGGCGGCGCAAGGTATCGAGGTTCGTCTCTAATGAGTGATGCAGAGTGGCTTGATGCCATCAAGTGGAGCAGCGACGGCTTGGTGCCGGTGATCGCCCAAGAGGCAGAGAGTGGCACTATCCTGATGTTTGCGTGGATGAACCGCGAAGCACTGGAGATGACCGCTCGCATTGGCGAAGCCGTTTACTGGTCACGCTCCCGGGGCAAGCTCTGGCACAAGGGAGAGAGTTCTGGTCATACCCAAAAGGTGCTGGAGATGCGTCTCGATTGCGACAACGACGTGATACTGCTAAAAGTCCAACAGCAAGGGTTGGCATGTCACACCGGGCGGCACAGCTGCTTTTACCAGCAGTTACAAAACAACCAATGGCAGAGCGTTGAACCCGTCATCAAAAACCCCAACCAAATTTACGGAAAATCATGAGCGAACAGGTATTAACGCGGTTAGCCCAGGTATTAGAGCAGCGCAAGCAGCAAAGTGCCGATGACTCCTACGTTGCCAGCCTCTACCATAAAGGATTGGATGCTATCCTTAAAAAGGTAGGCGAAGAGGCAACGGAAACCGTGATGGCGGCCAAAGATGGTGAAAATGATAAAATTGTCTACGAAGTAGCAGACCTCTGGTTTCACACCATGGTATTGTTAGCCCATAAGGGCTTGGGGCCAGACGATGTGTTAAAAGAGCTTGACCGGCGCTTTGGCCTCTCCGGCCACGCCGAAAAAGCAGCCAGAAAGGATAAGTAACCCATGAGTGACTGTATTTTTTGCAAAATTGTAGCGGGTGATATTCCAGCCGACATCGTACATGAAGATGACAAGGTTCTGGTTTTCAAAGATATTAACCCCCGTACCCAAGTGCATCTGCTGACGATCCCCAAACAACACATAGAGAGTTTGGCTGAGATCGATGATAGCCATGACCAACTAATGGCACACATGATCAAGCTTCAGCAGACACTGGCCAAAAAACAGGGGCTTGAAAGCGGCTTTCGCACCATCATCAACACAGGCAAAGGTGGCGGACAAGAGGTCTTTCATCTACATATACATCTACTGGGTGGCAACAACCTACCCGCGTTCACCAAAGAGTGAGGAGTTAGTTATGGGTGGCATAAGTGTTTGGCAGCTGTTAATTCTGCTAGTGATTGTGGTGCTGTTGTTCGGCACCAAAAAACTGAAAAACATTGGCAAAGATGCGGGAGACGCGGTTAAGGGCTTTAAAGAAGCCGTGAGCAATGGCGAAAAAGAGGCCGCCCAATCTCAAACAACCTCTTCAGTAGAGCATCAGCCAGCAGCAGATACCGCCACAAAAGTGGCTGAGGGTGAAGCCGCCAAGAAGGAGACAGAGCGCAGCTAACGCTGCCTCTGTTGACTCCCCGTGTTTGACATTGGCTTCTTTGAACTCGCTATGGTTGCCGTGATCGCGCTATTTGTGGTCGGCCCAGAGCGCTTACCTGGCTTGGTGCGCACCGGCGGCTACTGGTTTGGTAAAATTCGTTACTGGATCAACAACACCCAAAGCGAAATGAAACGCGAGTTTCACAATGCCGAAATATTGCGCCAAGAGACGGAACAAAAAATAGAGCAGAGCGCCACAGAGGCGCTTGAGGTTCAACCAAAACCTGACGAAACAAGCAGTGCCAACGAGCACTTGCCGCCAAAACAGCCATGAGTGATGCACCCGTTCAACCCCAACAGTCGCTTATACAACACCTTAGCGAGCTGCGTAATCGGCTCATCATCTCAGTGGTGGCCATCCTCATCGCATTAGTAGCCATCTACCCTTTCGCCAACGAACTCTACCACTTTGTCGCGCAACCGCTGCTAAAGCACCTTCCCGCAGACACCAGCATGATTGCCACTCAAGTATCATCACCCTTCATGGCACCGTTCAAACTATCACTGGTTGCCGCCATCTTTGCCGCCATCCCCGTGGTGCTATACCAACTGTGGGGCTTCGTCGCCCCAGGGCTCTACAAACATGAGCGCCGTCTGGTTTTCCCCCTGCTGTTTATGAGCGTAATCCTCTTTTATCTGGGAGCCTTGTTCGCCTACTACGCCGTCTTCCCGCTGGTGTTTGGCTTTTTCACCGCCATGGCACCCGAAGGGGTCACGGTGATGACCGACATCTCCAGCTATCTCGACTTTATACTCAAAATGTTCTTCGCCTTTGGCGTGGTCTTTGAAGTGCCGGTGTTGACCATTATCCTAGTGCGCAGCGGCATCACCACACCACAAAAACTACTGGCAAAAAGACCTTATGTCATCGTAGGCGCATTTGCCCTCGGCATGTTACTGACCCCGCCAGACATCTTCTCACAAACCCTACTGGCCGTGCCCATGTGGCTACTGTTCGAACTGGGCGTTCTACTCAGTCGGCTAGAAATGTTCGGTGGCAAACCAGCCGCCGCCTCGGCCGACACGAGTAGGGATTAAACCTCTCTGCTGCTTCACAGCGTGGCCCACGTATTTCATCGGTTTGCGCAAAAATCGCACAGAAGCCTAGCTTTACAAGAGGACTACCGAAGAAATACCGTAACCGTGATCGCAGACTGTACGAGAGAAATCTCCTCGTCCCCATGCGGAGCGTGGGGTGCATACGGTGCTACATCTATTTGCGGTATGGATTTTCACGCAGGAGCGTGGGAACCAGAATATCATCGGTCAGGTGTGTTTGGTTCTTTTGAACCAGCTGAGGTTCAAAAGTACCTGCGCGGTCGCGAGGTGTTCTTCAAGCTCCGCCTGCATGGCCGCTTCAGTGAGCTGCTTGATGAGTGGTGTGAGTATCCTTAGCGATGTACGTGGTCGACAACTTGCCGCTTTACTTCGCCCCCCGCTGATCGCCATGGAGAGCGAAGCGGGGGCGATTAGTCGCCGATAGGCCACGCCGTCTGCCTATTCGTAGTGCCAGGAACGAGCGGCGAAGAAAATGCAGCAGCGGCTTTAGTGGCCGTAGAGTCATTGAGGGAACCATGGCGTAGTGCAACGAGGAATGGGTTTTTCTACAGCCTCGTTATGTGCAAAAAGATAAAAGTCATTGACACCTGTTACGTTATAGGTTACATTTTTATAAATGATACAGAGCTTTAAGCATAAAGGACTAGAGTTATTCTTTAAAACTGGTCGTAAATCAGGCATCCAAGCCAAACATGTAAAACGACT
>Ga0256839_1005330_pt1 | contig 11950 bp, 14 predicted proteins | sample 354166metaG_FD_185968 | JGI IMG/M metagenome (GOLD analysis project Ga0256839, IMG submission 185968) | Hydrothermal vent microbial communities from Mid Atlantic Ridge, Atlantic Ocean - 354-166 | ecosystem: Environmental > Aquatic > Marine > Hydrothermal vents | place: Atlantic Ocean: Mid...
GATCAAGATCAGGGTCACCGCCAAGGCCTCCGACGAGGCGGCGGCGAACGCCCTGATCGGCCCCGTGGAGGCCGAGATTCGCCGCCGCTTGGGCTCGGCCGTTTTCGGGGTCGACGAGGACACGATCGAGCGGGTGCTGTTGGCGCTGCTGGCCGAGAAGGGATGGACGTTGGCGACGGCGGAGTCGGCGACGGGGGGGCTGGTGGCGGCGAGGGTGACCTCGGTGCCGGGTTCGTCGAAGGTCTTCCGAGGGGGGGTGGTCGCCTACGCCGTCGACGTCAAGGAGCACCTCCTGGAAGTCCCGGAGGAGGCGTTGGCGGAGGGTGTGGTCTCCGAGGCGGTGGCGGAGGCGATGGCGGCGGGAGCGCGGCGGATCCTCGAGACCGACGTCGCGGTCTCGGTCACCGGGTCGGCCGGGCCCGAGGCCCTGGAGCGCCCCCCCGGCACGATGGTGGTGGGGGTCTCCACGCCCGAGGCGACCCGCGCCCGGACCCTTCGCCTCCCCGGTGATCGGGAGCGGGTCCGCATCTACACGGCGACCGCCGCCCTCCACCTCACCCGGCTGGCGGTGACGGGGGTGTGGTGGGGACGGTGATCCGCCTCTTCGTCGCCGTCACTCCTTCCGCCCACGCCCGGGAGCTGCTGGCAGCCCAGCTCGACGCTCTGGGCGGTGGAGATGCCCTCCCCGGTCGGGTGGTGCCGCCCGAGAACTGGCACGTCACCCTGCGGTTCCTCGGACCCTCCGAAGACGTCGCTCGGGAACGGATCTCCGCCGGGCTCGATCAGGCAGATCTGGGAGCGGCGTTCTGGGCGACGATCCGGGGGCTGGGGGCCTTCCCGCGGGCACGGCGGGCGACGGTGCTGTGGGCCGGGATCACCCACGGTGCCGACCGGCTGGGGGCGTTGGCGGAGGTGGTCGAGGAGGTGGCCCAGGCCGCCGGGTACGAGCCGGAAGACCGGCCCTTCGTTCCCCATCTCACGTTGAGTCGGATCCGCCCGGCGCAGGACGTCTCGTCGCTGGTGGAGGGGGCCGAGGTCGGTCCGATCCGCTTCCAGGTGGGGGAGGTGCTGCTTTACGAGAGCCGTCTCGGCCACGGTGGCGCCCGCTACGAGGTGCTGGAGCGGTTCTCCCTCCGCTGATCCTTGGCGGCGAACGCCTGTTCGATTAGGGTGCGAGTCACATCCCTGTGATTTGTCGGTGGCACGGCGTACATTGGGTCGGAACCGAGGAACCCAACACCGAGGAACCCAAGACCGAGGAAGGAGTCGAGGTGGAACGCGACAAGGCCCTGGAGATGGCGGTCTCCCAGATCCAACGTCAGTTCGGGCAGGGCGCCATCATGAAGATGGGTGACCGGGCGAGCCAGTCGGTGGAGGTGATCTCGACCGGTGCCCTCTCCCTCGACCTCGCCCTCGGCATCGGCGGGGTTCCCCGTGGACGCGTGGTGGAGATCTACGGTCCCGAGTCGTCGGGGAAGACCACCCTGGCGCTCCACATCGTCGCCGAGGCGCAGCGGAATGGGGGGATCGCGGCCTTCATCGACGCCGAGCATGCACTCGACCCGGTGTACGCCAAGGCGCTCGGTGTCGACGTCGACGAGCTGTTGATCTCCCAGCCGGACACCGGGGAGCAGGCGTTGGAGATCGCCGACATGCTGGTTCGCTCCGGTGCCCTCGACGTGCTGGTGATCGACTCGGTGGCGGCTCTGGTCCCCAGGGCCGAGATCGAGGGAGAGATGGGGGACAGCCATGTCGGGCTCCAGGCCCGTCTCATGTCCCAGGCGCTTCGCAAGCTCACCGGCAATCTGAACCGCTCTCGGACCACCGCCATCTTCATCAACCAGCTCCGCGAGAAGATCGGGGTGATGTTCGGGTCACCCGAGACCACCCCCGGCGGTCGGGCGCTCAAGTTCTACGCCAGCGTGCGGCTCGATATCCGCAGGATCGAGGCGATCAAGGACGGAGGCGAGAACACGGGGAACCGCTGCCGGGTGAAGGTGGTGAAGAACAAGATGGCTCCGCCCTTCCGCCAGGCCGAGTTCGACATCATGTTCGGCGAGGGGATCTCCCGTGAGGGGAGCCTCCTGGACGTGGCCGTGGAGTACGGCGTGGTGAGGAAGAGCGGTGCCTGGTACACCTTCGACGACGATCAGCTCGGACAGGGCCGTGAGAACGCCAAGCGTTTCCTCCGGGAGAACCCGGAGGTGGCGATGCAGCTCCAGGCGAAGGTGTACGAGCTCGTCGGGCTCGCCGCCGACGACGAGCCGGCCGAATCGGCCGCCGAAGACTGACCGTGAGGTCCGAGACATCGGCGTCGTGTGGGGTAGCATTGGTGTCTCACCACACACACGACGAACAACGACCGAACCGAAACACGGAATGAACGGGAGATGACCGCCACACCATCGACGGGCTGAGCTGGTTGTGATCGGTTGATCCTGCGGGGATCGTGTGTGTGCCGAGCCCGGTACGGGCTCGGCACGCCCGTTTCGGATCGGTCGGGAACGAGGACGAGATGGACGCAGGAACGGCAGCGATCGTCATCGGCGTGGCGGCGCTGGTCGCCGGCGTTGCGGTCGGATTCGCGGTGGCGCTGGTGTTGGGTCGGAACAGACGCAACGCCGGGGTGGCCGGGGCCGAGGAGGCGGTGGCGGCGGCCCGCCTCGAGGCCCAGCGGATCCTCACCCGCGCCGAAGAGGAGGCCCGCGCCAAGGCCGAGGCCTTTCGGGAGCGAGAAGAAGCAGCGCTCGAGCACCGGAGGCTCGAGCTGGAGACCATCGAGGCCCGTCTCATCCAGCGGGAGGAGACCCTCGAGCAACGTGCCGCCAACCTCGCCCAGCGTGAACAGATGCTGCTGGAGCGGGAACAGTCCACCTCGGAGCTCCGCCAGGAAGCAGAGCGGATGCGGGAAGAGGCGCGGGAAGAGCTGGAGCGGGTGGCGGCCGTCGACGCCCGGGCGGCCAAGGAGCAGCTCCTGGCGAAGGTCGAGCACGAGGCCCGACGCGACGCGATGCTGATCGTCCGGGACCTGGAGATCAAGGCCCGGGAGGAGGCGGAGCGGCGGGCCCGCCGGATCCTGGCGACGGCGATCCAGCGTCTCGCCGCCGAGGTGGTGACCGAATCGACGGTCTCGGTCGTGGAGCTGCCCTCCGACGACATGAAGGGGCGCATCATCGGTCGGGAGGGCCGCAACATCCGAGCCCTGGAGGCGGTGACCGGCGTGAACCTGATCGTGGACGACACCCCCGAGGCGGTCTCGGTGTCCTCCTTCGACCCGGTGCGCCGTGAGATCGCCCGGATCACGGTCGAGCGTCTGGTGGCGGATGGGAGGATCCACCCGTCGTCCATCGAGGAGGCCTACGAGAAGGCTCGTGCCGAGGTGGAGCAGAGCGTCCGGGATGCGGGGGAGTGGGCGCTCCTCGAGGTGGGTCTGAGCCGGATGCATCCGGAGCTGGCGGTGCTGCTGGGTCGTCTGAAGTATCGGACGTCGTACGGACAGAACGTGCTGAAGCACCTCGTCGAGTCGGCCCACATCGCCTCCATGCTGGCCAGCGAGCTCGGCATCGACCCCATGCCGGTGAAGCGGGCTGCGCTCCTCCACGACATCGGCAAGGCAGTCACCCACGAGGTGGAGGGTTCCCACGCTCTGATCGGTGCGGAGATCGCCCGGCGTTTCGAAGAGGACCCTGCGGTGGTGCACGGGATCGAGGCCCACCACAACGAGGTGGAGCCCCGGACGGTGCTCGCCGTGCTGGTGCAGGCGGCCGACGCCGTCTCGGCGGCGCGCCCGGGCGCCCGCCGGGAGGCGCTCGAGTCCTATGTGCGCCGCCTGGAACGCCTCGAGAACCTGGTACGGGAGTTCGACGGCGTGGACCGGGTGTTCGCCATGCAGGCCGGACGGGAGGTACGGGTCGTGGTGGATCCCGGCCAGGTCGACGACCTCCGGGCGACGGATCTGGCCCGACGGATCTCCCGAAAATTGGAAGAGGACCTGCAGTATCCTGGGCAGATCCAGGTCACCGTCATCCGCGAGTTCAGGGCCACCGACTACGCCCGATGACCACGGTTCTGCTTCCCGATCCGGCTCCACGCGAGCGCCCCTACCGGCGTCCGACCCGCCAGGGCCGGGCCTACTACATCCGCACCTTCGGATGTCAGATGAACGAGCACGACTCGGAGCGGATCGCCGGTCTGCTGGAGACCGACGGGATGGTCCCCACCGACGATCCCGCCTCCGCCGACGTGGTGTTCATCAACACCTGCACGATCCGTGAGAACGCCGACAACCGTCTCTACGGCAACCTCGGTCAGCTCAAACGGCTGAAGGACACCAACCCGGACATGTTGCTGATCGTCGGTGGCTGCGCCGCCCAGAAGGACCGGGAGCTGGTGAGAGAGAAGGCTCCCTGGGTGGACGTGGTGATGGGCACCCACAACCTGGACCGGATCCTCGACCTGATGGACCATGCCGAGGCGTGGGGGCCGATCACCGAGATCGTCGACGAGCTCCAAGCGATGCCGTCGTCGCTGCCCGCCCGTAGGGAGCTTCCCCATTCGGCATGGGTGACGATCCAGGTGGGCTGCAACAACACCTGCACGTTCTGCATCGTGCCGACGGTCCGGGGTCCCGAGATCAGCCGTCGCCCCGGCGACATCGTCCGTGAGGTGGAGCGCCTCGCCGCCGACGGCGTCGTCGAGGTGACGCTCCTCGGCCAGAACGTCGACACCTACGGCCGTGACCTGGCGTTGGACGGCCGGAGGCGACCGATCTTCGCGGAGCTGCTGCGCCGGGTCGGTGCGGTGGAGGGCATCCGTCGGGTTCGGTTCACCAGCCCGCACCCCAACGACTTCCGGGAGGAGGTCGCCCAGGCGATGGCGGAGACGCCGACGGTGTGTGAGCAGCTCCATTTCCCGTTGCAGAGCGGCAGCGACCGCATCCTCGCCAAGATGCACCGGGGATACACCGCGGAGCGTTTCCTTCGGAGGTTGGAGATGGCCCGTCGGATCGTCCCCGATCTGACCGTCTCCACCGACGTCATCGTCGGGTTCCCCGGTGAGACCGAGGAGGATTTCCAGGCGACGCTGGACGTCATGGCGGAAGCCCGCTTCGACCAGGCGTTCATGTTCCTCTTCTCGCCTCGGCCCGGCACCGCGGCCGCCGAGATGGTGGAGGAATTCGTCCCCGCCGAGGTGGCGCAGGCCCGGTTCGAGCGCCTCGTCGACCTGCAGAACCGGATCTCGTGGGAGCGGAACCAGCGGTTCGTGGGTCGTCGTCTCGAGGTGCTGTCCGAAGGACCGTCGAAGAAGGACCCGACGATGGCGACGACCCGAACCCGCGGGGGGAAGGTCGTTCACGTCCCTGCCGAGCTGGCGGCCGGCACCTTCGTCGACGTCGAGATCACCGAGGCTGGGCGACATCACCTCATGGGGAGGCTCCTCTGACGCTGCTCGCCGTGCTCGGTCCCACCGCGGCGGGGAAGAGCGCGTTGGCGATGGCCGTGGCGGAGCGCCTCGGGGCCGAGATCCTCTCGGTCGACTCGATGCAGGTGTACCGCGGGATGGACATCGGCACCGCCAAACCGACGATCGAAGAGCGACGGCGGATCCCCCACCACATGATCGACGTGGCGGATCCGGAGGAGGAGTTCACCGTCGCCCGCTTTCAGGCGGAGGCCCGCAGGGTGATCGCCCAAGGGACCCGGCCGGTGATCCTGGTCGGCGGGTCGGGTCTGCATTTTCGGGCCGTCGTCGATCCGCTTCGGTTCCCACCCTACGACCCGGAGGTTCGGACCCGGCTGGAGGGGCTCTCGGCGGACGAGCTCCGCCGGAGGCTGCTGGAGGTGGACGCCGAGGCGGGGAGGCATGTGGACCTGTCGAACCCCCGGCGGGTGCTGCGGGCGCTCGAGATCTGGGAGTTGACGGGGGACACGCCCAGCGGGCGGGCAGCGACGGCGGAGGCCGCCGCGGTCCGGGAGTATCGGGCCGAGCTGGCGGTGCGGGCGATCGGGGTGGATCCGGGCCCGGCGCTGGCCGAGCGGGTGCGTCGGCGGCTGGGGCGGATGCGGCAGCTCGGACTGCTGGAGGAGGTGGAGCGTCTCGCCCCGAGGTTGGGAAGGACCGCGGCCCAGGCGGTGGGATACAAGGAGCTGCTCGACGTCGTCTCGGGGAAGGTGGGGATCGACGAGGGGTTCGCGCAGGCCGAGGCCGCCACCCTGGCGTTGGCGCGCCGCCAACGCACCTTCTTCCGACGCGACCCGCGGATCCGGTGGATCCCGTGGACCGACGACCTGGATCGGCTGGTGGCGGCGGCCATCGACGCGCTCGAAGTGGAGGCACCGTGCAGTTCGTGAAGATGGAGGGTCTGGGCAACGACTTCGTCGTGTTCGAAGGCCCCCTCGGCCTGACGGCACGTCAGGTGATCGAGCTGTGCGATCGTCGGCGTGGCGTCGGGGCCGACGGGGTCTTGGTGGTGACCGCCCTCGGGGACGGGGTGAGGATGGAGTATTGGAATGCCGACGGCACACCGGCGGAGATGTGTGGGAACGGCCTGCGGTGTGTGGCCCGGAGGGCGGTGGACCTGGGCATGGTGTCGGACCGCGAGTTCGTCGTGGCGACACCGGTGGGGCCGCGACGGGTGATGGTGGGGGAGGAGGACGTCACCGTCGACGTCGGTCCGAGCAGGGTCGGCGATCCCGTCACGGTCGACGGCGTGACCTATCACCGGGCCGATGTGGGGAATCCTCATGTGGTGACGCTCGTCGACGATCCCTCGCGGGTCGCGGTGGGAGAGGTCGGGCCCCGCGTGGAGCGCCGGTTCCCGGGAGGTGTGAACGTCGAGTTCGTGGCCGTGCAGGCACCGGCGGCGCTCACCGTCCGGGTGTGGGAGCGGGGCGTGGGGGAGACGCAGGCCTGCGGCACCGGGGCGGTCGCTTCGGTGGCGGTCGGTCGGCACCTGGGTGTGACCGGGAGCGACGTCGAGGTCGGTCTCCCCGGCGGCGTCGCCCGCGTCCGGCTGGAGGCGGAACATTCATGGCTGACGGGTCCGGCGGTGACCGTGTTCGAAGGGGACTGGCCCCGCTTCTGACGTCTCAGCGTACCCGGCGCAGGACCGAGACGACCTTCCCGATGATCTCGACCCCGTCGGTGAACACCATCGGGGGGTAGGCCGGATTCTCGGAGTGGAGCTCGACGTGGCCTCCTCGGCGGCGAAGACGCTTCACCGTCGCCTCCTCACCGTCGACCAAGGCGGCGACGATCTCACCGTCGACCGCGTCGGGCTGCCGGCGGACGACGACGTAGTCGCCGTCGAGGATCCCCGCGCCTTCCATGGAGTCGCCTCGGATCGCCAGCATGAAGACGGGGCCGTTGCCGACGAAGTCGGTGGGCAGAGGGACGATCTCCTCGATGTCCTCTTCGGCGAGGATGGGGCTTCCGGCTGCGATCCGTCCGACGAGGGGCACGTCACGTACCCGTGGGTCGGACGCCGGGGCGGCCTCGCCGGGTTCGAGGATCTCGATCGCCCGGGGTTTCGACGGGTCCTTACGGATGTAGCCGGCCCGCACCAGGGCCGAGAGGTGGGAGTGGACGGTGGAGGGGGAGGAGAGCCCGAGCGCCTCACCGATCTCCCGAACCGAGGGCGGGTAGCCCCGCTCGGAGACGGTGGTGCGCAGGAACTCGAGAACCTGGCGCTGACGGGTGCTGAGCTCGGAACGTTCGACCACGGATCCCTCCTTGTCCCCGAGAGGATACCCCGTTCGCTTTCGCGTTCCAAACATATGTTCGACTTGACACCTCGAACAGACGTTCGGTAGCATCGCCCGAACAGACGTTCGGGTCCGGGGTTTCTTGTCACACCCGGCCCGTACGTTGGAGATCCGGTTGGCGAGAGCCTCGGTGAGCCGAGCACAGGAGGAAGAACGATGACCCGTACCACGTCGGCACCGTCCGTCCGTCTCCTGGTTCTGGTCGTGGCGTTGGTGTCGCTCTTCCTCCTGCTCGCCACCCGGGTGGATGCGGTGGACGTCGAGGCGACCACGGTGTACGTGGTGGAGCCCGGCGACACCCTGTGGGAGATCGCCGAGGGGGTCGCGGAGCGTGGGGACGACGTCCGTTCGGTGGTCGGCCGCATCCGCGCCCTCAACGGCCTCGACCAGGCGGTGATCCACCCCGGTCAGCGACTGCTCATCCCGGGCCGCTGACGCCGTCGAGGAGCCATGGGCCATCACAGCGGGTACGCTGGCCCGGCCATGCAGTGCCCGTTCTGCCACGAATCCGAGACCCGGGTGGTGGATTCACGGCCCGCCGAGGCGAACACGGCCATTCGGCGACGACGTGAATGCAGCGCCTGTGGCCGACGGTTCACGACCTATGAGCGGGTCGTACCGATGGTGATGGTCCGGAAGCGGTCCGGGCGGCTCGAAGCCTTCGCCGCCGAGAAGGTGCGGCGGGGGATCGAGGCGGCCCTCGCCGACCGTCCCGTCCCGGGAGGGTGGGTGGACGACCTGGTGGCCGAGGTGGAGGAGGATGCTCTGGCGGCGTCGGGTGCCATCACCTCCGAGGCGATCGGCCGGCGGGTGCTGGCCGCGCTCCGTGAGCTGGACGAGGTCGCGTATCTTCGCTTCGCGTCCGTCTACGAAGAGTTCCAGGGCGTCGAGGATTTTCAGCGGGCGGTGCAGGAGATGGACGTCACCGTGGCCCGCGAGCCAGATCGCCGCTGAGACGGGCGATGTCGGCCAGCTCGGTCGCCATCTCACGTCCGGTGCCGTCCAGGGTCTCGTCGAGGACCGACAGGACCCGTCGACGGGCGGTGTCGACGGCTTCGACGGCCCGGGACGCCTCGGCGGGGTCGTCGTTCCGTAACGCCCCGAGATAGTCCTCCTGGAGCCGGGCGAGGCGGGCGAGGAGGTCCCCCATGGCCGCTCCGAGGGGCTCCCATCGGGGTGTCTCCGGGAGCTCGGGCGCCGTGGTCTCCACTCTCGTGGTCCACCAGGCCACGTCGGCGGCGAGGTCGGGGATCGACTCGGCGGGCACCGAGGTCGGGAGGTCGGGCCCTTCGGCGACGGGCGTCAACGCCGCGGCGATGGCGAGGCTGGAGGAGATCTCGTCTCCGACGGTGAACGTCCGCCGCGCCAACTCCGACGCTCGGAGGCGCGTCCGGTCGGGGTCGTCCAGGTCGGCGGGGAGCGCTGCGGCGGCGTCGAAGAGCCGTCGAGCGGCGGCGTCGAGGGCGGCGAGTCCGGTGACGAGAGCCGCCCGGCGGCGAGGGTCGGCGTTGGCCTCGGGAAGGGAGGTGAGCTCACCGGCGAGCTCGGTCGCCAACACCTCGAGCTGGGAGGCGGCGTCGGCGACCGCGGCACGGGCCTCGTCGACGTTGCGGACACCGAGGTCGGTGAGGTACCACCAGCCTGCGGCGAGCGCGCCGAGTAGGAGGATCGGGACGACGACGAGGGAGCGTCGGAGACGTCGCGGCGGGAGCTGAGGCGGGGCCGGTTCCGAGTCGTCCCAGGCGGGGATCTCCGGTCCGGTCTCCCGTTCCCAGAGGACCGCGACCAGATCCCGTGTCGGATCCAGCGTCGTGGGCGACGGTGGGGGCGGGGGAGCGGGAGCAGGGCTGACCGGACGGGGCGGCGGGATCGGCGTGGTGGGTGGGGGCGGGGAGGCTCGGCGGCGGGGGCGGCTTCGGCGTCGAGGACCCTTGGCGGCATGTCGGCCTCGCTTCCGAGGCTCGAGGGTCGACTCCACCGGATGGCCGAGGAGGCAGTGCCCGTCCCGGACGGTGACGGTGGCGTCGCACTCGGTACAGTACGCCTGTGGCACCCGGTCTCGCTTTCCGTCGTCGGTCCTCCGACCACCCCAGGCCATGAGTACGGTCGAGGTTAGTTTCCGCCTCCTCGATTCCGGGTTACCTCCCCCGTCCCGGGCTCGACCCGGCGACGCCGGATGGGATCTGAGGGCCGCCGAACCGGTGAAGATCCCGCCCGGCGGGCGAGCGATGGTCCCGACCGGGTTGGCGGTGGCGATCCCGGTCGGTTTCGCCGGCCTGGTGCTGCCGAGGTCCGGGTATGCGGCCCGCCACGGAATCGGGCTGGTGAACGCGCCGGGACTCATCGACGCCGGGTATCGGGGCGAGATCCGGGTCCTGCTCATCAACCACGGGGGGGAGGTCGTCACCTTCGAGCGGGGCGATCGGGTGGCGCAGCTCGTCGTGATCCCCATCCCGGAGGTGGTGTGGAACGCGGTCGATGTGCTCCCCGACTCGGAACGCGGAGCCGGCGGATTTGGTTCTACGGGGAGGTGAGGGACTGTTTGGCTCACCGTTCCAACCGACTACAATTCGGTCGGCTGGCGGAAGTAGCTCAGTTGGTAGAGCGCAACCTTGCCAAGGTTGAGGTCGCGGGTTCGAGCCCCGTCTTCCGCTCCAGGGCCGGCCGGGTGCCGGCCTTTTCGATCCGAAGGGATCCTTCGGCGACGTGGCCGAGTGGTTAGGCGCGGGTCTGCAAAACCCGTTACCCCGGTTCAATTCCGGGCGTCGCCTCGAGGCCTGGTCCTCGGGCCCTTAGCTCAGAGGGAGAGCGCTTCCTTGACACGGAAGAGGTCAGTGGTTCAATTCCACTAGGGCCCACCGAGAACGAGCCCCTGGCGTCGGCCAGGGGCTCGTCCCGTTGGGGCTGCTCGGCCGGTGTCAGCCGTCGCCACCGAAGATCCCGCCGAGACGGTCTTTGACCCCTTCAACGGCATCTGCCACGTTGTCGGCGATCCCTTCTGCGTTCGCCTCGAGCGCGCCATCGATCTGGGCGGCGATCGGAGCGGGGAGCCGTTCTTTGAGAAAACCGAGCACGGCGTCGACCGCGCCTTTCGCCTTGTCGGCCGGCAGCCCGGTCTTCTCCGTCACTGCGGCGAGTAGTTCGTCCATCGGGAAACCCCTTCCTGTCGTTCCCAACCCCCGAGCTTTTCTGATCCCGGGTGTTTGCAGTATGGTGGACGGAGACCTGCCGGTCCAACCCATTCCCCGACATCCGAGGAGACGGACATGGCGATGACGCCGGAACACAAGGAAGCGCTGGCCCAGGGACGCCGTGAATCCCGTGCGATCAAGGCCTATCTGAAGGCCCTGTCGTCGAAGCGACCCGGGCGTCCCGTGACCCCGGAGAGCCTGAAGGCCAGGATCGAGGCGCTGGAGCAGAAGATCGAAGACGCCGATGATCCCCTGAAGAAGGTTGATCTGGTGCAGCAGAAGCTGGATCTGGAGGCCCGCCTGGAAGAGCTGTCGAGCGCCGAGGATCTGGCGACGTTGGAGCAGGGCTTCATCGAGTACGCGAAGTCGTATTCGGAGCGGAAGGGCATCACCTGGGCTGCATGGAGAGAGGCCGGAGTCCCCGCGTCGGTGTTGAAGAAGGCCGGGATCCCGCGGGGCAGGACGGCGGCCTGAGCCGGGCAGTCATTCGTATCCCAACTCGGTGAGACGCCGATCGTCGATTCCGAGATGATGGGCGATCTCGTGGAGCACCGTCTTGCGGATCTCCTCTTCCAGTTCCCGTTCGGGGAGGCCGAGGGCGAGGTGGGGCTGTCGGAAGATGATGATCCGGTCGGGCATCGCGCCCCAGTAGTCGCCCCGTTCGGCGAGGGAGACCCCTTCGTAGATCCCCAGGAGGTCGCCGTGGGGATCCTGTTCGGGGGTGGGGCGTTCCTCGACCAGGACGACGAGGTTGTCGATGCGGTCGAGCACCCACTGGGGGAGGGATTCGAGGGTGCGGTCGACGATCTGCTCGAAGCGGCGACGGTTCATGGGTGGCATTCAACCACCGTCCCGGCTTCCACGAGCCGGGTCGGCCGCGGTACACTGCGTCGCCCAGGGCGCTTAGCTCAGCGGGAGAGCGCTGCCTTCACACGGCAGAGGTCACTGGTTCGATCCCAGTAGCGCCCACGGCCGGGATGGCTTGTGGTTGTTGGG
>Ga0256839_1005331_pt1 | contig 11949 bp, 8 predicted proteins | sample 354166metaG_FD_185968 | JGI IMG/M metagenome (GOLD analysis project Ga0256839, IMG submission 185968) | Hydrothermal vent microbial communities from Mid Atlantic Ridge, Atlantic Ocean - 354-166 | ecosystem: Environmental > Aquatic > Marine > Hydrothermal vents | place: Atlantic Ocean: Mid...
GTCACATAAACATGGTCGATGACGCCTCCTTTTTCCCGTATTAAATTTGCGGCATGGGCAAGAAAAAGGGTCGAATTGGCACCTTTCCATTTGTCCTCAGACGGCGGGAAATGGTCGCCAATATCCCCCGCACTCATGGCACCAAGCAGGGCATCGGTCAGGGCATGGAGGCCAACATCGGCGTCGCTATGGCCTTTAAGGGCAAAGCCCGCATCTATTTTTACGCCGCATAGAAATAGGGAATCTCCGGCACATATTTGGTGTACGTCAAAACCTGAACCTGTCATATTTATCATATTATATCGTGCCATAAAATCGTCTTCAAAAGTCAGTTTAATATTCGCCGTATCGCCTGTGCAAAACCCGATAGACATGCCCGCTTGTCTGGCCACTTCTATATCGTCGGCGAAATCGGATCCGTCTGGGATATTGTTATAGGCCTGCAGGATTGCGCCGAAGTGAAACCCTTGCGGGGTTTGTACGCGCCGCAATTGGTCGCGATCGACATGCGTGCCATCTAGTGTCTTTACCGCGTCAACTATGGGCAGGCTCGGGACGGCGGCAGCATTCTCACCCAGCGCCTGAACCACATTATCAATAACACGCCCGCTCAAAAATGGCCGGGCTGCATCGTGGATGAGGACAATATCCGGTGCTTGCGCATATAAGGCTTCAAGTCCTGCCTTGACAGATGCCGTGCGGGTCGCCCCGCCGTGGACATGCATAATCTCGCCGTCAATATTTTCACAGGCCTGGTCAAACAGCTCTTTATCATCCGGATGTATAGCCACAATAATCGGCGCAAACCCGTTAAAGCATTTAAGGGTTTTGGTGAGCACCATTTGCCCGTCAATTTGGCGGTATTGCTTTGGCAAGCCAGAGCCGACCCTGCGCCCACGCCCGGCGGCCACAATGAGAACGGCTATTTTGGTGTTTTTGCGTGATGAATTATTGTGCAACTGATATTTTCCCTCTAAAGCCTATTTATGACCAATGTAAATCAAATCGGCAAGCTTGAAATAGGGGGGGTAAAGCTCGCCTCTAATGTGCTGGTTGCGCCAATGACTGGAATATCCGACCTGCCATTTCGTCGTGCCGCACAGAAATTTGACCCTGGTTCGGTGATGTCGGAAATGGTTGCAAGTGAATATCTAGGGCGCGGACATAAGAGTTCTATGATTAAAACCGAAGGGGCGGGTGAGATAAACCCCCTCGCCATTCAACTGGTTGGTCGTGAAGCCAAATGGATGCATAAGGGCGCACGTATGGCCGAGGATATTGGCGCAGAGGTTATAGACATAAATATGGGCTGCCCGGCGCGGCGTGTGACCAGTGGGCTTTCTGGGTCTGCCTTAATGCGGGATCTGGATCATGCTTTGACATTGATCGAGGCAACGCTGGATGCGGTGCAAGTACCTGTAACTTTAAAAATGCGACTTGGCTGGGATGATGATAGTTTAAACGCTCCTGAATTGGCGGCGCGTGCTGAAGCGGCTGGGGTTAAGATGATTGTCGTTCACGGGCGGACGCGCTGCCAAATGTATAAAGGTCGTGCGGATTGGGTAGCGGTCAGGAAGGTTAAACAGGCGGTGAGAATACCTGTTATTGTCAACGGCGATATTATAACGCCGGATGACGCTGTTATAGCTATGGCGCAATCCGGGGCGGACGGTGTGATGATGGGGCGCGGACTGGTCGGCGCGCCGTGGCGTATTGCCGAAGTTCATGCGCGCTTGGCGGGACAGAAATATGTGCCCATAACAGCTGAAGAAGCCCTACAAACCGCCCAACAACATTACCGGGATATTATCGCATTTTACGGGCCAGAGCGGGGCATTCGTAATGCGCGCAAGCATTTATCGGAATATATCAATAACGCACCCATAGACATGCCTGATGAAACCCGAAGTCAAGCCCGCTCTGATATTTGCAGAATGAACAGTGAAGCCGCCGTGCTTTCGAAATTGGAACAAATGTATATGTCGCCTACAAGCGAGGTGGCATGAGCAAGGCGGCGATGCATATTGATTTAGTGGAAACATTACCAGATCCTGTTTTCGTCTTCAAAGGCACGAATCTGGCACTTACATGGATGAATACGGCGGCGGAAAGCTGGCTAAAAGGTTCTTTAGCGACCAATTTAGGCCGCAGCTTGGAGAATTTGGCAGGCGGTTTTTCCGCGCTTAAAACTGTGGCTCAAAATGCGGCGAATACCGGAGCAACAATTCGGGGGCATAATCTTGATATTTATATTCCCGGCACAGGCAGTACCGAAGTGTCCTATCTAGTCTTTCCGTACAAGCAAAACATAGCGATAGTATTATCAACAAATAGGGCAGGGCAGTGGGCAGATAATGAAAGTGATAACGGCCAAGCGGTAGGCATGTTTGGGCAAATGCTCGCCCATGAACTCAAAAATCCGCTCGCAGGCATATATGGCGCTGTGCAACTATTGGAAAGCAATATATCCGATGATGCAGATTTGGAAATCACGGCCTTAATAAAATCAGAAGTAAAGCGTATTGGGCGGCTGGCAGACAAAATGGAAGATTTTAGTGTCCGTGATGACACCAATTATGAAAATTTCAATATCCACACAATTTTGCGAAAAGCCTTACTCTTGTTTCAAAACAAGGACAATGCTGGGATAGACTTTACCGAGACCTATGACCCATCTTTACCGGACGTCTATGGAAATTCTGACAAGCTTATGCAGGTGGTCATAAATTTAATTGCCAATGGGATTGATGCATTAAGAGCAAGCCAAAAGAATGGCGGTCGGTTGGAAATACAGACTTTATACCGCGCAGGCGTAAGCAAAAAAGCCCCTTGGGGTGGGGTGCATGCTTTGCCTATAGAGGTTAAAATAATAGACAATGGCGGCGGTATTCCAGAACATATCAAAGACAGAATATTTCAGCCATTTGTTACGGGTAAGGCTAATGGCCATGGTTTGGGCTTGGCGCTGGTTTCAAAAATCATTGACGAGCATGGCGGTATTGTGAACTGCCAATCCGGTAAAAACCATACAGTGTTTTCGCTCTTGCTCCCCTGTAAAGGAAAGAAAAATGCGCTGGCAGGGGGTAAAAAACTATGAAATACAAAGTTTTATTAGCGGATGATGATGCAAGTATCCGGTTTGTCTTGAGTAAATATCTCACTCGCGCAGGCTTTGATGTGAAAGCCACGGATAACCCGCAAACCTTGTTAAAATGGGCAGAGGCGGGCGAAGGTGATGTTGTTCTCACGGATGTACACATGGGGGCGGACGAAATATTTACCTATGTGCCAGAGCTTAAATCTCTACGGCCAAATTTACCAATCATCATAATAAGTGCCAATACACGGATGGTCACAGCGCTTAAATCGCGCCAATCTGGTGTGTTCGAATATATTCCTAAACCATTTGATTTGCCGGAACTTGAGAATACACTTAAGCGTGCCTTGGACAATCAGGTGGAGGCGGGGCAGGTGATTTTCAAAAAACCGGATCAAATGATTGGTCGTTCCAAAGCGATGCAGCCCGTATTTCGGGCTATTTCTGATTATGCTTCGGGGGAAGTCCCTATATTTATTTGGGGCGATGCGGGGACTGGCAAGAATCTGGCGGCGCAATGTTTGCATGATGCGGGGGCGCGACAAAAAAAGGCTTTTGTTGTGTTTGATGGGCGTAATCAGAGTGAAGAATTGATGGAAATGGTCGGGACGGGTGATTTGTTTGTCGATCGGGTTCACGAAATGACTGGAGAACGACAAGAACAGTTGCTCATAGCATTGGAGCGCAATGAAGCACGTGCGCCGCAGGATAAATTTCGTATTATTGCGGCAGCGGAAATGTCCCTAGAGGATATACAAAAATCTAAGTTAGTCCGTGCTGACTTATTGTCTCATTTAATGGGGGCTAAAGTGTATTTGCCACCCTTAAGTGAGCGCACTGATGACCTTGCAGACTTGGCAACGCATTTTATTGCTTCGGTTAGACCGGGGAGACGCGGCATAATCAGAACTGCAGCGCTAAGACGATTAAAGGCACATCACTGGCCGGGGAATGTACGAGAGTTGCGCAATTTGATGCATGTTATTGCTTTACAGTTCTCAGATGCTGAGATCTCTGCTGAAATTGTGGAGCGTATGTTGACGCCATTATCCAGCCCTGCCACACAAGAAGACCCGCTAGACGACATAAAACAGGCTTGTACAAATTTGTTGGCTGCTGCACATGCAAACTCTGATAAAAACGCTGAAAAAGGACAGGTTTCTCCCTATGAACAAGCACTTGAATGGATTGAAATACCATTGGTTACTGAGGCATTGCGCCTCACAGGCGGTAATAATTCCAAGGCGGCAGACTTACTTGGTATTCACCGCAATACATTGCGTACAAAGTTGCGTAAGTGGCAAAGTGAGTAGAGCCGCAATAGATGTTGCTATTTAACACTACTGTTGTAAAATAGTTACAATGATTGAAAATCAGAAAAATAAAAACAGGCAATTCCGGACACCCAGAGTGTTTCGAACGGCCTTGTTTGGTGTGTTTTTTACGGTTGCTGCGGCGCTCACAGGTGTTGGTGCGCTCATGGCGCTATCCGGCAATGAGGGGCAGGCCGCAAATGCTTTGCCGGTGCTTTGGTTCAATCTGTTTTTAATTTTATCACTTGGTGTATATTTGTTGTTCCGCTTGCGGACGGTTTTATTTAGTTCGGACGCAGGGCGCAGTGCGCCCTATCTTCATAGGCGGTTTGTGCTAATTTTTTCTCTGGGCGCACTTATGCCCGCCATATTAGTGGGTTTGTTTTCCACGGCATTGATGAGCCGGAATTTGGCAGATATTTTTGGTCCGACGATACGCCAGACCATGCAAAATTCGCGCGAGGTTTCTAATGCTTATTTGCGCGAAGAAATAGACGAAATTTCTCAAGGTGTTTATGAAATCGCCGAAGATCTGAACCGGGCAAAATCAACTTTACCCAACCGGATTACCTATACGGCTTTTTTAATCAGCCAAGCGGTGTTTCGGGAATTCCCGGTAGTTTATGTCATTGATGGTAACGGTCGGATTTTATCACAGGCAGAAGGGCCGCAATCGCCAAATTATGTTTTGCCCAGCGACGAAGCTATGAGCCGTGCCAAGGAAGGCTCCATGACCATAACCAGTCGCAATGAAATCGATTTGCTAGTGGCTTTATACAAATTAGAGAATTACGCAGATGCTTATTTGTATACAGGGCGTTATTTGCGCACTGGTGTCCTGACTAATATTGACAAGATAGATGCGGTTGAAGCCTCTCTTGAGCGCTATTCCGGGAGCAATAAAGCTCTCAATAAAGTTTTTTTATTGACCTATATTGAAGTGGCTCTACTGATATTCTTTGCTGCGATATGGCTTGGGCTTTTATTGGCCAACCGAATTGTCTCGCCTCTTGGGGAAATGGTTAATGCGGCTGAGAAAGTTCGTGGTGGTGACCTTGATACGCGGGTGAATGTGTCGGGTGTTTGGGATGAAATTGGCGATTTGGCCAATGCATTTAACCGCATGACGCGGCAGTTATATACCCAACGCCAGGATCTTGTATTTGAGCATAATATATCAGAGCAACGCCGGGAATTTTCGGAAGCAGTGCTTTCTGGAGTCAGCGCCGGGGTTATTGGGTTAACACCAGAGGGCAAAATTACTGTTATCAACACATCAGCAGAAGCCCTGTTGGGCCTACGTGGGCAAGATGTTGTTGGCAGGCCGTTATCGAGTGTTTTAAAAGGTTTTTTGCCAGTATTTACCCGTGCGAAAGATGATATTGAGAATGTGGCAGAAGACCAGGTGAACTTGGAAACGCCACGGGGAACCCGAAATTTGGATGTTCGGGTATCTGCTTATAAAGGTGAACAAGCTGATACGGGTTGGGTGATTACCTTTGACGATATTACCCGCCTAGTTGCAGCACAAAGGCATTCTGCTTGGCGCGAAGTTGCTCGTCGCATCGCTCACGAAATTAAAAACCCGCTAACGCCTATACAATTGTCGGCTGAGCGACTTGAGAAAAAGTTTAGACCGGAAATCACTACGGATCCGGACGTGTTTTCCAACTGTACGCACACTATTATTCGCCAAGTCTCTAATCTTGGTAGGATGGTTGATGAGTTTTCGGCATTTGCTCGTATGCCTGCGCCGATTCTAGCACCTATCAACATATACAAATTATTGGGCGATAGCCTATTTGCTGCCCGTGTGACTTTTCCGGATATAAAATTTTCTGATATAAAAATGCGTTCACCTGAGGTGGAAATTCTCTGTGATGAGCGGTTAATTTCCCAAGCTCTCACCAATATCTATAAAAATGCAGGCGAGGCTATTTCTAGGCGCATTGATGATACTGGCCAAGAAGAGCTGGACGGTCTGATTACAACTAAAGTGAGTGTTGAAGGTGATATGGTATGTATCGATATTATCGATAACGGTCAGGGCTGGCCTGATTTAGATAGGGACAGATTGTTAGAACCATATATGACAACGCGCAAGGATGGCTCAGGACTTGGCTTAGCTATTGTCAAGCGCATCGCCGAAGATCACGGCGGTTCGTTGGAATTGGTGCAAACCCCAATCGATAGAATGGGGGCTCATGTTAGGATTTGCTTGCCAAAAACAGACGCGACAATTGCACCAGTCTTACCTTCTGCCCATAAAATAACTGAATCTATCAATATCAGGATGAAAGTCTCTGAAAGAGGAGAACAATAATATGAGTTTTGAAATACTTGTTGTTGAAGACGAAGAAGATATAAGAAGCTTGATTGCGGGTATATTATCCGACGATGGCTATCCTGTGCGCGAAGCCAATGGGAGCGCCCAAGCATTAGAAGAATTTCAATCTCGGAAACCTTCACTTGTAATCATGGATGTTTGGCTAAAAGGGTCAAATATGGACGGTATAGAATTGATGGATGTTTTTAAGAAGACCGATCCGGATATACCTGTCATCATCATTAGTGGTCACGGGACGGTCGAGACGGCAGTGTCGGCCATTCGCAAAGGTGCATATGATTATATTGTGAAGCCTTTTCCTAGTGAGAAATTATTGATAACGGCAAAGCGGGCTTTGGAGGCCGTGCAATTGCGCCGTGAGAATGCAGATTTAAAAGGGCGTTCGGTCGTGGAAGAGCGTTTAATTGGCCGCTCGTCTGTTATCTGTCAGTTGCGCCAAAAAATTGATCGCATCGCACCTACGAATAGTCGAGTATTGATTTCAGGGCCTTCTGGTGCGGGTAAGGAGTTAATCGCAAGGCTGCTACATGACAAATCTGATAGGTCAAGCGGGCCGTTTCGCGCTGTAAATGCCGCCTCAATGGTACCGGAACGCGTAGAAGAGGAACTTTTTGGCGTTGAGGACGAAACTGGCGTTACCTACAAAACTGGCTTGCTGGAACGGGCGCATTTTGGAACTTTGTATCTAGATGAAGTGGCAGACATGCCCCTAGAGACCCAAAGCAAACTCTTACGGCTTTTGGTCAATCAGCGGTTCCAACGTGTCGGCGGCCAGAATGATGTGCAGGTTGATGTGCGTATAATAACCTCGACCTCTCGTGATTTAGAGAAAGAAACCCAGCTAGGTAGATTTCGCGAAGACTTGTATCACCGTCTCAATGTAATGCCCTTAGAAGCACCGCCATTGATGGATCGCCGCGAAGACATTCCGGAACTGGTTACATATTTTATAAATAAATTGACTGCGTCGACAGGGCTTCCTGCCCGTGAGATCGGGGACGATGCTATGGCGGCTCTACAGGCGCATGATTGGCCGGGTAATGTTCGCCAGCTTAAGAATAATGTTGAGCGCTTGTTGATATTGGCTGGCGGCGATCCTAGCCAGCCGATAACATTGGAGTCTTTGCCGGAAGAAGTTTCGGTTGTGAAAAACACGCCCAACGCCCAAGAAAGTGACCGGATTGTTTCATTGTCTTTACGTGATGCAAGAGAGCATTTCGAACGTGAATATTTACAGGTGCAAATTGAACGCTTTGGCGGTAATATATCGCGAACGGCGGCATTTGTTGGTATGGAACGTTCGGCATTGCATAGGAAGTTAAAGTCTTTAGGTATAAATTCATCAGCGAAAAATGCTGAAGCCACAAAGTCGTCAAGCGAGTAGGGGGAAGGCATGGATATTATTATTTGTGGCGCGGGACGCGTTGGTTATGGTATTGCTAGGCGGCTATCCGCTGAAAATAATTCTGTCACCGTTGTAGATCTGTCCGCTGAATTGGTACAGAACATTTCGACAGAGCTTGATGTACGCGGAATAGTTGGCCACGGTGCCCATCCTAGTATTTTGAAGAAGGCTGGCGCAGAAACGGCGGATATGATTATCGCTGTGACCTATTCTGACGAGGTGAATATGGTAGCATGCCAAATTTGTCACTCACTCTTTGGCACACCCATGAAAATTGCCCGTGTCCGAGCGCAAGATTACCTTGAGGATAGGTGGCGGGATTTATACACGCGGCAAAATATGCCAATTGATATTATTATTTCCCCAGAAATTGAAATTGGTAAGGCTATATTGCGTCGCTTGAATACACCCGGCGCATTTGATGTTGTACCGTTCGCAAATGGTCTGGTTCAGCTGATCGGTATTGAGGTAGACGATGATTGTCCCATAACTAATATGCCCATCCAGCAAATCGGAGAATTATTTCCCAATCTTAAGGCGTCACTTGTTGGCGTGTTCCGGGAAAAGCAATTTTTTGCACCTGACCCGGATGACCAACTGGCAGTTGGAGATAACGCTTATTTTGTAGTCGAATCCGCACATGCGGGGCGCTTGCTTGATATTATTGGTACTAATGAGGAGAAAGCGCGCCATGTAGTAATTTTTGGTGGTGGTAATGTTGGTTCATATGTTGCGAGAGAGTTAGAGAAAGTTTCCGGTGTTCGTGTGCGCATAATCGAATCTGATAAAGCGCGAGCAGAGAAAGCTGCTGAGCAGTTAAAACACACAGTTGTCTTGTGCGGTGATGCCTTAAGTGCGGCAGTACAAGAAGAAGCCGGAGTGAGAGATGCCCAAGGTGTTTTGTGTCTGACTAATGATGATAAAACGAATATCATTGCTGGCATTATGGCTCAGTCAAATGGAGCCGGACAAGTGTTTAGCCTAATCAATGATGTTTCGCTTTTGGATATTAAATCCTCTCTTGATATTGATATGATTATTGACCCACGTGCGACCACTGTGTCTTCCATCCTGCGCCATGTTCGCAAGGGACGTATACTTGATGTCTTTGCCCTAGAGAGTGGTTCCGCCGAAGTTATGGAGGGAGAGGTATTAGACACCTCGCCTTTATCCGGGAAGAGTTTAGGGGAGGCAACAATACCGGACGGTATTGTCATTGGTGCCGTCATAAGAGAAGGTGAAGTATTGCAGCCATCCCCGGATTTGATTGTTTATACTCGCGACCGAATTGTTCTCCTTGCCGATATTGCGGCTTTGAAGCATGTTGAGTATTTATTCCGTGTAAGCGCGGATTATTTTTAAGCTTCTTTGATAGTACAGCTACTAGCATTGGGATTAAGGAAAGAATGATATGGCCTATTCGCGCATATTTCTCTGGTTGGGCTATGCTCTGATATTCTATGCAATCTTAATGTTTATATCTGCACTGGGGGGATTAGCATTTCGGGAGTTCGCCCAAGCAGGTCTATTCATAATTTTGGCTGTTATTACTGGCATTATAGGGTTAATTATTGCCTTTATTGGACAGAATGCCCCGACCCATGAAACCATGCGGGATGCTTTAGTGTTTCTTGTGTTTTTCTGGTTGCTAGTACCACTCATAGCCAGCTTGCCCTACCTGTCATTGCCAGAGATACATAGTTTTTCTCTAGCTTATTTCGAGGCTGCGTCAGCCACTACAACCACCGGAGCTTCAATCCTTAATCCGGATAATGTGCCAAAAACCTTTTTGCTATGGCGGTCTTTGTTACAGTGGAGCGGGGGCGTTTTGGTGGCTACATTCGCAGTCGTTATTCTGGCAGCACTGAATTTAACGGGGATAGGAGAACATCGGTCTTCCTTGTTCACCTTGCGTAAAGGCGAAATTTTTTCGCGATTATTAAGCATTGGCAGCTTGGTGGCGCTTATATATGGGCTGATTGCTTTTGTATGTTTCTTTTTTCTGGTCATATCCGGGACTGCGGTTTTTGACGCTCTTTGTTTGGCACTCAGTGCTATATCGACTGGAGGCTTAACGCCTAAAAATGGCGTCTTAGCGGACTATGTGTCCGGGGTTGGCGGATTGATTTTAGCCGTAACTTGCCTGTTGGGCGCGGCAAATATATCCGTTCTTTGGGATGTTTTACGTAGACGTAATTTGGTGACCTTGCGTGAAGTATTCTTGAATATTGAACATCGTGGTATGTTTGCGATTGTGAGTATTTTGATTATTGCAGGCTTTTTATCGACGGGCGCTTCGCATCTTTATACAGTGTTTGTAGAAGCGACCTATATGGCAAGCTCTACCGGGTTTGATTATCATGTGATCGGCATTGATATGGTGCCAAGTGCCTTGCTAATTGCTATGGTGCTTATTGGTGGCTCCGCTTTGTCTACGGCAGGAGGGCTGAAAATAATCCGTATGCTTTTACTGTTTCGCCATTTGCGTACAGACCTAGATAGAATGAGCCATCCGTCCCGGGTTATGCCCGTTAAATTTCAAGGGCGCACTATAGATGATAAAGCGTTTTTATCAATTTGGATGTATTTTTTCGGTTATACTCTGGTGTTTGCTTTGGGGATTATTGCTCTTGGTGCTTCGGGACTTGAGTTCACCCAGGCCGTTTCAGCTGGTGCATCGGCACTATCCAATACGGGACCTTTACTAGCTGCGACCAATCCCGAAATTTCCTATGGGGATATGAATACCCTTTCTATATCAATTTTGACGGTAATTATGTTGTTAGGCCGAATTGAAATTTTGGCGGTATTTGCGGTAGTTGCGCCGTCTTTTTGGCGTAACTGATTTAAATAGATGAAAAAGAACCTGTACGCGAAATATAGGCTTGCTTTGTCTAAGGCAAGGGCATTAGACAACGGATACGGGGGGACTTGATTAGTTAACAATAGGAGCCAACATGCCTGGTGATAAAAAACAAAATTTACAAGATGCTTTTCTGAACTCCGTACGCAAGTCCAGAACGCCATTAACGATATTTTTGATGAATGGCGTCAAGCTCGGTGGGGTTGTGACTTGGTATGATAATTTTTGTGTACTTCTGCGCCGAGATGGTCAAGTGCAGCTCGTTTATAAACATGCAATTTCAACGATTATGCCTACGGAACCCGTATCCTTGTTTGATGCCGAAACTGCTGATGATTAGACATTTTTCCAATGATTGATGTTGAGGCAAGCCCGCAATATGCTTTGGTTTTACACCCGGTATTAGGTCGAGAAGGTGAAGAACACGCCCGGCTTAAATTAGAGGAGGCCGTATTACTGGCTGGTGCTCTTGGTGTGGAAGTGCGTGGGGATTTGGCTATTATTGTGCGCGACATTAAGGCCAATAACTATTTTGGTAGCGGGAAAATTGACGAAATCTCTGCTGTGATAGGTGAACGCAACATCAATTTGGTTGTGGTCAATACGGCGCTTGCACCTATTCAGCAACGCAATTTAGAGAAGCTCTGGAATGTTAAGGTCATTGACCGTACCGGGCTAATTTTGGAAATCTTTGCCTTGCGCGCTGCTACCAAAGAAGGGCGGCTACAGGTCGAATTAGCACGGCTAGGATATGAGCGATCACGCCTTGTGCGGACATGGACGCATTTGGAGCGTCAAAGGGGCGGGCAGGGTTTGATGTCTGGACCAGGCGAGACACAAATCGAATCCGATCGCAGAATGTTAGCAGATAAAATTGGTAAGTTACAAAAGGACTTGCGCCAAGTACGCCGCACTCGCGCGTTG